>ERZ840517.4052-NODE-4052-length-10542-cov-9.865548_pt1 | contig 10542 bp, 11 predicted proteins | sample MGYA00519876_ERZ840517 | MGnify/ENA primary metagenome ERZ840517 (study PRJEB31850, sample SAMEA3708882) | human gut metagenome | biome: human gut; feature: human-associated habitat; material: faeces | place: China | collected 2014 ... | reverse complement strand
GCTCGTCCGGCTCCGGCAAGACCCGCTTTTGGCTCACGCCGCAGCTCCTGCAAGCTCATTCTTCCTATGTGGTGGTAGACCCCAAGGGCGGCGTGCTGGGGCAGGTGGGCGCATTTTTGCAAAAGCGGGGATATAAGATCAAGGTGTTCAACAGCATTGATTTTTCAAAATCCATGCACTATAACCCGCTGGCGTATATCAAGACCGAGGCAGACATTCTAAAGTTTGTCAATGCCCTCATTTCCAACACCAAGGGCGAGGGCAAAGAGGGCGACCCGTTCTGGACGAAGGCGGAAACGCTTTTGTACTGCGCCCTGCTGGGCTACATCATTTTTGAGGGAGCCGAGGAGGATCGCAACATGAATACGCTGGTGGACATGATCTCCGGCATGGAGGTCAAGGAGGATGACGAGGATTTTCTCAACGCCGTGGACTATATGTTCAAGGGGCTGGAACAGCGCAAGCCGAATTGCTTTGCGGTAAAGCAGTATAAAAAATACAAGCTCAGCAGCGGCAAGACGGCCAAAAGCATTTTGATCTCCTGCGGCGCTCGCCTTGCTCCCTTTGACATCCCCCAACTCCGGGAGATCATGTCCTATGACGAGCTGGAGCTTGACCGCATGGGAGATCGCCGCACGGCGACCTTTTTCTGTATCAGCGACACCGACAGCACCTACAATTTTCTTGTGGCGCTGGCCTTTTCGCAGATGTTCAACCTCCTGTGCGAACGGGCGGACAATGTTCACGGCGGCAGGCTGCCCCATCATGTGCGGGTGCTGTGGGACGAAGCGGCCAACACCGGGCAGGTGCCAAACTTGGAAAAGCTGGTGGCGGTCATCCGCTCCCGTGAGATCAGTCTGTGCCTGCTGTATCAGCAGCTTGCCCAATGCAAGGCCATCTACGACAAGAACGCGGAAACCATCCTCGGCAACATGGACAGTGTCCTGTTTCTCGGTGGCCGTGAGGCCAGCACCATCAAGGAAATTTCCGAGAACTGGCTGGGCAAGGCCACCATCTCCATGCACACCGAGGGGCGTTCACGGGGTCAGTCCGAAAGCTACAGCCAGAATACCCAACGGCTCGGGCGGGAGCTGATGACCCCAAGTGAGCTTGCCACCATGCCCGGAGATTGGTGCATTTTGCAGCTTCGAGGGCTGCCGCCGTTCTATTCCAAGAAATACGATTTGAAACAGCACCCCAATTATCGCTTTACGGCGGAGGCCGATAAAGTGAAAAACGCCTTTGACCTCGACAGGCTCATTGACCGCCGCAGGCGACCGGGCATGAACGAGGAATGTGAGATGTACGAAGTGTCCGTGCCGGACGAGGCGATCACAGACGAGGACGAGGACATTCTCAACTATGACGACCTCGACGACCCGGACGCTTTTGTATAGAGCTTTGGGACATTTTGTCCCGAAGTAACAGGCTGCCGCCCGCAAGGGCGGCTTTTTTCATGGCCGGGTATATCCCGGAGAATAGGAGGCTATATGCAGTTTTTCGCTTCTGCCATCACCACTTTGCAGACCCTTGTGATCGCCCTCGGCGCTGGCCTTGGCGTGTGGGGCGTGGTCAATCTGCTGGAGGGCTATGGCTCGGACAACCCCGGCGCTAAGTCCCAGGGCATGAAACAGCTCATGGCGGGCGGCGGCATCATCGTGCTGGGTACGACCCTGATCCCTCTGCTGTCCACCCTGTTTTAAGGGCGTAAAGCATGGGATTTCTCACCGACTGGCTGACAGACTGGCTAAAAGAGCTGCTGATTGAGGGTATCATGGGCAACCTCACAGGGCTTTTTGATACGGTCAATTCCCGTGTCGGAGAGATTGCGGTGCAAGTGGGAACCACCCCGGCGGCATGGAACGCCGGGGTGTTCTCCCTGATCCGGCAGCTTTCTGAAACGGTGATACTGCCGATTGCCGGTCTGATCCTCACCTTTGTTGCCACCTATGAGCTGATCCAGCTCATTATCGAGAAGAACAATCTGCATGATCTGGACTACTGGATCTTCTTCAAGTGGATATTCAAAACGGCCTGCGCCATTTTGATTTTGTCCAACACTTTCAATATCGTCATGGCCGTGTTCGATGTGTCCCAAAGCGTTATCGCCCGGGCAGCCGGGATCGTGCAAGGCTCAACGGACATTTCGGAGGCCATGCTTGCCGACTTGGAGGCTACGCTGGAAACGCTGGGGCTTGGCTCTCTGCTGGGGCTATGGCTGCAATCCCTGCTCATTCATGTGACCATGTGGGCGATCAACATCGTAATTTTCGTCATCGTCTATGGCCGCATGATCGAAATATACCTGCTGACCAGCTTAGCCCCCATCCCCGTTGCCACGCTCTCTAACCGGGAGCTGGGCAATACCGGGCAGAACTATTTGAAGTCCCTGTTTGCCGTGGGCTTTCAAGGGCTATTGATTCTCGTCTGCGTTGCCATCTATGCGGTGCTGATACAGGGCATCGCCACAAGCGGCGACCCCATCGGCGCGATATGGGGCTGCATGGGCTATTCCGTGCTGCTCTGCTTCTGCCTGTTCAAGACTGGCTCCATCGCCCGCAGCGTGTTCAGCGCACATTAAAGGAGGGATGAATATGACCTTGGGACAAAATGTCCCAAAGCTGGATGCGCTGCACCTCATGGACGGGATCGAGGGCTTGCGCTCTCTGCCAAAGCATAGCGTGGATATGCTCTTGACCGATCCGCCCTACGGCACGACCCGGAACTTTTGGGATGTGCCGCTGCCGCTCCCGGAGCTGTGGGAGGCGGTGCGCTGGGCGGTGAAGCCCAACGGAGCCATCCTGTTTTTCGCTCAATGCCCCTTTGATAAGGTGCTGGGTGCGTCCAACCTCGCCATGCTCCGCTATGAGTGGGTGTGGTACAAATCCCGGGCAACGGGCTTTCTCAATGCCAACCGTGCGCCGCTGAAAAAGTCCGAGAACATTCTGGTGTTCTATCAAAAGTCCCCGGTGTACCATCCGCAATTCACCTATGGGGAGCCGTACCGCAAGACCAATCCCCGCAGCGGGTGCAGTACCAACTACGGCAAGTTTGAACGGACAGGCTCAGAGTCCAGCGATGGGCGGCGTTATCCGGGAAATGTGCTGTTCGTGCCGACGGTGATGGGCGGCATCCATCCCACGCAAAAGCCCGTGGAGCTGTGCGAGTATTTCATTAAGACCTACACCAACGAAGGAGCGGTGGTGGCAGACATCTGCGCGGGCAGCGGCACGACTGCCGTTGCCGCTATGAACACAGGCCGCCGCTTCATCTGCTTTGAAAATGCCCCCTCCATCTACACAATCGCCGCCCAGCGTATTGAGCAGGCACGGCTGGCCGTGGGCGGGGGCGGGAAAGGAGAATAGCTATCAAAAAATACCCCATCATTTACGCCGACCCGCCGTGGCGCTACTCTGCAAAGAAAGTGCAGGGCGCGGCGGAAAATCACTACCCCACCATGAGCATTGAGGAATTGTGTGCGCTGCCTGTGGCCGAGCTTGCGGCCAAGGACAGCGCCCTTTTTATGTGGGCGACCTTTCCCCAGTTCCCGGAGGCTCTGCGGCTTATCCGTGCGTGGGGCTTCACCTATAAATCCGTTGCGTTCGTCTGGCTGAAGAAAAACCGCAAGGCGGACAGTTGGTTTTATGGGCTGGGCTTCTGGACGCGGGCCAACGCTGAGGTTTGCCTGCTGGCGACCAAGGGACACCCCAAGCGGCAGGCCGCCGACATTCACCAGTTTATCATTTCGCCCATTGAAGCCCACAGCAAAAAGCCGGACGAAACCCGTGACAAGATCGTTGCCCTCATGGGCGATCTGCCCCGTGTGGAGCTGTTCGCACGACAGACCTCTCCCGGCTGGGATGTGTGGGGCAACGAAGTAGAGCCGACGATCCCGGACTTTGGGACAAGTTGTCCCGAAGAGCAGAAAGGGGTGTAAGTCATGCCCTATGTGAATGTCCCAAATGACCTTTCCAAGATCAAAACAAAGATCGCGTTCAACCTCACCAAGCGCCAGCTTATCTGCTTCGGCATGGGGGCGGCTATCGGCGTTCCCACCTACCTTTTGACCCGGCAGGCCATCGGCAACACTGGGGCGCTGTTCGCTATGCTGGCGATCATGCTCCCGGCGTTCCTGCTGGCGATGTACGAAAAAGACGGTTTACCCTTTGAAAAGGTGATCCGCAACATCATCCGGGTCAAGTTTACCCGCCCCGGCATCCGACCGTACCGAACGGAAAATATCTACGCCCCATTTGCGCGAAAGGAGGAGCCTATTGAGCAAAGCAAAAAAGCAGAGAAACACAAGTAAACATCGGGCGCTGTCCGCCCAGCAGACCATTCCCTATATCGCCATGCACCCGGACGGGATCTGCCAACTCCCCGGCGGGCTTTACACAAAGACGCTGGAATATGAGGACATCAATTATGCCGTGGCGTCCACGGAGGATCAGACTGCCATTATCAGCGGGTGGAGCGCGTGCCTGAATTATTTTGACAGCTCTCTGCCGTTCCAGCTTTCCTTTGTCAACCGCCGCAGCCGCAATGCCAACCGCTACAAAGTGAATATCCCGGCGCAGGAGGATGACTTCAACAGCATCCGGGGTGAGTATGTGGAAATGCTCAAAGGCCAGATCGCCAAGAGCAATAACGGCATTGAACGGTATAAGTACATCACCTTTGGCCTGCCCGCCGATGGTGTCGCGGAGGCGCGTCCACGGCTGGGGCGCGTGGAGGCGGATGTCATGGGCAACCTAAAGCGGTTGGGCGTCCAGTCCCGCCCGCTGGATGGCCGGGATCGGCTGGCGGTGCTGCATGGGCAGATGCACCCGGGTGGGCGTGAGCCGTTCCGCTTTGCGTGGAAAGACATTCCCAAGACGGGCATGGGGACAAAGGACTACATCGCCCCGGACAGTTTCGACTTTCGGCAGAGCCGGACTTTCCGTGTCGGCCAGATGTGGGGCGCGGCGTCCTATTTGCAGATCATGGCGTCGGAGCTTTCGGATAAGCTGCTGGCGGAGATTTTGGAACTGGACGCCGAGCTGACCGTCACCATGCACATCCAGACGGTAGACCAGCTCAAGGCCATTAAGACGATCAAAGGAAAGATCTCCGACATAGGCCGCATGAAGGCGGAGGAGCAGAAAAGGGCTGTCCGTGCTGGGTATGACATGGAGATTTTGCCGCCTGACCTCATTACCTTTTCCAAGGACGCCGCCGAGCTGCTCTCCGACCTGCAAAGCCGCAACGAGCGAATGTTCCTGCTGACCTTTACGGTGGTAAACCTCGCGCCCACCCGCCAGAGGCTGGAAAACGATGTGTTCACGGTGAGCGGCATCGCGCAGAAATACAACTGCGCCCTGCGCCGTCTGGACTGGCAGCAGGAGCAGGGCTTTGTGTCCTCGCTGGCGCTGGGGTACAACGGCATTGAGATCCAGCGGGACATGACTACCAGCTCCACGGCCATTTTCATTCCCTTTATGACCCGGGAGCTTCGCATGGACGGGCAGGCGCTTTACTACGGCATGAACGCTCTTTCCAACAATGTCATCATGGCTGACCGCAAAAAGCTGAAATCCGCCAACGGAATGTACCTCGGCTCTACGGGCAGCGGCAAGAGCTTTGCCGCCAAGCGGGAGCTGATCAATGTGTTCCTTGCTACCAATGACCGCATCATCGTGGTTGACCCGATGGGCGAATATGCCCCGCTGGTGCGGCGCTTGGGCGGACAGGTCATTGAGATCGCCCCGGACAGCCCGCACCACATTTCGCCTATGGACTTGCAAATGAATATTAACGACGAGGACAGTCCACTTTCCATGAAGGCGGATTTTTTACTGTCCCTGTGCGAGCTGATCGTGGGCGGAAAAGAGGGCTTGCAGCCCATCGAGAAAACCGTCATTGACCGCTGCGTGCGGCTGGTCTACCGGGAGATGGCGCTGGGACTGGAAACGGCCAAAACGCCGCTGCTGCAAGATCTGTATGAGGAGCTGCTGCGCCAACCCGAGCCGGAGGCGCGGCGGGTGGCGACGGCGCTGGAGCTTTACTGCACAGGCTCTCTCAACCTGTTCAACCATCCCACGAATGTTGACCTCAATTCCCGTGTGGTCTGCATTGTCCTAAAGGGCTTGGGTGAAAACCTCCGCAAGATCGCCATGCACACCACCAATGAATTTGTCACGGCGGCGGTAAACGCCAACCATGCCGAGGGCGTGGCGACTTGGTGCTACTTTGACGAGTTCCATATCCTGCTCCGTGATCCGTTGACGGCCAGCTACTTTGTGGCGGTATGGAAAATGCTCCGCAAAAAGGGCTGTGTCCCCTCGGCGCTGACGCAGAATGTGAAAGACCTGCTGGCCAGCCGGGAGATCGAGAACATTCTGGACAACACGGATTTTATGGTGTTGCTGTCGCAGGCGCAGAGCGACCGTGCGATCTTGGCAAAGCAGCTCGGCATTTCCGAGCATCAGCTCTCCTATATCACGCACTCCAATTCCGGCGAGGGCTTGCTGTTCTATGGAAATGTCACCATCCCGTTTGTAGACCGTTTCCCCCGTGGGGAGATCTATGACCTGCTGACGACCCGCCCGGAGGATCTTGCCCATGAGCGAACAGACGAGTAACCCCACTTCGGGACAAAATGTCCCGAAGTCCAAGTTTCGGCGGAAAAGCCGGCAAGAGCAAACGGCGGCGTCCAAGCTGCGGATGGAGCGCCGGGGCGGGAAGCTGGACGCCGCCCGGGAGAAGCTGGCAAAGCAGAAGCCGCCGAAAAAGCCCGGTGCGGTCAAGCGTCTTGCCCATACCGCCGGACACGGCGTCCACGGCTTTGTGCATGGCAAGCTCTATGAGGTCGAGCATGAAAATGTCGGCACGGAGGGCGCACACCGTTCCGAGCTGGCGGCGGAGTCCGTGTACCGCTTCGGCAGGCGCAAGCTCCGCAAGGCCATCCGGGAGCACCCGGCAAAAGCCGTGGAGCGTGCGGAGAGCAGGCACATCAAGGCCACAGCGGATTATTACTACCGCAAGACCGTGGAGGAACACCCGGAAATGCAGGAGGGCGGCGCGGTGTCCCGGTATCTGCAAAAGCAGAAGATCAAGCGCCAGTACGCAAAGCAGGCGCGGGAGGCTGCCCGGCAGACTGCCAAGGCCGCCGAGGGTACGGCGTCCGTCACGGGCAAGCTGACGGAAAAGGTGTCCGCCTACATCAAGGAACACCCCGGCGGGCTGCTCATGCTGCTGGCGGCGTTTCTTCTGCTGGTGGTGCTGCAATCGTGTATGTCCTCGCTGGTAACGGTGGGCAACGGCGTGGCCGGAGCCATCGGCGCGTCTACCTATGCCGCCGAGGACGCTGACCTGCTGGGGGCGGAGGCCGCCTACTGCGCTCTGGAGGACGAGCTGCAACGCTACCTCGACACCTACACCCGCACCCACGATTATGACGAATATCATTTTGACCTTGACACCATTGAGCACGATCCCTATGTGCTGCTGTCCATCGTCTGTGCGCTCCATGAGGGCGAGTGGACGCTGGACGAGGTACGGGGAACGCTCCAAAGGCTCTTTGACCGCCAGTACATTCTGACCGAGGATGTGGTGGTGGAACAGCGGTATTACTTGGAAACAGACACTTGGACGGACGAGGACGGCAACACCCACAGCGACACCTACCGGGTGTATTACGATTATTACATCTGCACCGTGACGCTGGAAAACTTCAATCTCTCCCATCTGCCTGTCTACATTATGGGCGAGGAAACCCTGTCCCGGTACGCCCTCTACATGGCGACGCTGGGCAACCGCCCCGACCTGTTCCCGTCCTCGCCCTATGTGGGCAAGTACACCAACAAGCCCCCGGCACATGAGATCCCGGAGGACTATCTTGCCGATGAAACCTTTGCCGCCATTCTGAAAGAAGCGGAGAAGTATGTGGGCTATCCCTATGTTTGGGGCGGCAGCAGCCCGTCCACATCCTTTGACTGCTCCGGCTTCGTCAGCTATGTCTACAATCAATGCGGCTGGAGTTTCGGACGGCTGGGGGCGCAGGGGCTATACAACATCTCAACCCGAACGAGCAGCCCCAAACCCGGCGACTTGGTATTCTTCACAGGGACTTATGACACGCCGGGGATCTCCCATGTGGGCATCTATGTGGGCGATGGTTGGATGCTCCATTGTGGCGACCCCATCAGCTACGCCAACCTTAACACAAGTTACTGGCAGTCCCATTTCTACGCCTACGGAAAATTATTTTGACAGGAGGTTTTTTATGGCTATCTCCAAAAGCGCGAAAATTCAGGCCGAGATTGAAAAGGTCACGGCCAAGATCAACGAGCAGCAGGCACGGCTCAAGGAGCTGGAACAGAAAAAGCTGGAGGCCGAGAACAGCGAGATCGTGGAAATTGTGCGCGGCATGAGCGTTTCGCTCACCGACCTGCCCGTGCTGCTTCAGACCATCAAGAACGGCGGCACTTTGGGACAGAATGTCCCGAAGTCCGATCCCACAGACAAGGAGGACAGCGAATGAACAAGTGGATGAAGAAGCTGACGGCGGCGCTCTGCGCCGCTGTTTTGATGTGCGGCATGGCGGTCACGGCCTATGCTGGGGGCGGCGAGGAATGGGACGGTCTTGACCCGGTGGAGTTGCTGCCCGCCGAAACCGTTGATCCCGGCGAGGGCTTCACCGAGGACGGCAACCTTGTGACCCGTGACCTGCTCTATGACAAGGCCACCAACAAGCAGTTCATCACAGTGCAGACCAGCGGCGGCAACACCTTTTACATCGTCATTGACTATGACAAGCCCACCGACGAGGACGGCGAGCAGTACCAAACCTACTTTTTGAACATGGTGGACGAGGCCGACCTGCTGGCGGCGATGCAGGCGGCGGGCGGTGAGCTGCCGGAGTGCTCCTGCACTGATAAATGCGCCGTTGGTGCTATCAACACGGATTGCACCGTCTGCGCCGTGAACATGAGCGAGTGTCAGGGCAAGGCTCCCGAGCCTGCGCCCGTGGTGGAGCCGGAGCCTGACCCCGAGCCGGAGCAGCCCGAGAGCAGCGGCGGAACGCTCCTGCTGGTGCTGGCCGTAGCAGTCATCGGCGGCGGGGCTGGCTGGTATTTCAAGATCTACCGTCCTAAAAAGCAGCAGGCCGCCGATGCTGCGGAGGACTACGGCGACGATTATGACGATACCCCGCCTTGGGAGGACGAGGACGAAACGGAAAGTGAGGATGAAGCATGAGATTTACCAACAGTCCTTATGAGGACTTTATGAAAGAAAAGAGCTACTTCAAGGGTGTTCCGCCCAGCCTGCCGCCCAAAGGCTCCCGCTGTGACGGCTGCTCCTACTGGCGCGGGATCGGTTGCGTGTTCTGCTACCGGGAACAGCTCAAGCCCAAGACAGGGGGCAAACATGAGCCGTGAACTGACCCGGCAGGAAAAGGCGGCGATCCACTCCCTTGTGAAGCGGTGGTGCGCCAACTACGATAAAGACTATGGCTGCCTGCCGCTGGACTGTCCCTGCTATATGCTGGGCAAGTGCTGGACGGGCGCTTATTGCCGCTATTTCCGCGCGGCGGTGCTGCCCCTTGATCCTGTACTGGAAAGGTCGCTGACCATGGAGCGCATCACGGAAACCCGGCCTTGCCCGGTGTGCGGCAGGGCTTTCCTCCCGGATGGGCGGCAGCGGTATTGCTCCCCGGCCTGCGCCGCGGCTGCCTTACGGGAGCAGAAGCGGGCGTATATGCGCCGCAAACGGAGGTAGTGCGTGGAAAAATAGCCCCGAAAAATGCCTGCATTTACAAGGCTTTTCCGGGGCACTTTCGGGGTGGGCGGTATGTTTTCCCGTCCGCCCCTGTTTTCGCAGAAATACTTTCCACATCAAAGCAACAGGACTTTGGGACATTTTGTCCCGAAGTCTCGGCTGAAAGGAGGACTTATGCCTAAATATTATGAGATCAGCGAGGCGGTAGCAAAGCGGGCAAAGGAGATGAACAGCTATTCCGATTATGCCCCCGGCTCGGCCACCGCTGGCTATCAGCAGATGGTGGATGAAGCCTATGCGCTGGCAGAGAAACAAAAGGCGCAGGTCGATCCCATGTACCATGATAAGATCGATGCCCTTGTTGACCGCTACGCCCGCAGGCTGGCGGAAAACCTCAATGAGCGCAACGCCATTGACGCCCGCGTACCGTCCATTCTGATCACCGGGGGCGGCAATTTCCCCGTGGCGAAAAAGGTCAAGCAGAACGCCGCCCGGGATCGGAACTACGGCGAATATGCGGAAATTGAAAAGCTGCTGGACAAGATCCGTTCCACAGGCCGGAGCGGGATCAGCGCCGACGATGACCTTGCCGTGGAAAAGCTCACAAAGAAGCTGGAGGGGATGGAGTCCCAGCAGGCCATGATGAAAGCGGTCAATGCCTACTACCGCAAGCATAAGACGCTGGAGGGCTGCCCTGAACTGACGGCGGAGCAGGTGGAAAAGGTCACGGCGTCCATGTCCCAAGACTGGCGCAAAGACCCCGTTCCGTTTCCATCCTATCTG
>ERZ840517.4047-NODE-4047-length-10553-cov-15.445799_pt1 | contig 10553 bp, 8 predicted proteins | sample MGYA00519876_ERZ840517 | MGnify/ENA primary metagenome ERZ840517 (study PRJEB31850, sample SAMEA3708882) | human gut metagenome | biome: human gut; feature: human-associated habitat; material: faeces | place: China | collected 2014 ... | reverse complement strand
CCATCACGCCGGCGTAGTCCTCGATGTAGCACATGAGCGAGTGCTGCGCCGTGATCACGCCCTTGGGCGTGCCGGTCGATCCGGAGGTGAAGATGATGTACAGCGGATCGAGCTCTCTGACCCGCGCGCGGCAGCCGGCGAGCAGCGCCGCGTCCTCGCCGCCTTCGAGCAGCTCCTCCGCGATGAGGATCGTGCCGCCGAAGTCCAGCGTCTTTGCCTTGTCGTAAAACGCGCGCTGCACGATCATCAGGTCGGTGTCGAGCGTATTTAAAATAGAGTTGAGCCGGTGCACGGGCATTGTCCCGTCCATCGGGGCGTAGCAGCACCCGGCGTACACCGCGCCGAGAAACACCGCCGGCGTGTGCGCGTTGCGCCCGCTCATGACGGCGATGGGTTTTTTCTGCCCGGCGCGGCGCTTTGCCGCCGCCGTGCCGATGACGCGCGCCTCGCGCCGCACGTCGGCAAAGGTCACCGCGCTGTCCTCGTCGAGAAAAGCGGCCTTGTCCGGACAGGCTGCGGCGGTGGCTTCCAGCCAGTCGAGCACGTTGGTTTCCATGCGTGCCAGCTCCTTTCCGATAAATGTCCACAATCGACCCTATCCTATCATGTTTTTCGCGCAAAAACAAGTCGCCATGTGTCATATTTAAGAAAAGGTAAGAATGTGGCGCCTCGGCAGGGGAGCTCGAGGGGGCCCGCCCGTCTCGAATTGAATGAATGGAAAAGACCGGATGCATCCGGCCTTTTCCCCTTGACGCATCCGCGCCCGCAAAGTACAATAGGAATTACCAAAAACAAGCGCTCCGCGGCGCAGCAGAATTTGCACGTTTTTCGGCATATTTTGCAGCCTCTTGTCTGTTATTGCCAAAATCACACCTGGGAAATTGTGAACAATTCTCCTTCCACATTTGTGGAGAATGTGGTATACTTTGGGAAACTGCGCGATTCATCTGCGCGCGGTTTCGACGCATTCTGCGTCTGTCGTGTGCTATGATCGTTCCGGTTTCCGGGCACGGACCGGCGTCTCCGCGAAGGGGGGGAAATGCAGCGGAGCGGAAAGGAAGGTCACAGATGTCAAAGAGAGTTCAGAAGGTGTGGAACGCTGTCACCACCGTGCTGGTGATCCTGGTTGTCATTCTGGCGCTGCTTCTGGTGGGGGTCCGGCTGGTCGGCCTCCGGCCGATGTGCGTCCTGTCCGGCAGCATGGAACCGACTTATCACACCGGCTCGCTCATCTATGTCAAGCCCTGCGCGCCCGAGGACGTGCAGGTCGGCGATCCGATCACGTTCGTGGTCAATGAGGATCTCGATGTCGTCACGCACCGCGTCGTCTCCATTGATGCGGAAAATCAGCACTTTTATACGAAGGGAGACGCAAACGATGCGCCCGACGGCGCACCCGTCTATTTCAAGAACCTCATCGGCCGCCCGGTGTTCACCATCCCGTACCTGGGTTATGTCTCGCACTGGGTGTCGAACCCGCCCGGCATGTATCTGGCCATCGCGCTCGCGCTCGTGCTCATCATCCTGACGTTCCTGCCGGATGTGCTGCGCAAAGCGTCGGAGGCGGACGCGCGCGACGCTGCCCGCCGTGCACAGGCGGACAAGCCCGGCGATGCCCCGGATGCCAAAAATTCCGGCGAAAATATGGAAAAATAAAGGTTCCGTGCAATATTTTTGCCTGTTCGTGCATTAACTTAATAATTGCTGGCAGCGCCCGGCACGGCGCTGTTGGACATAGGAAGCTTTGAACAAAATTTAAGGGAGGAAAACATTACATGAAGAAGAAAACTCTGACGATCGCCATCGCGCTCGTTCTGGTCGTGGCGCTGGCGGTTGGCGCGACGTATGCGTACCTGACGGCGACGACCGGTGAGGTCAAGAACACCTTTGCTGTTGGCAATGTGATTGATAACACCAAGTTCGCGCTGCAGGAGCATAAGGTCGCATACAATGACACGAAGGGCGTGTATGATTATGTGTTGACCGAAGCTGGTGAAAAACAGGTGGCAACCTCTAACACCTATGACAAGCTGGTTCCGGGCACGACGGCTCCGAAGGATCCGTTTATCACCATTGGCGAGAAAACGCAGGCTCCGGCTTACCTTTTCGTGAAGGTCACGGATACCAGCGTGGGCATCACCTACAGCGTGGATGCCGACAAGTGGGCTGAAGTCAGTGGAATTAACGGCTTGAAAGCCGGAGAGAAAGTCTATGTTTACAAAGTCGGCAGCGACAACGTGCTCCCGGCTGGCTCGGAAGGTAATTATGCAATCCTCACTAACAATCAGATTTCTGTGGGTAGCAATGTGAGCACCATTTCTGGCGACCTCGTCTTTAATGGCTATCTGTGCCAGGCTGCTGGCTTCAAGTCCGCGACTGAGGCATTCAACCAGTGCTTCGGCACCACCACTGGCGAATAATTTCCCTCGCGATTTCCCTATGTAACTGACGCGCAGAGGACTGTGCGGAAAAACAGAAAAGGAGAACGCTACATATGAAGAAGAAAACGATTCTTGTGGCTGCCATCGCAGTCATGCTCGTCGCGGCGCTCGTCGTCGGCGGCACCCTCGCGTACTTCACCGATACGAAGACCGCGGACAACACCTTCACCATGGGCAACGTCGCGATCACGCTCGATGAGAAGAACGCGAATCCGGACGCTCCGACCGGCAGCGGCCGTGTGACGGAGAACACCTACAACGTCTACCCCGGCCTGATCGTGGACAAGGACCCGACCGTGACCAACGTCGGGGCGAACGACGCATGGATCCGCGCAAAGATCGTTGTCAAGGCGAACACGGAGCAGCTCAATCAGCTTGGCCTGATCGAAGCCGCGAATGACGCGACCGGCGAGAAGCTGGCGAAAATCTTCAAGCTCGGCGACGGCTGGAGCTACACCGGCAATGTCATCATGGGCGAAGACGGCACGTTTACTTTCGTCATGAAGTATGCGGACAAGCTTGCCCCGAAGGCTGCAACGCCTGTCTTTACGCAGGTCACCATCCCTGGTGAGACCGTTGTGGACAGCTTCAACTTCAACATCAATGTTGTTGCAGAAGCCATTCAGGCGGACGGCTTCACCACTTGGGACGCTGCCTTTGCCGCGTTTGACAAGTAATTCCCCGGCAACCCCGATGGGGCGGCGCTGCGCGCCGCCCCACTCGGAGCCTACGGGCCCGAAAGGGGCTGGCTTCCGTCCGGCGCAGATGCCGGCCGGGCCAAAGCTTCCCCGGCCCCTTTCGGCCCTTTATCCCCGGTTCCGTCCGGGCGCGGGCGGCGGAGCTGCCGCCGTCCGCGCGCAGACAGAAATGGAGATCCCACAAAATTTCCTGCGCGCGCCCTCCCGGGCGCGGAGAGTTTCAGCACTTTTTTTGGACATTCCTTTGAGGAGAAAGGTGGTTTGTGCATGAAGAAGAAGTGGACCATCGCGGCGGTGCTCGTCCTGGTGGTGGCGCTGCTGGCGGTTGGCACGTGGGCGTACTTCTCGGCTGTCGGCCGGGCGGATAACGTCATCACGATGGGCTCCGTCAAGCTTGCACTGCACGACGAGGACGGCACCGGCCAACCGTTTACCACGGTGAGCGCCATGCCCGGCAGCGTCGTGGACAAGGTCGTTTATGTCGAGAACGTTGGTTCCGGCGCGTTTTACACCCGCGTGAAGATCACGCCGGAGGTGGTCGCCGCGAATGGCGAGCTTGTCCCGCTCACGGACAGGAGCCTGCTCACGCTCGACCTGAACGACACTGACTGGATCCCCGGCGCGGACGGATACTATTATTATAATGGTACGGTCGATCCGAAGGCCGCCACGTCGAAGCTCTTCAACCACGTCACGTTCAGCAAGGACATGGGCAATGAATATCAGAACACCACGGTGCATATCTACGTCACGGCCGAGGCCGTCCAGACGGCGAACCTGGACAAGTACGGCCCCATTGACGCGTGGAAGCACGTCGGAACGGTCGAGGCGAGCACTTCGAGCACGCAGATCGATCCGATCCCGACAGCCTGAGAAAGGAGGACGAAAACATGAAAAAACGCATTCTCTCGCTCGTCCTCTGCGCAGCCATGCTCCTGAGCATGTGCCTGTTCCTCGGCGCGGGCGTGACGAACAGCCTGACTGTTTGCGACAGCAGCGGCGAGGCCGTCAAGCGTGTTGACCTCCCGGTGAACCAGAAGATCAGCCTGACGGCACAGGCACAGTCTGCCGCCGAGAACGATGCCTATCAGTGGCAGATCCAGGCGGCGAAGAACGTCTGGGCCAACATCCTCGGCTCGGACACGCAGACGCTCGAGCTGAGCTATCCCATGGTGGCTAGCGCCCTGAGCGAGAAAAACACGGTTCAGATCCGCTGCAGACTGACCAGCGCCGAGACCGGCGAGGCCACGTTCAGCGATGCTGTCACGATCGAGGTCACAGCCGCCACCGCTGTGGACACGCCCGCCTCCGCTGACGCTGCAGCCGCCCCGGTGCTCCGCAGCCCGGCCAAAGTCGCCGCGGCCGCGAACGATGCATATGGCACGTACACGATCATCATCAAGTATCAGTTTGCAGATGGCAGGCAGGCGGCGAACCCCTGGAGCGCCACGGTTGCCGACGGCACTACCTACACGCAGGACGTTACCAGCCCCGCGGTCGTTGGTTATACGCCGGATCCGTCGGTTGTGCATGTAGATTCTTCCAATGCAAAGGAGTACATTGTCACTTATCAGCCTGCTGAGGTGAAGTTCACCGTCGAGCACTACCAGCAGAACGTCGATGATGATAACTACACGCTTGCGAATACGGAGATAAAGAACGGCTACACAGAGAGTCCGGTTGGCGCAAACCTTGCAACTACCTATGAAGGTTTCTACTCCCTGCTCTATGATACCACGACCAAAATCGCGGCCGATGGCAGCACAGTGGTCAAAATTTACTACGACCGCTACTACTTCCTCATGAACTTCGACCTCGACGGCGGCTACGGCGTCGAACCCATCTATGCCCGCTACGACGCACCGATCAGCGTCGGCGACCCCACCAAGCCGGGCTACACGTTCAATGTCTGGGAACCGGAACTTCCGGCGAAAATGCCTGCTGAGAACACCACCCACAAGGCAACATGGAACACCAGCACGACCAGCTACACCGTTGTCTACTGGTATGAAAACGCGAATGACGACGGCTACAGCTATGTTGCAGACCAGACGATTACGGATGTTGCACCCGGTATTTCGGTCAGCAGTGATGCTTACAGAGATGCCGATTTCAACAACAAGGATGCCAAGCATTTCACCTATAACAAAGACAAGATCGATAATGTCACTGTTGCCGGTGACGGCTCCACCATCCTGAATGTGTATTTCACGAGAAACACCTATACGCTGACGTTTAAAGAGGGCGGCGCAAAGGTGCTGAGCTGCGGGAAGGTTGAACATGAACATACGCCAGAACTATGTTGCAACTCGAAGCATTCAATTATGGGTCATCACACCGGCTATGGTTTTGGCGGAACGTGCAACACAAATAAATGCCCCGTAGGCTATGAGCATACCCATAGCGACAGTTGCTACAAAGCTTCTGACCTGACCATCACCGCAAAGTATCAGAAGGACATCCACGACAATTTCCCCATCAAGGACGGGGATGAGACCATTTGGTGGATCGTGCCGGATAAAACAGAAACCTATGGTGAGCTCGATGAGCAAACATATCTTGGAAGCATTGATACTATGCCCGGCGAGAACATCACGTTTAAGAAAAAAGACGCTGAATCCGGTGCAAAAATTTACTACTATGTTGAAACGTTAAACGGAACTTCAGGAGATACCACCTACAATGGAAAGAATTACACGCAATATAAGGTGATTGATCTTGATTACAGTAGTAGCACTAGTTTGACGTACAAAGAAGAATTTCATCCCATTACCGGCTTCACGCAGGGCGATTCCAACCCGACCCTCCCCAAGGACGGGAGCGTGAAGATGAAGCAAAATAACTACCTCTACTACACCCGCAACAGCTACAACTTGAAGTTCTACAACTACAATGCGCCTGTAGACGGCAGGGACGCCATCGTGCAGTACGAAGCACCGCTGAGCGGCTACAATTTCACGCCTGCCTATCCGGCAAATCTGGAAGAGCACGCGTATGAGTTCGCCGGTTGGTACACGACCACTGGCTGCTATGCCGGTTCCGAGGTCAACTGGACTACGGCGAAGATGCCCGCTTCCGATGTGACGCTCTATGCCAAGTGGGTGCCCGTTACCCACACGGTCAAGACCTATAAGACGGAGAACGATTTGAACACTGTCGGCCCGGCACTGGGAGCATGGACGGTTTCCCACGGCAAGACGGTTGAGAATCCGCCGGCGAATCCCACCAATGCCCCCTATACCTTCGTCGGCTGGTTCTACAAGGACGCTGACGGCACGGAGCACGCGTTTGACTTCTCCATGCCCGTTAACCGCGATCTGAACCTCTACGCCAAGTGGATCGTAAACACGCTGATGGAGTACACGATCCGTTACCAGCTGGAGGACGGCACAAGTATCGCGGATGACACCAAGGGCAGTGCACTGGCCGGCTCTACCAAGACCTTTGAGGCCAAGACCGGCGACCAGCTGAACGATGGCTATCAGTCCGGCTACTTCCCGACGACGTCCAGCCACTCCATCACCATGGACATTGACGATCCCGCGAAGAACGAATACACCTTTGTCTATGTGCCGAAAGCCGAAGTGGAGTACACCGTCAAGTATCTGGAGAAGGGCACAGAAAGACAGCTTGAAAAGCCGAAAATCGTGAAGACGCGAGAAGCCGTCGTGACGGAGACCTTTAAGCAGATTTCTGGCTACGCACCCGACGCATACCAGAAGCGCCTGGTGCTGGCAGCCGAGAACAACGAGATTATCTTCTGGTACGTCAAGGACGATACACATGCGCAGGTTCAGATCATCCACTGGACGCAGAACATCGCGGGCGGTGGATATACCGAGTATCAGTCCTCCACGAACCTGAACGGCGTGATTGGCAATACCTATACGGAGACCCCGCTGACAATCGCAGGATTTACGTACAATGCAAAACCGGATCACCCGGTTGACGGATACCCCGCGAAGGCTTCCGGGGAGCTGACGGCAAGCGGTCTCGTCCTGAACCTGTACTACGACCGCATTAAGTATCCCTATGAGTTCCGTTTTGTCGATATGGACACGAATCAGCCGGTGGCAGATTCCGTGAGCGGCAGAGCGCGCTATCAGGCGCAGGTGACGCGGCAGGCCAAAACGATCCCCGGCTATGAGCTGGTCTCCGGAGGAAATTCTCAGTCGATGGTTATTCAGATTGAAGACCCGGACGACGTGGCAAGCAAGAACGTCAAGACCTTCTACTACCGTGAGCAGACAGTCGATATCAAGTATGTGGCCGTTGGCTCCGGCACACTGGACAACGTGCAGGACAGCAATGTGAAAGTGTTGACCGGCAGTGTGAACGGCTCGACGCCCACGCCGAATGCCGGCTACAAGTTCGTCGGCTGGTTCGAGGACGAAGCCTGCACGCAGGCTGTGAACAAAGCCTGGGTGAATACTGGCACCAACAAGCTCACGCCGCAGAAGAGCGTGCCTTATGGTAATCAGGAAGGTTACGGAGCAGCTACTTACTACGCAAAGTTTGAGCGCGATGTGTTCAACCTGACGATCGAGAAGAAGGTTGCGAATGGCTCGAAGATCGACCAGAATCAGACCTTCGTGTTCCGCGTCCAAGGTAAGGGCGTGGATATGCAGGTCGTGATCACTGGCGAGGCCCAGCAGACGATCAAGAACCTCCCGGTTGGCGATTACACCATCACCGAGGACACGAACTGGTCGTGGAAGTACACGCCGGTAGGCAATGCCGAGAAGAGGCTCACGACCAGCGACATCGAAAAAGGCGCTGCGACTGTGACCTTCGAAAACAAAAATAACGGCACCAACTGGCTCACGAGCCTTGCCAAGGCCATCAACACATGGGCCGGCGGCAATGCCCATGAGAAAACAAACTGAACAGGAGGGATGACACATGAAACGTATCTTTAACGGTTCAGGCGGGAGAAAAGCCGCGCTCATCCTCTCCCTGTGCCTGATCTTCGCGCTGGCAGTCGGCACCACCTTTGCCCTGCTCAAGGCGAACACCGCTCCGGTGACCAACACGTTCAAGGCTGCCACGTCCGAGACACACGTTGATGTTGAGGATAGCGGCAACGAGAAAACGGGCATCTTCGTCACGAACAAGGGCACGGCCACGTCCTACGTCCGCGTCAAGCTGGTCATGAACTGGGTCAGCGACGATGGAAAGACTATCTCCGGCGAGCCCGTGAACATTGATGTCAAATACGACACGACCAAATGGTTCGAGCAGGACGGCATCTACTACTACAAGACGCCGGTCGCACCAACTGGCCAGACTTCCAACTTGCTGGAGGGCAACCCCATCAAGCAGCCGGAAGGTGCTCCCGATGGCTATCACCTCGAGGTGACGGTGCTGGCCGAGAGCATTCAGGCCGCGCCGAGCCGGGCTGTGGAGGGCGCGTGGCCCGCGGTCAAGGTCGACAGCGGCAGCCTGATGGCAAACACCCCGACACCATAAGGAGGGCAACGGTATGAAACACAAGAAGCTTACCACGATCGTCGCCCTCGTGCTGGTGGTCGCGCTGGCCGCTGGACTGGGCATCTGGGCGACGGGCGAGGCGAACATCCCCACCGTCACGTACTATGACGGCACGGACGGCACCAACGCACACTTCACCTTCACCCACACCGGCAAGGGCTCGGACACGAACCTGTTCCCGAACTTCTCCGACTGCATGCCCGGCGACAGCCTCACGCAGACCATCCGCGTGAAGGCCGACAGCAAAAACGGCGCTCAGGGCGCGAAGATCTATCTGCGTGCGGAGATCGACGGCGACGCCTCCGCCAAGGAGGGCTCCGCCATCACGTACAACGATGTGCTCGATCACATCAGCATGACCGTGTCGAAAAACGGCGTTGTGCTCGCGTCCAACAAGACCGCGAAGCTCTTCAGCCAGCTCGACGCGAGCGAGGGCCTCAAGAGCAACGTCTTCATTGCCGAGGTCAGCCCCAAGACTGACCCGGTCGATCTGGACGTGACCATCGAGGTCGACCCCGCCATGGGCAACGCGTTCCAGGAAGCGGCTGCGCACATCGCGTTCGTGTTCTCCGTCGAGGACAACGAAGTGCCGCCTCCGCCGCTGGAGCGTGAGAAGCACGACGCATACATCGTCGGCTACCCGAACGGCAACGTCGGCCCGAACGACAACATCACGCGTGCAGAGGTCGCCACGATCTTCTACCGTCTGCTGCAGGACGATGCGCGCGAACAGGTCTGGTGCACCACGTATCCGTACCCGGATGTGGAGGCCAACAGCTGGTACAGCAATCAGGTCGCCACGCTGACGAACGCCGGCATCCTCGCCGGCTTCCCGGACGGCAGATTCGGCCCGCACGAGCACATCACCCGCGCGGAGTTCGCCACGATCGCGGCGCTGTTCTTCCACGCGCCGGAGGTCGAGGGCGATGCGTTCTCCGACATCTCCGACAGCTGGGCGCGCGAGTACATCAACCGCGCGGCGGCCCTTGGCCTGGTCAGCGGCTTGCCGGACGGCACGTTCCGCCCGAATGCGGAGATCACCCGCGCCGAGGTCATGGAGATCATCAACAACGTTCTGTTCCGCACGCCGGACAAGGATCACTTCCTGGACGATATGGTCACCTGGCCGGACAACAGCAATCCGAACGCTTGGTACTATGAGCCCGTGCAGGAGGCCACCAACAGCCACGATTACGAGCGCGTGAGCAACACGTCGCCCGAGACGTGGACGAAGATCACGCAGCAGCGTGACTGGGATGCGCTGGAGGCTGAGCTGGCCGCCAAGTATCCGAACCGGTAAGCGCGCGGCGCTGCCGGAAAACCCAACCATAGCGAACACCCCCTGTGCAGAGCGCAGGGGGTGTTTTTGCGCGGCCGATGTGATTTTCTGCCGCAGAATGAGATCGTTTTGCGTGGCCAGTGAGGTGTGATTCCGGACGGCGAGGGTGCGGTTGGGGTGCCGCGCTTTGCGGTGCCGCTTGGGTGCGGCGGTCTCCGGCGTCAGGTTTCCGCGCGCGGCAGACTGGCCGCGTTGCAGTAATCGGCCAGCGTGTCCGGCTCGGTGTCGTCGGCGCGGCGGCTGCCACGGTGCTGGCGCAGGCGGTGAGCGCGGTCATGTGCCTGCTGTATGCCTTTAGAGAATATCCGGAGCTCCATCTTTCCGGACAGGATTTTTACGCGGAGGTCTGCGTATATGCGCAGCACCTGGGTCAGGGTCTGCCGATGGGACTTCCGTTTTCGGTGCTGGCAATCGGCATCATCGTGATGCAGCGCGCGCTGGTCGGGTTTGACATCGGGTAAGACGGCATCATGGCGGCCGGAAACCCCGCCCAGAACAGATTCGGCGCCGCCAACAAGCTCAACAATTTCCTGATGTGTCCGATGAATGCGCTCAGCACCGCGATCGTCAGCTTCAACGCGCAGG
>ERZ840517.4029-NODE-4029-length-10610-cov-2.808243_pt1 | contig 10610 bp, 9 predicted proteins | sample MGYA00519876_ERZ840517 | MGnify/ENA primary metagenome ERZ840517 (study PRJEB31850, sample SAMEA3708882) | human gut metagenome | biome: human gut; feature: human-associated habitat; material: faeces | place: China | collected 2014 ... | reverse complement strand
GGGAAATCTCTCCTTAAGAATACACAGGAGCAGTGGAGGAATCTGCGAGGCAGTGAAATCTCCATGATTTTTCAGGACAGTGGTGCCATGATGAACCCGACCAGGAAAATCGGTGCGGTCTTTACTGAATATCTTCAGACTCACGAGAAGATTTCGAAAAAGGATGCATGGGCAAAAGGAGAGGAAATGCTTGAAAAGATGCGTCTTCCAAGTCCGGATAATATTATGAGATCCTATCCGTTCCAGTTATCCGGCGGTATGCGTCAGCGTGTAGGTATTGCTATGGGAATGACCTATCAGCCGAAGCTTCTGCTGGCGGATGAGCCGACGAGTGCACTTGATGTAACGACTCAGGCACAGATCGTACGTCAGATGATGGAACTGAGGGATGATTACGGAACCGGTATTATTGTTGTTACCCACAACCTGGGTGTGGCAGCTTATATGTCTGACTACATCGTGGTTATGAAAGACGGTCATATTGAAGATCAGGGTGACCGCGACCATATCCTGCATCACTCGGAAAATGATTATACCCGCAGACTGTTAAGTGCGGTACCTTCTATGGGAGGGGAATCTTATGTTTGAACATGATGAAGTTGTTCTGGAAGCGAAGCATGTTACCCGCCGTTTCCCGGCGTCCGGCGGACGTACTTTGGTTGCCAATGATGATATTAATCTGAAATTTTACAAAGGAAAGACACTGGGACTGGTAGGTGAATCCGGCTGCGGTAAATCTACGTTTATGCGATTTCTGGTATCACTGGATACTCCTTCCGAGGGAGAGATCCTTTACCGCGGCAAGGATATTACCAAACTGAAGGGGGAAGAACTGCGTCAGAACCGTCAGAATATCCAGATGGTATTTCAGGATCCGACCTCTTCTTTCAACCCGAAAATGAAGATCCGTGATATTGTATGCGAACCTCTTATGAACTTTAACCGTATCAGGAAGAGTGAGAAGGATGCAGCCTGCCGCCGTCTTCTGGAAATGGTAGAGCTGCCGGGAGATTTTGCAGACCGTTATCCGCACAATATGTCCGGCGGACAGCGTCAGCGTGTAGCCATCGCCCGTGCTCTGGCTCTGGAACCGGAGATTCTGATTCTTGATGAGGCAACTTCCGCACTGGATAATGATACGGAAGCCGCCATCATGGAATCCATCAACAGACTGCAAGGCCGTAAGACACTGATCATTATCGCCCACAGATTACAGACCATCGAAAAATGTGACATTGTCTACCGGGTAGAAGACGGCAGGGCGAAAATCGAACGGGGAAGCCTATAAGCTATGAGTAAAAAATTGAGCATCATCGTACCCGTCTACAATATGGCGGCGGAGGGAAAACTGAATTATTGTCTGGACAGCCTGGTGGGACAGACCATCCGGGGAGTGTATGATTATGAGATTCTCTGCGTGGATGATGCTTCCACGGACGAATCCCTGGAGATCCTGTTAGACTATCAGAAACGTTATCCGGAACTGATCTGCGTGATTCCCAATGCGGTGAATCTGCGCCAGGGTGGTGCGAAGAATGTGGGATTAAAAAACGCAGAAGGCGAATGGATCGGCTTCATCGACAGTGACGACTGGGTATCTCCGGATTATTATGAGAAGCTTCTGAAAAAGGCGGAGGAGACCGGAGCGGATCTGGTGGGCTGCGATTACAGCCTGGTGGATCATCATACCTTTACCGTCGGCAAAGTCATTGTCAACAACACTCCGGAGCAGACCGGAGAACTCACGACGGAACAACACCGCAGCCTGTTCATGCGCCCGGGCAGTATGGTACTGAAGATTTATAAGCATAGTGTGATCCGGGAGAATCATCTGGATTTTCCGGAACATATTTTTTATGAGGATAATTGTGCAGGACCTTTGTGGAGCCTGTATTTCCAGCATTTTGCGAGAGTGGAGGAGCCGCTTTACTATTATTACCAGCATGCGGTATCCACAGTGCATCATATCACGGAAGAAAAATGCAGGGATCGCATGAAGGCGGCGGAGCTTTTATACGTGGAATGTGAGAGAAGAGGGTTCCTTACGGAATATTCACGGGAGATCGAGTATCGTTATACGGAACTGTATTATGCCATTACCCTGTTCTCTTATATGGGAGGGGTAACACATCCCAAGCTGGCTTTTATCAGACAGCTCCGCAATGGTGTGGAAGAACGTTTCCCTGAATTTGCACAGAATCCCTACTATCTGGAGCGCACAGGGGCACCGGAACAGAAACTGATCCGGATGCAGGGCAGATCGGATCTTTTATTTTTTGTTTACTATCGTATGAAACAGTGGATCTGGAAGAAAAGAGGTAATTTGTAATGCAGACAGCCGGTAAAGCAGTGGCGATCATAACCGCAAGGGGAGGGAGTAAACGGATCCCTCATAAAAATATCAAGGAATTCTGTGGAAAGCCGATCCTGGCGTATTCCATCGAAGCAGCACTGGCTTCGGGAGTATTTGACCGGGTCATGGTATCCACCGATGATGAAGAGATCGCGGAAGTCGCAAGAAAATATGGAGCAGAAGTTCCTTTCCTGCGTAGTGAGAAGACGGCAAATGATTATGCCACTACGAAGGATGTGCTGGAAGAAGTGCTGGCAGAATATGAAAAACGCGGGGAACATTTTGATACCTTGTGCTGTATCTATCCCACCGCTCCTTTTATTACACCTGACAGGCTGTCGGAGGCAATGCGCCTGTTGGAAGAAAAAAAGGGGGACACCCTGCTTCCGGTCGTACGTTTCAGCTTTCCGCCCCAGCGCTGCGTGGTACAGGATGCGGAAGGGTATCTTAAGTTCAAATGGCCGGAGTATCGTAACAGCCGTTCCCAGGATCTGGAACCTTATTATCATGATGCGGGACAGTTCTACTGTCTGCGGGTGTCGTCTTTCCTGGCACAGCAGAATCTGATCATGGAGAAAACAGTACCCATGGAGCTTCCGGAGACAGAGGTGCAGGATATTGACAATGAAGAGGACTGGAAACTGGCAGAGATGAAATATCATATGCTGGGGAAGGCATGAGGATACAAAGTATGGGAGAAAAGGATCATCTTAAGATCAAAATCGGAAACCGTCTGATCGGAAGCGGGGAACCGGCATATCTGATCGCGGAAATGTCAGCGAATCATGCGGGGAGTATTGAACGTGCAAAGGAGATCATTCATGCCGCCAAAGAAAGCGGTGCGGACTGTATCAAGATTCAGACATATACGCCGGATACCCTGACAATTGATTGCCACAACAAATATTTTCAGGTGAATAACGGTACCTGGGAGGGCGAGAATCTCTACAGCCTCTACGGTAAGGCATACACTCCGTGGGAGTGGCAGCCGCAGCTGAAGGCGGAGGCAGATAAGGTGGGAATCGACTTTTTGTCCACTCCCTTTGATAATACTGCAGTGGATTTCCTGGAGGATATGGGACTGGAATTCTACAAGATCGCCTCTTTTGAGATGATCGATCTGCCGCTGGTAGAGTACGTGGCATCGAAAGGAAAACCGATCATCATGTCTACCGGTATGGCTACGCTGGAGGAGATCCGGGAAGCTGTGGAGACGGTATATCACACCGGCAACAGACAGCTGGTGCTGTTAAAATGCTCCAGCGCTTATCCCGCAGACCCGGCGCAGATGTATCTGCGGACGATTACCGATATGCAGAAACGTTTCGACCTGCCCATTGGTCTGTCGGATCATTCCATGGGTTCCATGAGTGCTGTGACGGCGGTGGCCCTGGGGGCATCGGTTATTGAGAAGCATTTCTGCTTAAGCCGTGAGATCGAGAATCCGGATGCTTCGTTCTCCATGACACCGGAAGAATATAAGCAGATGATGCAGGATATCCGTAATGTGGAGGCTGCCCTGGGAACACCGACCTACGGCGTGGAAAAACAGGAAGAGAGCAGCAGAGTGTTCCGCAGATCTATTTTTGCAGTGAAGGATATACCCGCAGGAGCAGAGCTTACGGAAGAAAATATCCGCATTATCCGTCCCGGTTACGGCATCAAACCCAAATACTGGAAAGATGTCCTGGGGATGCGGACGGATCATGCCATGGAGAGAGGAACGCCTATTACCTTTGATGCCCTGGAGAAGGGCAGTATTCTGTTTTTGACCAATAATACGAATACAGACGGTCTGTACCGGTGGCTGAAGGAGCAGGGAGAACAGGTATACCGGGTGGAGAATAAAGTAACGGCACAGATGATCGCACAGATGAAGCCTTCCCTGATGATCAGCTTCAATTACCGCCATATGATTCCACAGGAGGTGCTGGAGCTGATGCCCGGCAGAGTCATCAATCTTCATACCTCGTATTTGCCCTATAACCGCGGCTCTAGTCCGAACTTTTTCAGTTTCCTGGAGGATACGCCCAAGGGCGTGACCATTCACCTTATGAGTGCGGGACTGGATGAAGGGGATATTTTATGTCAGCGGGAACTGCATTTTGATGAAGAAAAGGAAACCTTTGCATCCACCTATGAGGCACTGCTTCAGGAGATAGAGAAATTATTCCGGGAGAACTGGCAGCAGATCAGGGAAGGAAGCATCATACCCGTGAAGCAGGCAGGCCCCGTTACTTATCACAGAATGAAGGACCTGGATGCAATCCGGGAAAAGGTGGATTTTGACTGGAATATGAAGATTGGCGATTTTAAAAGAGCTTATGAAAAGGCAATGAGGAAGGACGAAAACAGCTGATGAAGGTATGGATCCGCGCAGACGGCAATGAGCAGATAGGAACCGGGCATGTGATGCGCTGCCTCGCTATTGCGGAGGCATTGGAGGCAGCAGGGGTACCGGTGTGTTTTGTCATGGCGGATGATGCAGCTGCGCAGCTGGTAAAAAGCAGAGGCAAAAAGGTAAGGATCCTGCATACCCGGTATGACCGCATGGAGGAGGAACTGCCTGTACTGACAGCTGTCATGGAAGAAGAACATCCCGATATGCTGCTGATCGACAGTTATTATGTCTCGGATGCTTATCTACAGCGGCTGACGGGACAGGTATGGACCGTCTATATCGATGATAAAAGCTTCCACTCTTATCCGGTGAATATGATCATCAATTATAATATATATGGGGACAGAAGCCTGTATCATCCGGAGCCGGCTTACAGTCTCATGGGAGCAGCTTATGCACCCCTCAGACCGGAATTTCGCAATGTGGAATATCCTGTAAGAGAACAGGCAGAAGCAGTTCTTCTGACCACCGGAGGAAGTGACCGCTATGATCTGGCAGGACAGATCCTGCGGGCAGTGCCGAAGGAGCTAGCTGTGGTATTCCATGTGGTCAGCGGAATCTTTAATCCGCATTATGATGCGCTGTGCCGTATGGCGCTTGCGGATGATAGAATCCGGGTGCACCGTAATGTAAGCCGGATGTCTGAGCTGATGAGGGAATGCGATATTGCCATAACGGCAGGTGGTTCTACCATGTATGAGCTTTCCGCCATCGGAGTTCCCATGATCAGTTTTTCGTTTGTAGATAATCAGGAGAAGATTGTAGAGACCTTTTATCAAAAGAAAATCACCTGTTACGGAGGAAATTACCTGACCGAAGGTGACCTTATGCCGGGGCGGATCGTGGAACATATGATGGAGCTGATGCAAAGCAGAGAACTGCGGGAACATTACAGCAGTCTGGAACGTCATCTGGTAGATGGAAATGGTGCCAGCAGGATCGCGGAGGAACTTTGCCGGGTTTATGAAGAAGATAGAATTTAGCAGAGTAAAAATAATATATAGTACGATTGCAGCCGTGATTTTCGTGGTACTGTTGGTGCTGTTCTTCCCGGGGGATCGCGAGTATCAGAGAATTCCCTACGATGTGGTATTTCTGGGAGACAGTGTGTACGGACTGTGCCGGGATGAGACCTCCATTGCTGCCAAACTGCAGGAGAAGACAGGCCTGAAGTGTTATAACGGAGGACTGGGCGGAACGGTTCTGGGAAGAGCGGATGCGGAGAGAAGACTGGGATATACCAAGGATTCTCTGTCTGCGGCAGGACTGGTGAGATCTTTTGCGGTAAAGGATTTCGGTGTGCAGAAGACGATACGGATCCGGGAACCGGCAACTGATTATTTTGAAGATACGCTGGGGGATCTGGGGCAGATCGATTTTGATGCGGTACAGATTTTGTTTATCGGATCCGGACTGAATGATTATCACGCGGGGAATCCCATTGAGTCCGTGACGGATCCGTATGATGAATATACGTATTGCGGAGCGATCCGCAGTATTGTACAGGAACTGCGGGAGGCTTATCCGGATCTGCGGATCATATTTATCACGCCGCCGTATACCTGGTATACGGTACCGGAGGTAACCTGTGAAGAGTACGATCTGGGAGGCGGCGTACTGGAAGATTATGTCAATGCGGAGATTGGGATCTGTGAAGCATTGGATGTGGAAGTGATCGATATTTATCATGACTATTATCCTCATGACAACTGGGACGATCTGTATCTCTATACGGATGACGGATTGCATCCCAACGAAGCGGGGCGGGAGAAGATTGCCCAGACACTGGCGGACTACCTGAATCAGACGTTAGACGAGGAGTGACAGACGGATGAAGACACCGTGGGAACTTTTGAAAGAGAGCAAGACAAAAATAAAGACAACCTGGAGGATCGCGTTCGTATCGGCGCTGGTGCTGGGATTACTGATCCATCTTCCGGTGATGCTGTCGGATATTCCGAATCATGACGGACTGAGCAGCATGTATTTTGACCAGAATATGATCACTTCCGGCCGCTGGTTCTTAACCGTTGCCTGTGGTTTTTCTTCTTATTTTACCATACCCTGGGTGATCGGACTGATCGGACTGATATGGCTGGCACTTACGGCGGCGGTACTTACGGAAGTGCTGGAACTGACGGATCCGGTGACCATTACCGTGGTGAGCGGTCTGCTGGTATCTTTTCCGGCGCTGGCATCTACTTTTGCCTATGTGTTTACCATGGATGGTTACATGCTGGCGCTGTTCCTGGCAGTGCTGGCGGTTCTGTTTACGGCGAAATATCCCAGAGGCTATCTGGCCGGTGCAGTGTGTCTGGCATTCAGCATGGGAATCTATCAGGCGTACCTGCCTTTTACGATCCTGCTGTGTGTATATAAGATCCTGCTCTTTTTCATGGAGGAAAAAGGCTGGAAAGAAAAGGCGAAATATGTATGCCGTTATCTGGGGATGGGAATTGCCGGCGGAGTATTGTATTATGTGATCCTGCAGATCCTGTTGAAGCTGCAGGGCAAGGTGCTGGATACTTATCAGGGGATCAATTCCATGGAGCAGATGGGATCCGGCATGGGAATTCTGACAACCCTCAAGGGAATGTATGTGGATTTCCTGGCATTTACGGTTCACGGCAATGTTCTTGTGAACAATATTTTTTCACTGGTGGCCTGCATTATTTTAGTGGCAACGGTGGCATTTTTAGTGATCCGCAGTATGATTTGGAGAAAATGGTGGAAGAATCCGGCATTTTTCGTTATAATGATTCTGTTGGGCATCAGTATGCCGCTTCTGACCAATGTGATATTGCTCATTTCTCCGAACCTGACCTATCATTTGCTGATGCGATACCAGTGGGTATTGTATCTGATCCTTATGACGGCGTTCGCGGACCGGTATACCGCTGAGAAGAGTCGTACGGACGTGGTATTGCAATGGGCAGCATTGTGTGCGGCGGTGGTATTGGTGTTCGATTATGGAATTTCCGATAATATCGGATATTCCAATCTGGAGAAAAAGTACGAGAAGACGTATGCGTATTGTGTACGCCTGCTGGACCGGATCGAGCAGACTCCCGGATATTATCAGGGGATTCCCATTGCATTGGTGGGAGTCATCGGCTATGATGAATTCCCTACAACGGACATCACGGGGAAGGTTACGGACGGTATGATCGGACTCAGCGGAGATTACCTCATCTATAAGGGAGCGGATTATCAGGCATTTATGCAGAATTATCTGGGGGCAACCCTGAATTTCCTGGATCCCGATACGGTGGGTGAGATCTACATGACACAGGAATACATTGACATGGATACATTCCCCGGACCGAATGCTACGAAAGTGGTGGATGGGATCCTTTATGTCAAGACAGAGAACTGCGGAAGGGATTAAGAAGATGTCTTTATTGTCAATTGTCTTACCGGCATATAACGAAGAACAAAATATTGCGAATACCGCGAAGGTACTGGGCGAATTGCTGGACCGACACGGGATAGATTATGAACTGGTGTTTATCAGCGACGGTTCCAAGGACGGCACGTTTGACCGGATCCAGGAAGAGGCAGCGAAGAATCCGAGAGTGCGGGGAGCGGAATTCTCCCGGAATTTCGGTAAGGAGGCCGGTATTTTTGCCGGACTGGAGCTGACCACGGGAGATGCCGTGATCGTAATGGATTGTGATCTGCAGCATCCGCCCGAGGTGATCCCTCAGATGTGGGAAAAATGGCAGCAGGGTGCCGAGATCGTGGAGGGCATCAAGTCTGACAGAGGGCGTGAGAGCCTGGGATATAAGCTGTCTGCAGGCCTGTTTTATAAGATCATGAGCAAGCTGATCAAAATGGATATGAATGCTTCCTCCGATTTTAAACTGCTGGACAGAAAGGTGGTCCGGGTCCTGTTGGAATTGCCGGAGCGCAATACCTTTTTCCGGGCACTGACCTTCTGGGCCGGATTTCAGACAGAGACCGTGGAATACGAAGTGCAGGAGAGACAGTACGGACAGAGTAAATGGTCCTTCTGGAGCCTGATGAAGTATGCCATCACCAATGCGACTTCCTTCAGTACCCTGCCGTTACAGCTGGTGACGATCATGGGAATGATATCCATATTTTTCAGCGTGGTACTGGCGATTCAGACACTGGTACGATATATCATGGGGACAGCTGTGGAAGGCTTCACCACCGTGATCCTGCTGATCCTGATCATCGGAGGATTCCTGATGCTGAGTCTGGGTATCATCGGACATTACATTGCCAGAATTTATGAAGAAGTCAAGGGAAGACCCAAATACATTATCAGTCATGTGACGGAAAACGTACCGGGCACAGCGGTGGGAAGCTGGAAGCGGGAGCGCAGGGAAAATTAGAACATAACCAAAGCATAGCAGAAAAGAGGATGCATTATGATAGATATTAAATTCAATGTACCGCCTTATGTGGACAAAGCAGCAGATTACATTCAGGAGTGTGTCAAAAATCAGAAGATCTGCGGAGACGGTGAGTATACGAAAAAATGTAACGCCTGGATCGAGGAGAGAACAGGAACCGGCAAATGTCTGCTGACCACTTCCTGTACGCATGCGACGGAGCTGGCAGCGCTTTTGTGTGATATCAGACCCGGAGATGAGGTGATCATGCCTTCTTATACGTTTGTGTCCACTGCGGATGCGTTCGTGCTCCGCGGCGCGATCCCGGTATTTGTGGATATCCGTCCGGATACCATGAACATTGATGAGACATTGATCGAGGATGCGATCACCGAGAAGACCAGAGCCATCGTACCGGTACATTATGCCGGAGTGGCGTGTGAGATGGATACCATCATGGATATTGCAAGGAGACACAATCTGAAGGTGGTAGAGGATGCCGCACAGGGCATTATGGCCACTTATAAGGGAAAAGCACTGGGAACCATCGGTGATTTCGGTGCTTACAGCTTCCATGAGACGAAGAACTACAGCATGGGAGAGGGCGGTGCTCTTCTGATCCGTGATCAAAAGGATGTGGAAGAAGCGGAGATCATCCGTGAAAAAGGAACCAACCGCAGCAAATTCTTCCGCGGTCAGATCGACAAATATACCTGGGTGAATTACGGATCCTCCTATCTGCCCAGTGATATGAATGCTGCCTATCTCTATGCACAGCTGGAGATCGCAGATGAGATCAATGAGGCCAGACTGGCCTGCTGGAATCGCTATTATGAGCAGTTGAAGCCGCTGAAGGATGCCGGGAAGATCGACCTGCCTACCGTACCGGAAGGCTGTGTACACAATGCCCATATGTTCTATATCAAGGCAAGAGACCTGGAGCAGAGGACACGGTTTATCAGCTATATGAAGGAGAACGGCGTGCTGGTCGTATTCCATTACATTCCGCTGCATACCGCTCCCGCAGGGCAGAAATTCGGACGCTTCCATGGGGAGGACCGTTATACCACCAGAGAGAGCGAACGTCTGGCCAGACTTCCCATGTATTACGGACTGACGCTGGATCAGGTAGACTACATCTGTGGTCTGATAAAAGATTTCTTTGAGTTAGAGGAGCAGTAGAATGCAGAAAGCACGCAGGGCGCTTGCGCAGATCGCAGGCAGATTTCTGTTCATAGGGATTTCGGTACAGATCGTACTGGGGATCTGTTGGATGATCAGAGCTTTTGGCATTTTCCCGGAGTTCGGGGACAGTTATCTGTGGCTGAGAGCGGCGGATACTCTTGTATGTGATGATTATATGGGGATCGGATACCCTCTTTTTCTGATGCTCGCAAAAGGGATAGAATCCATAAGTTCTATCCCTTATCCTTTTTTTGTGTACACGGTGCAGATCTTGTTCGCATTTTACAGTGGCGTCGTATTTTTAAGATCC
>ERZ840517.4028-NODE-4028-length-10613-cov-3.844383_pt1 | contig 10613 bp, 17 predicted proteins | sample MGYA00519876_ERZ840517 | MGnify/ENA primary metagenome ERZ840517 (study PRJEB31850, sample SAMEA3708882) | human gut metagenome | biome: human gut; feature: human-associated habitat; material: faeces | place: China | collected 2014 ... | reverse complement strand
TGAACAAAAAGAGGGATAACTCTATCCCTCTGCCAGTAGCTCATTTTTGTATTTGTAAAAAGTCATTTTGGATATTCCGGCCAGCTTCCAGGTATCTTCGTTAGAAAGCGAACCACCAAAGTCTTTATTATGCTTCCGGATCACTTCCTTAGCTGCAAGGGATTTCTTGGTGGTCAGCTTGGATCCTTTTTCAAGTCCGATCTGCTTACCATTTAACCGGGCTGTCTCAATTCCTTCTTTCGTCCTCTGGTGCAGATCGTCCACTTCCTTTTGGGCCTGTTCAAAAGCTAATTGTATTTGCTCTTTAGCAAGTGCAAGTAAAAACTTGTTTACACCTTCCAGAATATAATCAGCGTTAGTTCCGGTCATTGCTATGCTGCCAGAAATAGCCTTTTTATAAGTATCTGTATTTATATGCGGTTCTTTGAGAAAAACAAGTGTTATACCTTTATTAAACAGTTCTTCATAAAGAGTATAACCTTCATCACTATTTCTTGACATTCTGGAAACCGAATCAAATACAATCGTGTCATTCGGTCTTATGGTCTTTAGTATTTTATCCAGTTCCTTCCTTCCTTGAAACTTAGTGCCTGTATATACTTCCTTTACAATTATAGCACTAGGATATGCTGCAAGAATGTTTCTAACTTGTCTTTCTATATTCTGTTTATTGGTACTAATTCGACAATAACCGTAAATCATAAATCCACCTACTTTCCTAAAACTAACGACCGTTACTTTTGATACTATTATTATATCACGAAAACATAGGTAAATCAATAAATTTTAATACTTTTTTGAATAACGTTACTTTTAATACTCAATATTTCCTAATAATCACGCCCAAAATTCCACCTCACCATTTCACAACCCTTTATCGGCACTCTTATCGTAAAAATATCGCATTGACCTGGACAACTTCAAAAAAGCCCATAAATACAGCAAATCTTAAAAAGCCTCTGCCCGGATCAGATCATATTTTTCGACAAATTTCGACAAAATCAGGTGCAAAAACAGTTATCGAAAAAATGCAATAAATATAAGTAAAATTGAATATTTATAATCAAAATCGAAATATCATGTTTTTATCAAAAAAACTGTGAAAAAATCAATAAAATCAATAAAAGACAAACCTCTGCCATTCAAAAAACTTTATCGCAGTAAAGTATTAAAGTCTATGCAGCCTACTTATTTACTCTTCTTCTTCCATCATATCATAGGGCCAAAAGCTATTATAAAAATCAATCCAGGTCGTATCCTGGAAAGCTGAGGCAACTTCTTTCCCAAAAATACTAGGATCTCTCTCTGGATCTTCGTCAAAAAGATCTGTGATTAGCTGATCTGCCTTATCCAGTAACTCTTTTACTTCATTCAACTTCTCTTGATTCATTCTCTTTCTCTCTCTCTCTTCTTCTGATCGATTAGCTGTTGCAGCTTGGCCTTCTGCCATTGTAGTTTAATTATTTCATGCTGCTTCTCAGCTGCTTTTCTTTCTAATTTGGTACAGATCCAGTCTAGCATATTAAATCCCCCTTGCAAATATTCATTATAATGACTATAGAACATACGTTCGCATATGTCAATGGTATTAAAAAACGCTGGTATTATCACCAGCGCTTAAATTTTACATTCTGCTTAAAATTTCTTTTCTCTTTTTGTCATATTCTTCGTCAGTAATTAATCCTTTTTCGTGCATAGATTTTAATTCTTGAAGTTTTATTTGCGTTTCAGAGCCTGATGATCTTTTAGGATTTGAATATGTTGGTGAAACGCTCACATACTTATATGGAGTATCATTTTTGGATCCGTATAAAACAATTCCGCTTATAGCAATTCCTATAACACTTACAATAATTCCACCTATGTAAATATATCTTTTTTGAGTTACTTTATCTAAATCAGACGTATCTACTTTGGGGTTAAAATTCCAGTTTCGTATTTCTTCGATTTTATTTCGCGCAATATCTGCTTTGGCAGAAACATAATCATCATCTGTACTTGAATATAAAGCTACGCATAATAGAATTGTAATAACAAATAAACCGATTAAAAATTTACACAGTGTTTGTTTCGTACTATCTTTTTCCATGTTATATCCCCCTTTTTTATATATAATATATCTTATTCCGGGAGAATACAACAAATATTGATGTATTCCGGCAGCACTTTTTGTACCGCCGGACATTTAAAAAGTACACCTTAAAGTATTCTACTACGCTACTGACTGCACCTTTGGCTGGATCTGATCCAGGGCCTGCCTAAATCTGCTCTTCTGCTGCGGTTCCTTCTGCCATTTGCTGTACAATGAATAAATTCCTTACTGGGTGAGCCTCTGCCTCGATCTGTGCCACATCATCTGTGACTGTTGTGCTATATGTGATCGGCTGGATTCCCTGGTTTAAGCAACTCTGCAACGCATTAAAAAGAATCTGTTGCAACTGCTCCTGTGTCAGTTGGTACTCTGGCGCTCCGGCAGCTTTTACTTTGTCTGCAATCTCCTGATCCAGCTGCTCACTTGTCTTGCTAGCATAGTGGGTAAGCTTCTTGTGAATCGACTTCGGCAGCAATTGAAGGTTGTCGGCTCTGTTGCAAAGTGCTGCTTCGTCTGGCCTGAAAGTAGTGCGCTTTTTGATATGGTGCGCTTCCAGATCTTCGTCTGTGTCAAATTCTGACTGTAAGAAATGCTCTGCGATCATCTTCGCCATATCATACCTTTGAAGGTTGCTGCTGCTTTCTTTTCGTCTCGAATATCTCCAATTTTTTCCAGGTCTTTCCCCGGCTGCATTGGCCTTGCCTGTACGATCAAAGATAGGTTCGATCATTTTCAGATCATTGTAGTAGGCTGAAAAAAGATAACCTTTGTTGCTCAGGAACCAATACGGTGGGTACTGCTCATGGCACTGAACAATTATTTCACCTTCCTGGGGAACGTAGTTGAATTTTGACATTAATTTTTCAAATTTTTCTTTATACTCTGTCCTGGTTAATGGCTGCTTTTTCTGCTGCTTTGGTTGCTGTTTTGCGTTACTTTTTGACATTTATTTTTCTCCTGTGGTTGCTCTATTGACGGTTACTGGTGGAACCTCAAATATCCTACATATTAGGATATTTTTGGTCCGTACTTTTATCTATGTCAGCGTTCATTTTTGCCCTAAATATAGGGCAAATTAAACGCCCGTTATTCAATTTTTGGTATTACAAAATAGGTACAAACTGCACCCTTTTATGCTGCAAAAAACTGCTCTGTGGCTCTTCTGATCTCTGCAATCGCAGCCAGAATATCACTCTTGCTAAAAAATTCGATCCCGTATTTTTTCTTAAAGTTCTTAGCCCTAGTCTTTGGATCGGTAACTTCGTCCGGGAACCTGGAAAACAGATCTTCCAGCTGCTCTTTGCAGAATATACAATTCTGATGCTGGATAACAAAATCTGTCAAACTCCGCCATTTTTTAGGACGACAATTTTTATTTTCCCGATATAGCTTCTCAAGCTCTGTATTATACCGATCATGCACTTTAGCAACATTTTTAAGGGCCTTCTCCCACCTGGACGGCCACCCGGCCATAAATTCTTTCTTTAAAAGCTCCATATTCAGATCTGTTCCGTCCTCTGCCTGGGCTTTCTCGTAGAGCTTACGCCAACTTCTGCTAGTGGTGCGGATTTCTATGCGTGACTGTGCTGGTTCTGTAGTGTTTCCGGTGGTTTCAGATTTTCTGGCCCTGTCATAATTCTCGATTTGAAAGTAGTCGTTTTTGGCAGCAATAGAAAGCTGCTTTTGAGTAAAGAAGTCCTCTGCCCTGTAAACGTTCTTAATTTGATATGTGACAGCCAACAAGCTGATCAAATATCGGTTGAGCTTGGCATATCTCTCGTAGTGCTGCGGATCGTAGGAATCAAAGCGCATATCGGTGCGAACAAAATTGTACTGCTCTATTCCAGATCCAGCCAGGATAGTTCCCAAAACAGCCTGGAACTCCCTAAATCCAAATACATCACCGGTTAGCTTATTCGGGTTAATGATCGACTTAGTGACTGCTTCACCGGTTTTTTTGTGCTGCGTGGTTGATGTGATACATTCTGCAAGCTCTTCCTGTGGTGCCTCTGCCACACCTGCACTTTTGATCTCTACTGTATGTACGGATCCTTTTAGTCTATAATCTTCTAATTTTTTTTTGTTCATCTTCTGTCCTTTCCAAAGTCGGGACAGACTGGTTCCTTGCGTTAGGGATAAATCTATCCCTCCTTTTTCGGTGCTGGTTATTAAGTTACGTTATTCTTGGGGATAAATTTTGAAAGAAATTTCATTGAAAATATTGACAAATATAAGAATTTTTGGTATACTTGTATGCGTTGTTTTTTAATTCAAAGTTTTATCCTATTTTTTAGTTTCATATTCGCATTGGTTTAACTCCTTTCATAGGTGAAATTAATGGTTAAAGAGGTACAAATATTGATTGGGTGAGGTAATTCCAACATTATGGTAACTCTATTTTGTGTATTTGTCAATAGTTTTTTCTAAAAAATAAAAAATAGCACCAAAACTGATGCTATTCCTCGTAATGCCACTTGCATGAATAAATGACCAGATTCCCATATTGATCCATGTCATAAGTCAGCCTATGTTCATCTGTGATCCGGCGGCTATAGCCCTTCCGGTACTTCAAAGGTTCTGGCTTTCCGATCCCCTTCATTGGCCCTTCTCTTTGAATACTTTTTATTAGTTCATTGATCCGCTTTACTATCTTTTTATCTTCGATCTGCCAATCAGTGTACTGGATCCAGGCAGTAGGTGTAAATGCTACATTCATTTTTCATAACCTTCCAGCTCGTCTATGGTCTTCATAATGAAGCCGCCATTAGCCGCCTCTGCCATAGATTTATCCAGCATTGCCAGGTATTCCGCATTGCGCTTCTGTTTCATCAGCTCGTTATATTCAGCCTCAGACAACATTACTATATTTTCATTCTTCGGTCTGGATACAATCAAAGTCTCACCGTGAAAGACTTTATCACACAACGCTTTGAAGTTCTCCCGCAGATCCATGCTCTTTACAGCTAACATAATATCACCTCATTTTTCGTACTAAAAATCGTATGTTTTTTCGTACTTTTATTGTATTCTTATTCTGATCAAAAGTCAATGGAAGATCTTCTATTTAGAATTTTGACTTTATATAAAAACGAATCGATTCAATGGTTCTGCCATTTTTCATACAATCATAGCTAATTTTGTAGATAGTAGTTCTTCCAATCTCTTTTACGGCTACATCTAACACCTTGGCCTTAAATTGACTTATCTTATCGTACTTATCTTCACAGTCACATGCTTCCCGGATCTCTTTTACTGTCAGTACAACATAAGCTCCCTCTTTTGGGATATACTTTAAGATTTGCTCCTTCTGGATCAACTCATATATACGGATCGCATAAACAGACTTCATAGTTAATATGTTCTCTAACTGGTATTGCGTATAGTGTTCTTGAAGATTTAAAAGAAATGGCTTAAGCAATGGATTCATTTTAACTGCTAGCCCTACACCTTTTTCATAGGCACATGCAGTTACCCATTGTATCTTAATGAATTTTTGTTGGTGCGGATCCTTTATCGCGACATGATTTACCAGGATATCTTCGGTTATGATGTCCATGTTCCTATACAGATTCTCGGGACCAATATCTAGCAACTTGGACAACTCTTGGATTCTGATCACATATGACTTAAGTTCATCATCATTTGGTTTAATCTGCATGATGAGCGCCCTCATTATCTTTGCTGAATTTAACTTTAAGCTTTGCTTTCCGGCTATAAGTTCATTTGCCTGGACGACATAGTTCTCCGAATTCATGTTCATGTCAAAGCACAACTGTCCGGCTATCTGATTAACTTTTTTCTTTCTCATTGCTACACCTTCTTCCAGTAGTAACCATATCATAAAAACCACCATTTTACAAGTAGGTGGTTTTTATTAAAAAAGATGTGTAAAGGTGGTTTTTAAAAGTTATCCACAATTTCAAAATAGTGTATAAAGGTGGTTTTAAAGATGTATAAAGGTGGTCGTAAAGATGTATAAAGGTGGTCGTAAAAGTGTATAAAGGTGGTTTTTAGTATTAAAAAACCTAGCATTTATGCGGGTTTGCAGGCTCTCTAAGTATTAAGTATTAAGTATTAAAAGTATTAGAACTATATTCTTTATATAGCAATCCATATTAGAAAGATGTATAAAGGTGGTTTTAGGTCGTTTGGTTACTTTGATTAAAAAGCGGTTTTGGACCGAAAATATTAGGTTGTACTCCTATCATTTGACAAAAAACACGCTTACAGCTCCATATTCGGTTTTTAGGGTTTTAGACAGTCAATTTGTCACCGAAATAATTCAAAACGATTTTAGGGTCGCTTTTGTGCGTTTTAACCCTAATACATAGCACCTCAATGAAATTTCGCTTTCATCACTAATTTTTGGACAAAAAAATACCCTGGAAATTAATCCAGGGCTTTTAATCAATTAAGAGAACCATTCACCATCACTATTGTAGTAGTAACACTGGCCGGAACTGTATTCGATCCATAGGTTGCCATCAAATCCCCACCAGGCTTTGACCGGATCTCCGGCTGTCCAGGGAATACAAGAAGCCTTATGATGTTCATAGTAAGTCTTTACCAGCTGTTCCATTTTTTCTTTTGCTGCTTTAAATTCAGCAATAGTCGAAGTCCCTTTAATGACTGTATGCATGGTGTAGCCCTCCTGTTTTGAATATTAATTTTCAATTTTTCCTTGTATTTTTTGGCTTGCGTGCTGGTTTATCTAATTCCTTAATCAGCTTCAATCCTTCATAGGCTTGCTGGTTCTGCTCTTTGTCTTTTTGAATCAGATCCAAGACGTATGCAGTCATAGTTTTACCCTGGACTTTTGCCATTCGGTAGATATAATCTTCATAATCATAAATATTTAGCTGCATGTATGCTTTTGGCTGTACTGATCCAGCTTCTCTAGGCCCTATATTTTTCAAAGATTTTGGATTATAGCCTTTTTTCACATAGCCGCTAGTTTTTAGCTCTGTTACGTCTTCTATCGTTTTAAGATCCTCTGCAATATCGGTATTAAGTTTGAATTTTCCCACTACTGTACCCTCTCTTTCAGTTCTGTTATTAGCTGCCTTATATCCTCTGCCACAGCTGATTTTTTGTCATAGTCGGTTATGCCGATATGGTAGTTGACAGATTCTGCCATGCTGACGGCGTTTCGCACCTTTGTGTGAAAGACGGTTGTTCCCATGGCTTTGGCGTATTCCAATGTTAGATCTTGGACTTGCTTGCTCATGTTGGTCCTGGATTCATGTTTATTGAAGAGAATACCGATTACTTTCAGTTTTTTATTGTATTCTTTCACTTGATCCAACGATTCAATAATGCCATTGTTGGCTTCGATACTCATTATATCAGGCAGCATTATGACCAGTGCATAGTCGCTCGTTAGTAGAGACAAGAATTGTCGCATATCGGGGCTTGGCGGTACGTCAAAAAAAACATAATCATAAGCTGATTCTAGCCCTTTTATAACATTTCTGGCTCTTTCCGGAGTGGACTTCTGAGAGATTTCAGAAACATAATTATTTGCCGGGATAATGTCCAGATTTTCTTTAATATTCATGATTGCTTTTTCAGGGCCTTTGTTCCGCTGAAATACGTCATACATGGTGAACATATCATCTGTTTTTTTAATTCCAGCCATAAAGGATAGATTTGCTCGCTGCCCGTCTAGGTCGATCAGCAGCACCTTGCTGCCCTGGTTTGCAAGCTCCCATGCTACTGCAAAAGCTATCTGAGATTTTCCAACGCCGCCTTTTTCATTAATGAATGTTATTACTTTACTCATATAAACCACCTCATTATTGAACTTTATATTATAATATCACAAAAATATATTTATTGTCAATATTGCTATAAAAATATCGTAATAAGTATTTTTTGCGGTTACTGTAGAAATGAACTAGCTTATAGGTTCTGTAAAAAACAATAATCGTTTTGAAGTTTTTACTCCCCCTACTTTTTTACAAATAGTATTATTGAATATAAATATATATTATTGAATTAAAATAAAAAAATCAATTTTGAATATAAATTTTCAAAAATGCTATTGACAAATGAGTACCCTCATGTTATATTATAGTCACAAACAAACAACAAACACTATTAAGAAAGTAGAGGTACAAAACATGAAACAAACAACTAATATGAGTAGAGTTATCGGACAGATGCAAGCCATAGGAAGAAAGCTCAATACAGATTGGTTCGGATCTGAGCTTGATATGGACAGAGTTATCTGGACAGTGCAGAGTACGCCAAAAGCCTACGGACATTTCACCCCCTACCTTAGCTATAGGGTACATTCCATTGAAGGTGAGAGAGGGGCTGTTGAGATTAACATAGGCGCCGGAACGTTGGACAGAGATATAGTATCTGTGACCTGCACCATGCTGCATGAGTTAACTCATTACTACAACTGGTCCAAAGGTATTCAAGACTGTTCAAGAGGTAATACATATCATTCAAAGAAGTTTAAAGTTGAAGCTGAGAAGCATGGACTTGTAATTGAGTACGATCCAAGGATCGGTTGGAGTTTAACCTCTGCTACAGAAGAACTTGTTAATTGGATCATTGAGAACGATTTAGAGGACTTCCGGCTTGGACGTAACGAGTATACTTCCTTATTTGGTGCTGGTGGCGGCACTGGTAGTAGAAATACAACACCAATAGTCCCAAAGAAAAAAAGTAATAGTATTAAGATGATCTGTCCTTGCTGTGGTGCTATTGCTAGGGTTACCAAAGCAACAAACCTTATATGCGGTGACTGTATGCAGCATATGATTGAGGTATAAGTTATGCATGGAGTGGTGCCTAAAACATCACTCCATATAATAAAAATTAATAATAAATATATTTTATTGATTTATATATAAAAATACCAAAATAACTATTGACAAAATGAGGGTACTCATATATAATAAAGTTACAAACAAAACAAACAACAAACACTATTGAGAAAGATGAGGTACAAAGTTATGACAAATGAAAGAATGAATAAGGTATTGGCTGATCTTAAAGAGTATGGTCGCATGAAGAAAGAACTTGAAGCTGAGATTTCCAAGCTCCAAGACGAGTGTAAGAAGTACATGACAGATCACGAATTATCAGAGCTGTTTAACGATGATAACTCCATAGTAGCCAGATACACTGAGGTTATTTCTAATCGGTTTGATACCACTTCCTTTAAAAAGTCTGAGTGGTCTGAGCTGTATCAGGAGTACTTAAAAAAGATCACATCAATGAGATTTACAGTTGAATAAATACATGGACTGTCAGGTGGTGGGGCTGCGGCTCCACTTCCTGATTGACATTGAAAAATACGAAAGAAGGATTCATAATATGATTACAATTAACGAAAAAACATTCTACAAAGTGCTTCTGATCCACTGTGACGTATTCGAGAGTAGCATTATTGATGAACGCCATTTCGGTTCAAAAGAAGAAGCAGAAATATTCATTTCCAGCAAGAAAGCTCCGGATCAGCTGGGTCTGATCGTTCAGATGTAAGGAAGGGGGAAGATATATGCATATCTTGACATTTATCTTATGGATCATTATAGGTTCGATTTGCGCGGCTGGTAGAGGTGACTTTTCTGGAATCCAGGGCATCTTAACATTTATAGTTGGTGGTGCATTTTTCCTGGGCTTCCTCTGGCTATTGGCATTTTATCCATGGGTCTTATTTGGAGTATTTATTTTGGTACTGGTGACTCTGTATAGCATCAACAAAAAATAGAAAGAAGCTTGATATAAGTACCCTCATTGTGATATAATGGTAGAAGAAATGGGGGTGCTTATATGGCAATTGATAATAAAGAATCTGTGGCAAAATATCATCTTCAAATAAAAGACATGAAGATTAAATTTCCGCGTGAGAATCCAGAAAAAAACATACCGGACTATACAGCTACGATCAAGGATCAAGCAAAAAGGTTGGGGAAAGCATCAATGAATGAATACATTCTAGATCTGATTGAGGCAGATATTCGGAACAATCCCAATGGGATCCATGATGAAACTTTTCAGCTAAAAAGAAGTGTAAAATAAAATTGAAAATTAGCTAAAAATGGCTTATAATATATTGCGTTTGTACCTACTTAGGTAGGTTTGTTGTTTGTGAGGCTGCTGGATCTCCGGCAGCTTCTTTTTTACGAAAATGTTTTGAAAATTAAGAAAAAATAGTTGACAACGACAACTGCCTATGATATGATATTCAAGCTGTTGAGCGAAAGCTCAGCTGCGAAAAATAAAATAAAAAAGTTGTTGACAAAGACAACTGCTTGTGGTAATATAAATGAGCTGTCAATGAGACAACAACAAAGAACCTTGAAAACTGAACAGTATGTAAAACCCTGAAAATTCTAAGAACAAAGGCTTTTGGTTAAGCCTTGAAGTTCAAGAGAACATTCAGAACAAAACCAAAACAACAGTAATAACGGTTAAAATTAGCCAAGCGAATTTTGACTGGAATCAAAACTTTAACATGAGAGTTTGATCCTGGCTCAGGATGAACGCTGGCGGCGTGCTT
>ERZ840517.4018-NODE-4018-length-10646-cov-5.404306_pt1 | contig 10646 bp, 13 predicted proteins | sample MGYA00519876_ERZ840517 | MGnify/ENA primary metagenome ERZ840517 (study PRJEB31850, sample SAMEA3708882) | human gut metagenome | biome: human gut; feature: human-associated habitat; material: faeces | place: China | collected 2014 ... | reverse complement strand
CAGAACCAGATCCAGAATCAGAACCAGATCCAGAATCAGAACCAGATCCAGAATCAGAACCAGATCCAGAATCAGAACCAGAATGATCAGGTGCTTGATGCTATCAATAAATTAACAGCTACGATTCAGGCTTCAAACATTCAGAACACCGGGAACACTGGGGCAACCCCCCCAAGAACAGAAACAGATATTATCAATGACATGATGAAAATCATGAATTAGAAAGGAAGTGAATTAAATTGGCAGTAAATAGTTTAATCCCGCAGGATGCATATACTTTAATCAATTCCGTAGCTAAACAGGCTACCGGACGTTCTAATCTTGTAGCGACTGACACAAGTTCTTTTGTTTCCGTAGGGGAAACGCTCTTACGCGCAGGGGTAGAAAACACACTGAATGCAATCAGCACAGTTTTTGCAGATACTTATTTTTCAAACGAATCTTATACTGGTAAATTAAAGACCGTTGAACAAACAAATCTTCGGTGGGGAGCTATTGTCCGTGAAATCACGTCCCTGTCAATGGACGCCGAGCAGTCTGATGACTGGAATACAGAGCAGAATCCGAACACATTGGATGATGGTAAGTCTATCGACATGTACAAGATTCATAAGCCGAAAGTGCTTGAACTCAAGTTCTACGGCACAAAGCTGTTACAGAGATCCATCACACGATTCCGTGACCAGCTGGCACTTGCTTTTTCAAGTGAGGGGGAATTCCTCAGATTTTACGAAGCAGTTATGATTGAATTTCGTAACGATATTGAAACAGATCGAGAGAGTGAACGACGTGCTACCATGCTCAACTATATGGCAGGATTATCATCTCTTGGTATGGAAGTTGACCTTGCGCATGAGTTCAACACAGAGAATGGAACACAGTATACAAGAAAACAGTTACTTTCTGAACACCGTGACAAGTTTATGCCGTTCGTGGTTGCTCGAATCAAGCTTGATTCTGAAAAGTTGACAGAGAGATCAACCAAGTACAGATTTACGATCACAGGGTTTGAAGACCTTTTGAGATTCACCAGAAAAGAAAATCAGCGACTTATGATGCTGTCGAGTTTCTGGATCAACTCCGAAACACAGACCATGCCGTATGTGTTTGATGATAAAAACTTACAGATTGAGAACAAGGAACTTGTCAACTGGTGGCAGTCTGCTGATGATGAGAGTGCTATTCAGATCACTCCGTCCATCATTGGAGCGGATGGACATGCAAAACAGGCAGAAACAGAGGTAAACTTACCGTATGTCCTGGGTGTTCTCTATGATCGGCGCGCAATGGGTGTAAACTGGCAGTTTGACTACAGTTCAACTACTCCATTCAATAGCCGGGGTGGCTACTATAACATGTATGTTCATTCCAGAAAAAACTACTGGAATAACTTCACACATAACGGAATCCTTTATGTGATCGGAGAGGGGGCATAATATGTTAGCAGCATCTTTACAAGTTCCTAGTGGGGGGAGTATCGTTGCAAAATTGCCTTTTAGAAAAGTCGGAGTAAGAAGAATAGTTATTAGTGCTCCTAATGACAGTGTGAATCTTACTTATGATGGCATCAATTTAGTCAAATTCAGCAGATACAATGGTTTTATTGATTTAAAATTCGAAAGTTATTACGGTTTTCCGGATGCCAGCAAATTTGCTTTTGTAAACTACGATACTACTAATGCAAATATTGTTGTTCTTGCTGACTGTGTTCCAGAATCACCTATAAACAATGATTATTTTGAGGTACAAACATCATGACAGACACAATTTTAACCGTATTGGGAAACTATGCATTCCCTATCGTGTGTTGCATCGGCATGGCATACTTTGTCAAATACATGTATGACCAGACAAACGCACGAGTTGACAAACTCAACGAAGAACACAAAAACGAAGTTGACACGCTTTCTGAGGTGATCAAAAACAATACGATCGCTCTTGAAAAGATGAACACGTTAATTGAACAGATTGGAAAGTAGGTGCTATATGACAGCAAATGAACTTGTAGTATATGCTCATAATTTAATTGGTACTCCTTATGTGTGGGGTGGCTCAACACCTGCACATGGTCTTGACTGTTCCGGATTGCTTTACTGGATCCAGAGGACAGCGGGCTCAGACGTTGGTCGATATAACGCGGCAACTTATGCAAACATGGGTGTAAGAATTCCGGTTGGTCAGCAGAAGCCCGGTGACTTCTTATTTTTCGGTTCGCCTGTTAATCACTGTGCTATTTACATTGGACATGAAAAAATGATTGAAAGCCGGGGCGGTCGTAAAAACACGGCAGATAATCCAGGCACAGGAGTTGTGATTTCTCCTGTAACTCGCCGGCATGATATTGTCTGTGTCCGCAGGGTATGGGATTCAAGCCCATCATACGTAGTAGGACGGACTTATCGAACACAGGTTGACCATTTACATGTTCGCTTTTCCGTTTGGGGTCAGATCAAAGAATACTCACAGCTGACAAGGGATGGTATGAAACACGCTTATTCCGATGGATGCTTGAAAAAAGGAACAGAAGTTACGGTCAAAGAGATGAAACAGGATGAATCCGGTGCTTTATGGGTACGGATTCCATCCGGTTGGATCTGTGCCATTACTTCAAAAGGAGAGGTTTACTTATCATGACAGAAATAGTTTTGTACCATTTTTCGAAAAGAAAAAACAGCACAAAGCGTCCTATAGGGCAGGGGACAGAAGTTCCCTGCCTTTTAAAAACTGCAACTACATTTCAAAGTCCTATTTTTATTTTACAACGACCAATGAACGACATGCTACAATTTAACTATTGCAAATGGGCTGACCACTATTATTTCATTGATTCAACTACTTCAATCAACGCAGGACAAACGGAAATAACTTGTACTGAGGACGTTTTGGCAACTTATAAAAACGAAATAGGTAGTTATACCTGTTTCATTGAGAGATCAAGCAATCAGAATACTTTTGCCAACGACAGCATGTATATACCTACAAATGACTGGGTGCTATCTACAAGAAATGTAACTCATAAAGAGAAAATAATGACAAGCACTTATTCACAGCAATATATCATAAGAGTAGTTTCAAGAACCGGAGTGGCATCCTATTATATAAACGGTGATCAATTAAATAACTTGCTTGACTTTATGTACACGGAATCGAACTTTACTGACGTGATACAGGATGCCATTACAAAGTTAATGTTTGACCCATTTAAATATATAGTTGATTTGAAATGGGTTCCATTTGTTGAATCTGCTTTTAAAAGCAGTAATGATGAAGCAATCCAACTAGGATTCTGGGACAGTGGAGTGACAGCGAAAAGAATTGATGAAGATACAGTGGTTAATTTTTCGTATTCTTTTGCTTTTGACAATCCACTTTACGCTATTACAGATTTCAGATACTATAGTTCATCTTTTTCAAACTATTTTATAAAACTTCCTTTTATTGGGGTGGTTGCCCTCAATCCATACAAGATAGATGCAAGTGTAAATGCACTTTATCAATTTGATGCTACAAGCGGATTGTGTAATGTTTTTTTACAATCCAAGAGAGTTGTGTTTGCGTCTTATCAGTTGCAGCTATCAGTACCTGTACAAATCGGTTATGCCAGCACAAACATAGCACAACTAGCTACGTCAGCTGTGAGCCTTGTTGGTGCCGGCTTACAAGGAAACATTGCACAAGGCATCTCAGCGGGAATAGATGCAGGCAGAAGTATTACCGCACCAGAGATTTCTATGCTTGGAACTGTTGGAAACATATCAAATATTCTCAACAATCAGATTTTAGAGTTTAATTCATATGCCTGTACAAGCATAGAACCGGATAAAGCAAGTGAGGGTTTTGTTGATGGCACTATACGCCCCATATCTGGACTGACAGGTTTTGTAAAGTGCAGAAATGCATCCATAGAAATTAGTGGGTTTACCGGAGATCAAGAAGCAGTGAATAACTACTTGAATAGCGGATTTTATTATGAATAATGTTTCACGTGAAACATAGAAAGAGGTGAAAAATTATGTGGTGTCCGATTGGATTTGATAAAATCAATATCATTTCAAACTACTTCCAACCGTCGGGAATCAAGGCAGACAGTCTATATACTGACACGTTTGATCGTATGCTATATGAGAGAGTGTGTTCTATTTTTGATATAACATACAATGCAAAATTTGACATTGACTATTTTAAGTATTGCCTACTTGGTGGGGGGTTTATCGCGATCACATATACTGATGCATACGGACTGATTGCTCAGTATCCCACGATTAGCGGGTATGATATGTATTGCAAGCCAACGCTTGCAAGCATTAACACATATGCTACCAACGCAAACATAAGCTTACAGGATTTAAAGATTGGCAAAGATTGTAGCGTGATCTATCTAAGACCATCCAGATGCGGGATTTTTGATATTATCGGTTATTATAGTTATAAGTTGGCTCTGGTAGCTTCTGCGTTTGATATGAACGTGTTCAACAGCAAGTTAGCTTTTATGATAGCCGCCAAAAACAAAAGTGCTGCGAAAACACTGGAAAAAGTCTATGACCAAGTGCAGGATGGTAACCCGGCAGTTGCGTATGACGTTTCAATCAAAGAAAATGAGAACGCAAACATGAGGGGAAAAAGTTCAGAACCGTTTGAATTTTTCAACAAAGATTTGAAAAACAACTTTATTTCAAAAGAATTAATTGAAGTGTTTGAAAAGCTTCTCGATCAGTTTGATACAGAAGTTGGGATTCCGTCTGTCGGTTCTGATAAAAAAGAGCGTTTGAATGTTATGGAGACTGAAAAAAATGACATTGAATCTGTGACACGACTTACTACATGGTTAGAAACCATGCAGGCAGGAGTTGACATGGCAAACAGTCTTTATCCCACTTTGAATCTTAACGTAAAGATCAGAGACTACAAAAAGGCAGGTGTAACAAATGGGGATGTATAGAATTACGATGGCCGGACTTTATGAATATGACCAGACCTTATTCGATCACATGATTTTTCCGGCAGATGCTGACAAACAGAACTTTATTGACAGCTTGCTTTTATCCTATGGGGATTGCGAACCACTCTATCCGGACGGTGATTTTATGAAGCAGTCAGCTATTCCGGCATGGTCTAAAAAATGGCAGGATTCCATTAATCGGGTATTTCTTGCTTTAAAGAAAGAATATAACCCAATTGAAAACTATGACCGACAGGAGACTTGGACAGATTCACCAGATATTGAAAGAAATACAGTGACGGGTGGCAATGACACGAATACGTTAAAAGCCGGACGTGGTTCAGTAACATCAAACAGCGGGTCTGACACAATGGAACAAAAAGTGAGTGCTTTTGATTCTTCAAACTATCAGCCATCACAGGAAGAAAGTACAACCTATGGTAGTGCTACAAAGTTGGAAACTTCCGGACAGGACGTAAACAGTGTTGAGTATGGGCGAACTGAAAAAAATACGGAAAAAGGCTCTACGACCCATACCGGACAGATTCACGGAAACATAGGTGTAACCACGTCTCAGCAGATGTTAGAAAGTGAATTACAATTAAGGAGACAATCATTTATAGATTACTGTACCGGATTATTTGCAAGTGACTTACTGATTCTGGTTTATTAATAGAAAGGAGAGCACATAATGATTAATACGTACCCTCACAGTTCCATGCAGGACATGAACTTAGATTACTTATTAAAAGTAGCAAAGCAGGCAGGAGAGGATCATAAAGAATGGTCAGACATAAAAGGAACCGCACAAAAGCAGATTGACGAAGCAATTAAAGATTCACTAGATTCCGGAGAGATTGGAAAAGTAGTTGGTGATGCAACTAAAAAAATCTTGACGGATGAAATTGAACCATTAAAAGGCACAGTAACCGAACAGGGTAAACTGATTTCTGATCTTGAAAAAAGAGACGGTTTATTTGATTTAAGCGGCAGAACTATCATTATTGGTGACAGCTACACAGTAGGGTATACACCGGACGGAAACATTACTCCATGGACAGAACACTTTTTGGATTACTGCTCTATTGATAATGTAACAATCAAAAGCAATGGCGGTGCTTCTTTTTCAACTTCCAACAACTCATTCCTTATGCTTTTGAATCAGATTGACGCTGATCCATCTGTAAAGCAGATCTTAGTTGTTGGCGGCTACAATGAGTTCGGTACTTATTCGGAAATTGAAAATGCAATCAATGCATTTTATGGGGTGGCACAGACACGTTTTCCAAACGCTAAAGTCTTTGTCGCAATGGTTGCATGGTCAGCAGACAGCACCCAGTGGAACCGATTCAAGATTGCAAAAAGCGTGTATAACACACAGCGAAAAAATTGGATCTATCTTAATGGAAGTGAATATATATTGCATGCTGATGGTTTCATGGGGTCAGACGGTTTTCATCCAAACACAACCGGACAGGAACGGCTTGCTACCTACCTTGCGGAAGCAGTAAAGACTGGGTCTTGTCATCCATCCTTTTATGACGTAACTGCAAACTTTGAAGCAGGAGATTTTATAGCAGCTCAAGGAAGTAGTTGGATGTTCGTTACAAATTACAAAGAAAACAGTAGTAATATCATCTGGAGTGATTATGTTTGTTTTCCAAACAGCGGCGAACTTATTTGTAATGGTACAGAATACTATCTTGGTCGTATTTATTCTACTAGTTTTATTGGTGATGGAAACGGTTATACTTGCTACCCAACAACTGTGATTGTAAAATCCGGATCTGAATTTTATCACATTCCGGCTCAGTTTAATTTCAGAGCAAGACAGATCTATCTTGCTCTGTATGATATCAGCGATGACAAACACAACTACAGAACCTTGACAAACGTAACACAGGTACAGATTCACAGAGGTTCAATTACAATGTAAATGTTTCACGTGAAACAAAAAATAAAGGGGTGCAAATTTGCATCCCTTTTTTAACTATATAAAACTTCTTTTGTCTCAAACGGCAACGGTAACCCTGTTTCCTTATCATACGGAATCGTATGATCCAACTCATATTCTGTATCGGATAAACGGATTGCACAACCGTACTCTATTTCACAGCCATCAACAGTAATAGTGTTAATCCCTTTGTTATACAGATATTCCGTTTTAAGTTTCCAACTTGGGTCTTTTTTCCAGTCGTTCGCACGGCGGTAGTTACGGCGATAAGTGAGACTATTTCTATAAATGAAACCCTTTTCAAAATTATTTATGTCATCGTCAAGACAATAAACACCGTCTTTTGGCACTCCTGCAACAGTCTGTTTTAGTTTTCCTTTTTCTCGATAGCAATACCTTTTACTACCCATTGTTTTAAATTCATTGTAAATGCCGTCAAACTCAGCAATACCAAGTGTATGCGATTCCCCATTAAACACTACAGTTCCAAGTCCACGGTCTGCTGATTTTTTCATTATTTTTTCGTTATAGTCGGATAGTTTTTTCCTATCCCAGTCTTTGCCCTTAACGGAATCGGTGTCAGAGTAATACCATTTTTTGCAACACTTCCCAAGTTCGAATAACTCAGCCTGTGCATAGGCTGTCACCCATACCCCCCATTGATATGGTAAAAAACTGTTACGACTTCTGTAATACTTTTGTAACTTTTCTTCATATTCTGATTCACTTAAAACATCAGACCATAGTCCAGTTTCATAATCTTCTTCAAACATGGATTGTATCATCTTTTGAACCATCATGCCGTAGATTCCGTTTAGTTCGCCTTTCGAAATCATATATAACACAGGGTCAGCATGTTTCAACGTATTCTTATGTTCAAATAATTCAATCACATAAGAAATAAGCCAATCCGGAAGATAGTCTTTCTTTGCTCTCATGACGTTTGAAACGTCAGCCCATTCAAAGTCATAGGCTTCAAAAATGACTTGCAAATCCGGATCAGTAAAGGGATATATGACAAGATCTGCATTTACGATCTTGCCATTATCAAGGTTCAATTCCATAGCTTTCTTTTTGCTTATAGTCTCTGCATCTGGAAATACACAAACTTTTGCTTTGTGAAAAGCAAGCGGTGGCATAGGATGGTCTTTTTTCAAGCGTAGCTTTTTCAATCGTATATAGCCGGCAAAAGCATAACTTTCTTTTAAATCCATTATATCTTTCAATGATAACTTTGTTTCTACAAAGTTTGTCATAGGAAACTTTTCATACACGATTCTAGCAGGATAAGAACTTGTAAAATCGTAGCACTCCACCGGTTCAGTAATTAACTGATTGACATAGTATCTGTTCGCATGAGTATAGCCGCCGTGATAGCAGGCTGTGAGTAACTCGTACTGATCTAGCGTGAGTTGCATTGACATAAATTTCTTATGCCATTTCTTGTCCTTCCTTGAACGTGATCTAGCTTGATTACGGATAAAGCCAGTATTAGTCAGTGGGGCAGTAGCAACAGTTACGTTTCTTTGCGATAAATAGAGACGTAGTGCTTTACAAAGACAAATCGTATCAATGCAAACGTATGTCATTTCCTTTACAGTACGTCCAGATTCCGGAGTTCTTTTCTTTTTATATTCCCATGTACCGGTAGCTTTTTCAAGCGTCCCCATGTCCTTACAGAGACGTTCAAGAGTACGTTGAGTAAGTATGGCAGAATCTCTTATTTCAAGTCCAAAAGACTGCCATTGCATAAATACGTACCGGTGAGTTTTAACAGCTAATTTACGGTCCGGAACCCCAAACTTTTCTAGCAGATGATTCCGTAAAAACATGTAATCATATGACAGATTATGGATATAAAATCGTACTGTATGCTCTTTATCGGCATGCAATGTGTCACAGATCCGGTCAATCGTATTGATAAGATCACGTACATGATTACCGTACAAACAACAATCATTTTCTATAGTTATAGTCCAATCAGTTACCCAGCCTATATCTTCTGTATCTGAAACATATGTTTCAGTATCAATCGTTATGATTTTTTCATAAAAAGACTGGAAGTGTCCTGCATTACTTTTGCGGATGAAATTACCGTCAAAAAGACGCATGTAATCGTAGTCTTTATATGAAACTACTGGATACCCTGCTATAACCATTTTTTTTACCTCTTGTATTTATATTTCAGTGCTTCGGCTTCTCCAAAGAAACCTAGTGACTTTGCTACGTCATCTGCTCTGTCTATGTCCGTGCGATCTCTGAACTCCTCTAATTTGCTAATTATTTCATTCATTGTATCGCCATCACGCAAGGCTTTACCAACGAATTCTACAGCCTGCTCAGAAGAGTATAAAAGACTTATAAGTTCAAAAGCATAAGACTGGAAAAAAGCACTCATTTCACTTGTATCTTTAAACTCAAGACCATATTCAGACAGCTTCTCACGTCTCTTTTTTATGATTGACTTCCATCCTGGCACCGTAGAACTTTTTTCTTTTAAGACATTTTGCATCATTTGTACCTGCTTACGCATGGAAGAAATCTGCATATAAAGGACGTTCCGATCGCTGTAATCCAACTTTATTTTTTCTCTTATTCTTTTATTATAGCCAAACTTTTTAAGAATTGCTTTGTAATCGGCGTAAGCACCACCGGATTCAGAAGTGAATCCTGCCCTCTCTACACGAACCATACGCTGATTTAAACGCTTAGCCAGACTTGTATAAAGTCTGGCTAATTCTTTTTCATTGAGTTTATATGGGTTTATATCCTGCCCCTTGGTTGTGATTCTTTCTGTACCCTTTAAAGCCATTGCTACTCCTTTCTGAACCTTGGTGCGATCCAATCATCATTCTGTTCAAAAGTACCATCCGGGTACACAACGATACCCTTTACCCATTTCAGAAACATAGTAGGACGTTTATAGCCGGACACTTTAAACTCTCCCCAGAGACCGTTATAATCCATGAATTCTGTGACTGCGTCCGCTCTCTTTTTTGCATAGTATTTATAAATTGCATTAAACTGTGATTTACTTCTATTCATTGTATGTTTCTCCTTTTTTCTAATTTTTATGCTTCTATCAAGAGTTTTTTGAGCAATTTGACTACTTCCCAATTTGTAGATGCTCTATAAAATTCTGTCGTCTTATATGGTCGATAATAAGTTACAGACCAATCCATATAGCCTGTTAAGTCTATTTCAACATAATCTAAGAAACAAAGATAGTATACACATAAATAATCACCATCTTCAGATATTTTACAAGCAAACCCCTGTTTCTCAAGATCACGAGCGAGTTGCTTTAAGTTCATTGTGCTTTTATTGTAGTATGGATTGTATTTCATGGTTTCATCCCCCTTATTTAAACCCTTTCTTTTCCATTTCATATTCAAGATTAAGTAACTCATTCCATAGTTCCTTTTGCTTTGTTTCGAAAAAATCACAATTAGGATATTTCCTAACATCATCATAACTCCTGCCCCATCTTGTTAATAAGGCTTCATGCGCTAATTCATATAATCTTGCTTCGTTCATCTTTTCTTACCTCATGCCTTAATGACTGTATTTATTTGTTGCAAGATCATAGTATCACTTTTGCATATAAAAGTCAACAGTTTTACAACAAAGTATTAAAGTCAGACAGATTGATTAATTGTCAGAATTGTTTCTAATTTTCACACAATTTGGCTAATTGTCTGACAAGTTGGGGAATTTGCATGAATTGTCAGAACGAACTGTCATGCCTAGTTT
>ERZ840517.4017-NODE-4017-length-10647-cov-2.494619_pt1 | contig 10647 bp, 8 predicted proteins | sample MGYA00519876_ERZ840517 | MGnify/ENA primary metagenome ERZ840517 (study PRJEB31850, sample SAMEA3708882) | human gut metagenome | biome: human gut; feature: human-associated habitat; material: faeces | place: China | collected 2014 ... | reverse complement strand
CCGCCTCCGCCCGCATTACAACCCCCGCACCGTTTACGAAAGCAGCTCCGTCGTACGCCGCGCGGTTGATTCCCTTGTTGACGACAGCATTCTGAATGCCGTTTACACACTGCCGCAGGATTCCGGAGCAAAAGAAGAAGCGCGCCGCGTATTTACGGAAGTTTACAACTCCCTTTTGACGGGCGATTGGCGTAAGCCGGACTATTATTTCAATCTATATGACCTTGAAAGTTATATCGAAGCAAAGCTCCGTGCAATTTATGATACGGCGGATGAGCGGGCATTTGCGCGAAAATGCCTTATGAACACCGTAAACTCCGGCAAGTTCTCAAGCGACAGAACAATTCGGGAGTATTCCGAAGAACTCTGGCATATCCGTCCGATACCGACGGAAGAATAATGCAGTGCCGAAACAGTTTTTTCTCCGCCGCGGAAAGCCGCGAAAAATTATATCGGATTTTATTCGCATATAGGGCTTGAAACGCGGCGGGTTTTAACTATAATATTATTCAATGGACAGTTATTGTGTGCCGCAGCTGCGCGGAGTGTTCTCCGCATTCCTTCTGCGGTGCATTGACGATTTTATATTCAGGAGGAACACATGGACACCAAGCTGATTTTCGTTACCGGGGGCGTAGTTTCCTCGCTGGGCAAAGGCATCACCGCCGCCGCATTGGGCAGGCTGTTGAAAGCAAGGGGCTACAGCGTATCGATTATGAAGCTCGACCCCTATCTCAATGTTGACCCGGGAACGATGAACCCCTATCAGCACGGCGAAGTTTTCGTGACCGATGACGGAGCAGAGACCGATCTTGACATCGGCCACTACGAACGTTTTATTAACGAAGAGCTCACAAAGCTCAACAACACCACCACCGGACAGATTTATTCCGCAGTTCTCGACCGCGAACGCCGCGGCGGCTACCAGGGCGGCACGGTGCAGGTGATTCCGCATATCACGGACGAAATCAAGCTCCGCATCAAGAAGGCCATCAACGCAATCAAACCCGAGATCATGCTTGTTGAAATCGGCGGAACCGTCGGCGACATTGAATCCCAGCCCTTCCTTGAGGCTATTCGCCAGCTTAAAACTCAGCTTGCGCAGAATCAATGCTGCTTTATCCATGTTACGCTCATTCCGTACCTTTCGGCGTCCGGTGAGCTGAAAACAAAGCCCACTCAGCATTCCGTCAAAGAACTGCAAAGTATCGGTATTCAGCCGGATGTCCTCGTTTGCCGCAGTGATTATCCGCTCGATCGCAGCATCCGCGCAAAGATCGGGCTGTTCTGCAACGTTGCGGAAGAATGCGTTATTGAAAACCTTAACGCCCGCTCCCTCTATGATGTTCCCCTCATGCTTGAAGAACGCGGCCTTTGCAGCGTCGTACTCAAAAAGCTTGCGCTTGAACAGCGCGATCCCGACCTTGCGCATTGGCGTGAAATGGTTGAATCCGCACTCAAACCCACCAAGGAATGCACCATTGCTCTCGTCGGCAAATACGTTGAGCTGCACGATGCTTATCTTTCCGTTGCCGAAGCATTGGAACACAGCGGCATTGCAAACGATGCAAGAGTCAACATTAAGTGGATCGCGGCAGAAGAGCTTGAGCACAATGATCCGAACACAATCCTTGCGGATGTGGACGGCATTCTTGTTCCCGGCGGCTTCGGCGAACGCGGTGTTGAAGGCATGATGATTGCTTCCCGCTATGCACGGGAACACAACATACCTTATTTCGGTATCTGCCTCGGTATGCAAATCGCCGTAATCGAGTACGCACGCCATGTCCTCGGCTGGAAAGATGCAAATTCCACCGAATTTGACTTCAACGCAAAGCACCCCGTTATTGCACTGATGGAAGATCAGGTCAACAACCTTGAACGCATCGGCGGTACTCTGCGCCTCGGCAGCTACACCTGCCGCCTTGAGCCCGGCAGCCTTGCAGCAAAGCACTACGGCAAGGAAGAGGTTCACGAACGCCACCGCCACCGCTACGAGTTCAACAACGAATACCTTCAGGATTTTGCCGATGCGGGCCTTCGCTTTACCGGCTGGAACCCCCGCCGCGGCCTGATGGAAATCGTTGAAGTTGCAAACCACCCGTGGTTCGTTGCGGTACAGTTCCACCCGGAATTCAAATCCCGCCCCGATAATGCACACCCGCTGTTTACAGGTTTCATCGAAGCTGCGGTTAAATACGCCTCAAAGGCCGAATAAAAACGTATTCTCGCACGCGGCGGCGAATATTTTTTCCCGCCCCTGCCGACAATAAAAATAATTTTGAACAGGAGATAACAATAATGGCTATCAACAAAAAGATGACTATCGAAGAAATTCTCAGAACCGATTACGGCATTGCAAATATCCTCATGGAGAGCGGTATGCATTGCCTCGGCTGCGTCATGGCAAGCGGCGAAGACCTTGAACAGGCCTGCGGCGTCCATGGTATCGACTGCGATGCTCTCGTTGAAAAAATTAACGCATACCTCGAAAACAAATAATCTTCCGAACAATCTTTCGGAGATTGCCTCAAGTTTTTCGATTATGCAAACTGTACACCCCCGCCTGCGAAAAGCAGGCAGGGGTGATGTTGAATGTCCATGTTTACGTCTTTTGTTCGGCTATCGCTTCGAAACAATAAACAACGCGTTAAGTCCCTTCTTCGTCAACAGTTGTTAATATTGCTATCTTACAATGACAGAAATCATATATTTGACTCCGAATTCTATCAATCCCAGCAAAATGAACAGTGCTGCCGCCGCCGCCAACAAAGCTGAATATTCGCCTTGCTTTATCAACAGATATATCCATATTGTTATAACACAAACAACAATTGTTTTAAGTAAATTTCCGATAACCGTGCTGAATATTCTTATAAGCAACGCCCTGCCGAACGACACTCCACCTTTCAAAAACAGGCAAACAGAAATGAAAAAAACAGCGATTGTTGCAACAGAAAGTGAAATCGAGGACAACACAGCACCAATGCTTTCTTCCAATGCATTTTTTGCGGCACCAACTCCAACACCCGTCAAATAAGCAACCGGAATTGCAGTCAAAACAAGCACAACCAACTCCTTTATACGATACGACATCGTTTCCATGTATGCCTCTTGATCGTAAACAGAACCTGCCGGAAGCTTAAGGAAAATGCGTGAAAGAATCCGTGCAATTGCAGGATGTATGCATGACATGATCAATATTTTTAATACGTCTGTAATCAAATCATTTGCCGAAAGCAGTTCCTCACCTTTGTCCAATTTCATAAAATTGCAAAGTACCTTTGAAATCGGGCCTGCAAAAGGCAGTTCCTCCATGGCCGTATCAAATGCGTCTTGATTTCCGTCTTCGGTTATCGCACCGCCCACTGCTGCAACCAGCAGCAGCGCGACTATTATCAATATCATTTTCGGTATCAGTTTGTTTAAACACCCGGACATATTTCCTCCCTCATATTGCTTTACTGACAAATTCACTTTTTGTCATTGTTTTTTCTCTTCCCGGCACAGTTCCTATACTCGCATTACTAAACAGCCATGCCGACAGACACAGTATGCTTGTAATCGCATTCAAGTCCATCGGCAACGCCGTTCTGTAACATTCATAAGCATTCGCTGCTCAGCCTGTCATTTCATCAGAGTAGTCTTGCTTTCTTGCGTTGAATCGCCTCGGACAGCTCTGCAACGTACGGAATGGTCTCCTGCACCGCATGCCACAGATGGAACATCTGCCGCAGGGTGTGCCAAGCGTAATCGTAGTAGAAGTCAGCAGGCAGCTCTGACCCAATTGCGCTTAGATTGTCTCCCCGCTGCGTAAGGTCAACACGACTGATAACGCCTCTCCACTCCAACTGCTCTAAACAGCATTCAATGTTTAGCTCGTCAAGGTTGTCCGGGAGGTTGTTCGAAATATAGTCTTCGAACTCCGGTATCATCCATCTCTCCGTGACGGATCCAACGTCTTGAGTTTTGTTAAGCCTGAAGATCGATTTGATCGGCTGATAGGGATAATTCGGGGAATCCATAACCATGCCGAGGGCAACGGCAGCATCGTAGTCCGCCTTTGCGGCTTCAAGATTCTTCTGCTCTCTGGGCCGATTTTCTCCGAAAACAAGGTTGGGAAGGTTGACCCAATTGTGGATGCCGCTTCCACATTGCTCAATATGAATCCCGGGGAAGTCGTTCCAATGAGCTTCATAGACGGGTTCGTTCTGCGCCGTAGTTTGGAAAGACAGTGCCGGCAGCCCCTGCAGCATAGTTATCATAAGCAATTCATCATCCGACTCTGACTTGTATACCTTTACCCTTGCACCGTCGGCTTTCGCACATTTCTCGATCTCTTCGAACAGATGAGTGCACTTTTTCGGGACAGTGATAAACCTGCGACCGCTGACTTTGTTCTCAATATTGTCCAGGGTGTTTGCCATTGCCGCACCTTTTGTGGTAAGTGTGTTATATATCTCTCTCGCAGCTCCCTTCAAAGCATCTGTCGCAATCCTTTTTGCAGGGTCATTCGGGTCGGGCTGCGTAGGTTCTGCCTGCGGGTTTCCGGAGAAGAACTTAACAAGGAATACCTCGATATTTTCATCAATTATGGTTCTGAACTGCTTCTCTATAAAGTCCCTTATCATCCCGGCAGGGTCGAGCCTTGCGCTGATACCTGCATCCGTTGATGTTACGCCTGCAAGCTTCGCAAGGTTGTCCGTAAGCAGGATCTCATCAATGAAATCCTCAATAAACCTATCCTCTTGTCCTTCATAAATGCCGGTGATGAATTTCATCAGTGCATTTGCCTGCCTCTGTGTCGCCATGATCTGCGTCAGGTTGATCGGACAGAAGTAGAGCGTCCTATTGAAATTTCTTTCAAATATGTTGACATCGGTCAGAATTCCGCTTTCCTTTTTAAGAAGACCTTGGAAAGTTTCAAGCACGATCCTTGACGTTTCCCAAACGGTGTTGTTAAGACCGATAAGGTGATCCTTGACCGCTGTCAGCAAAAACGTGGTTTTGATCCAACTTTCCTTAGTAAACCAGGCGTTTCTCGCTTTATCGCTCGCATACGGAATGTATTCATTTTCCAACAGTCTCGCCGCCTCCCTTGCCACGTTGATCATGGCCATGATTCCGTGTCTGCGGATAAATTCCCTTGACTTTTGCTCAACCTTATCGAGCAGCTCATTCGTTGACTGTATGTTCGCAATTAACCTTTCGCTCTCAATCCCGCAGTCATTAAGGAATCTGATATGAGCATCCTTCCCGGGATCCTCATTCCATGCATTCCAAAGCTTTTCAAATATGTTGTGCACCACCACGCTCGTCAGCAGCTCAACAGGAACCTTTACAGAGGCAAAACCTGCTGCATTGAAGCTGTAGCCTGCGTAGCGCGGGTACCTGTCAAGGGGCAGGCTTGCGATCGCTGTGTTCACCTCTATCGAACGGTTCGAATATATTGAATCGACAAGGCTTACCCGTTCACCGCCTACAACATCCCTTGCGGTCATACTGCCGAGGATGGATTGAACAACAACATTCCTTGCGGTCTTTGCGGGGTTATTGAAGCCACCGAAAGCGGGAGTATCACAGTCAACAATCATACATGTGTCAAAGATATTCCTGTTGAACGTTACGTTTGTGATGCCGTAGTTCATTTTTATCTTTTCGCCGCGGTCGCCAAGCCTCATGAGATAGGCAATTTCCTTCATCGCCGCATAGTGATTCGCTCCCGGATTACGATCCTCGTTAATTCCGCCCTCGCATGCTGAAGGGCTGAAAATATAACCGAATATGCGTGTGTTATTATACAAACCGGCAAAATTTGTTTCAAGCACATGCCTCGTCATATACACAAGGTCAACGATCGTTCCGCTGCCCGTTCCTCCCGCAACGCTGCAAAGGAAGAAAACTTTCAGTTTTGTTCCGGCGGGATGTTGTGTGCCGTTGATGACCTGCTGTATTTTGTTGATAACTCTAATGCCTCCGGGTGAGGTGAGCCTGACCCTGCCCGGCTGACGCCAAGCACCCGCTCCGTCGCTTTCAAAACCGGGATGCATTCCGGGAATACCTCCTCCTGTCGCACTGTACAGGTCCGGATCCACCCATTCTTTTTTATCAGGCGCAATGTGTTGCGGACTGATTGTGTCATGAGCGCCTTGATAAGGAATTAACATGATCTCGCTCTGTTCAAAGACTCCGTCTTCAACAAACTTGAGAAGCTCATTCTCCGCACAGTCAACAACAAGGTAGCGAACCTGAGCATGATAGTTGGGATCTATGGTTTTGTTAATCGTTTCCTTTATGCTGCGAAGTGCCTTTTGTCCCGTTCCGCCGGAGCTGATAAAAAGATACAGCTCCCCCGGCAGCAGTTCTTTTTTTGCTTTGCTCAGAAGACCGTTGCCTTCAGCGTAATCCAACCGTTTCAGGTTGGCTTCAACTATGGCTTTTCTGTCTTGTCCACTCAAGCCTTGGTTCTTGTATTGTTCGGTGTTAATTGGCATAATGCGTTTTCCTTTCTTTGTTGGATTAATATCATTTGAGATCTTGAGCACGTATGCAGCAGCCGTCATTCTCCGAAGCTTTACGCGTGTTCTGTTTTATCCCGAATAAACTCGAATCGGAAATTTTTTAAAACTCCCCGTAATCATCATCATCATATTCTTCCTGCCTGTTCCTTCTTTTCCGTCTGCTCGGGAGACTCAAGTTCGGAAGTCGAAAGCGTCTTCTCCGCGTCCCGCTACCGCAAGCTTTTCGTTCCCTGATCAATCTTATTACTTCCATAACCGCCATTGGGAATCCAACAATCCAACACACGAGTGTCAGCAGTCCCAATCCGATGGGAACCAGTATTAGAATGACAATAGCCCAGAGGAACATTCTGAATAGGAATAATGATGCCATTGCTTTAAACATTGACCGCAGGAACGCAATCATCCATGGTCCGATGCGCGTTATCCCGTACACAAGTCCTATCAGATATATCGGCAAAATGAGCAAATACCCTGCGTCTCCACCTCGGCAAATAAAATATATTCCAATGAGCAAGCCAGCAACCGTTGGTATGCAGATTTTAAGAATTGTTTTTCTTGAGTCAATTTCCACTTTTGTTACCCCCCAGGCAACTTAAATCAAGTACATTGTAGCGCCACCCCCGTTCGCCGTCCTTATATCCGCACTGCACAATAGCCATTTTTGTATCAAGCATAATTATATCTTCAGGCAGAATAATTCGTCTGCGTTCTTCGCTGCGTGTAACCGTGTTGCTGCTTGTTTTGCTGAAAAACCTATAGTTTTCCCTTGAGTTTCCGGATGAAACCTCTTCTTTTTGCGCATAATACTCGCCAAAGTATGTTGACCACACATCCGCACTGTATCCTGATGTGTGTGCAAGCACAACAACATTTGTGCCCGACCCAACAATATCATTGAACAATCCGAGTTTTCCGGCATAACTCTGAGCAAGATCGGGTGAAACAATCATAACGGGAGACTGAACATCAGTACTTCTGTACAATTTGAATGCAATGCTGTTTTCGTTTGATGCAGGAATTGAATCAATTACACTCAAAAAACGATAACCCTTTTCCTTATTCAGTTTCAACAAAGAAAACAGAGTTTCAGCAAGCACATCGTTTATATCCGTTCCGACATCAATTGAAACAATGCAGGCATCGCCTTGAAGAACTTTGCTCAAGCTTATTTTTTTAACATCAACACACTGTTTTTCCATCAAATGGACCTTGAATTCGGTAAATAAGGCCGCAACCGCAGGTATTTGCTCTGAAAACGGCGCAAGCCTTTGGATCAAAACCAGCTTATCGGAAACATCAATATTTCTGCTGTTGAAAATAAATGCTGATATCATCTCCCACGGAAAGCTGCACAGTGTCAGCAGGTCAATCGAATCTCCGTTCTTTTTCAATGCTTCGATTCCTATCGAAATCACCGTTTTTGCCTCAATCCCAAGATTTGCAGTGCTTTTCCCTACTTCATACAGCACGCTTGCCAATTCGTTTTCCGAAATATCTCCAAAGAGATCCAGAACATATTCTTCCCCATTGTATACAGCCGTTCCTGACCTGTATTTTTCGTTGAAAACAAGGTTTGACCTATGAACAATCACAACAGGATTCCCGTTGCGGCATACGTTTTCCGCAAGCATAAGTGCAAACTTTGTTCTGACAACATTAAGTGAACCGGAAATCACCGTTTTCCTTATCATTCCCGAATTCTGTGATCCCGCAAGAAAAAAATCGTTTAATATGCCGTTGCTGGCTGCTATTTCTTTTCTATCTCTCATATTCTTTAAACTTAAACTTAAATGGGCTGTTCTCAATGATTCTTATAAATGCTTCTCCCGGCTTCAATTTGCTGACTTCCCACGCTTCAACCACATGGCCTTCCCTCCGCTCGGTTGAGGGCAAACTGCCGGCTAATGTAGTCTCGCTCAGATAGTTCAATCCGAACGCATCCCTCACGTACTCCGTTGTCAGCCAATCGTTTGACCGAAATGCCATAACAGAGCTGAACCCTGCTGCAATACTGAGCCCCTTATCTTTGCCGTAGACATCATAAAGCTGCGCCATACTTTGCAGTCCGGCAGCAACTTTTAAGCCCATGCTCCTACCAAAGTTTACGGCATCATCGATATGAGTCAAGTTGGGCAGAAGTTTAAACTCATCAATTATAACGTATACATTTCCTCGTTCTTTTTTTTCCTGTCGGCCGAGCGCCTCTTTAAGTGCAAGGTCAAGCAAGAGACTGTATACCTGCGATAACGCTTCACCAATCGCCATATCATATTCGATGAAAAGCGTTCTCCCTCCTTTTTTGCGCACGAACTCACGTATTGAAAAATCACCTGCCTCACCGAACACACCAAAGAAGCTGTCCTTTATCATTACTATTGCTTCTGAAAGCACACCCAATGCCTGATTGTTTTTTCCGTCGCCAAGGTACAGATTCACGTTCGACAGATCCGAATATTTTTGAACCATCTGCTTGTAATCATCAGCAAGCGATCTCTCGAACCAATCTACTAAATCCATATTGCATATTTGCTCATTTGTGCCACCGCCATCTCTTTTCTCGCGCATCATATAAAGCATCACAGCAGCAACAAGACCGCGTCCTGCATTTGAAAAAAAGGGTTGACTTGATGACTCATATTTTTTAAACAAACACCTGCACAAATCATTGATGTTCACAACAATGCTGTCATCATCTTCTCCATCCACCGCAGCCTCACAGAACACGTTCCATCGTTCGCTTATGCTGCGGAATTGCTTTGAATTACCGATTACCTTGTCGCTCGAACTATAAAAGTTTTCGTAAAAATCACCTTTTGTATCAAACACAATCATAACATCGTTGTCGGTCATACGTGCTTTAATCTGGCTGACAAGCTGATTTATCGTGTTTGTTTTACCGCTTCCTGTCCCACCGATGCACAGCAGGCCGCGGGACAGGATCTCCTCGCTGAGCGAAAAGCCGGTTTTCCCATCGGAACTCATAAATTGAAATTCATCCTGTAAATTATAAAGCGGCACGTTTTCCGCGGCACGACTTCCGTATAGTGTTTCAGTAATAATTGGCATATTAACACCTCATTAAACTATAGATTCAGCATCAGCGGTCGTGTCCTCCGTCGTTGTCACGGTCGTTCCCCTCAGCTGCAGAATCGTCCTGTTCGTTTCCTTCACCGAATGCCCGGTTGCTATTCTGCTCGCTGCTGTTATACTCACTTTCCTCTGCTTGACTGCGTTCGGTTTTGTCCGCCTGCATCTCTTGAGCAGGGTCGCGCTCGCGCTGACCCTTATCCGGCCCCGCTTCTTCAGTGTTATCCTCAGAGTTTGATTGGTTATTATTGTTATTTTTGTTAAGTTCCTGTCTGGATACTCTTATTCTGTCCAGAAAAGATTGCCTGTCCGAATTCGTCATATTTGTTTTTCTCCTGTTCTTTATTTTCTCTATAGATGGACAGCGCAGTGCCGTCAGGCATCGCGCTGTCATTCTCACCTGTCCATACTTATTGCTGCGTCCCTGCTGTTGTCACAGGTTCATTAGACTCCGGCGCGCTTGTTAGTCGTTCGCTGTTTCTGCTAAATTCTTTCCGTCTTTCTGCCTGTGCTTTCTGCATATATATGCTCGCCTTCATTAACTGCTTCGCCCATTCAGATTCCCTTGGATCCACTGTCGGCTCGACAGTCGGTTGTGTCGTTGCCGGCGATTGGGTCGTTGCCGGCGGCTGCGTCGGAATCAACTCCTCATCTTCTGCAAAGAAATAATTATACAAATAAATCCCTACAAATGAAAGTATAAGCACGAGCAAAGCCAGGATTATAATTAACCGTATATTGCTCGATTTAGAGTCCATATACTGGCTCTCCGACTCTTCAAACTCTTTTTTCAGTTCATTTTCAATTCGCTTGAGTTTCTTTTTCTTGTCCTCACTCAACTTGCACTTTTTAAGCATTCTTATGCAGTCCCTCTTGGCCTGCACATCTTTGCATTCATCCCAATCGGAATCACCAGACCGCTCATTGTCACCGTTGAGACTCACCTCAATTTTTCTAATCAAGTCCAGAGCAACACCAAGCTTAATTTCAAACTCTGTTTCTTTTCGGCACGGGAGCTTCTCCTTAAACTTCCGCC
>ERZ840517.4016-NODE-4016-length-10649-cov-12.275911_pt1 | contig 10649 bp, 10 predicted proteins | sample MGYA00519876_ERZ840517 | MGnify/ENA primary metagenome ERZ840517 (study PRJEB31850, sample SAMEA3708882) | human gut metagenome | biome: human gut; feature: human-associated habitat; material: faeces | place: China | collected 2014 ... | reverse complement strand
TGTGGTCGAAACCGGGCCAGGGGTCGCGCTCCGGTTCGGCGGAACTGGATGTGAAAATACCGATGGTGCCAAACACCTGCCCGGTGGCCTTTTCCACAATGCCCCACTCGTAGTAATCTCCATTCGGGTAGAGCAGTGCCCATGCGGTCAGCAGTTCGCGGGTCTCTTCGGCGTTTTTGTGCGGCTCCCACCGCAGGTATTTGGTCACCTGCGGGTCGTTGGCCCAGTTCGTGTACATCATCCCGGCATCTTCCGGGGTCAGGCGGCGCAAGATCAGCCGCTCCGTTTCGATCTCCTGTGTGCCTGCATGGCGCATGGTTCTTCCACTCCCATCCATAAAAGTTACGCATAGGATAGCACAAAATTGCCCCCGGTGCAAGCAAAACCGTCCCATGCGCCGAAAAAATGCTTGACAAGGGCGAAAACTTCATTAAACTGAAGAGAGAACGAAAAAATCCCCGAAGGATCGGGGAGAGGGTTCAATGAGGTGCAAGATCGGTCTTCAGGATGGATTCCCAACTGCTTTTGCCGTAAAGGAACCGAAGGATATGGACGGTCTGTGCAGCTTCATCGACCTGATAAAAGGCCAGGTAGCTTTGCACAGGCACAAACCGGATGCCAAGGCTGGCCAGAAATGGGTCACGGACAACGGGATAGCGTTTGGGAAAAGTGGAAAGCTGTGCCAGCTTCTTTTCGGCGGTATCGACAAGAATATCGGCAGCCAATGGATTTTTCAGAGTAAGGTCAATATAGTCGAATGACTCTCCCAAGTCCTGGTCGGCCTTGTCGGTTACATGGACGAAATAATTCATCGGAAATTCCTCCGGCTGCGCAGATCGGAAATAACATCTTCCAGTGGGCGCGTCCGCCCGGCGGCGACATCGTCAAGGCCTTCCTGAAGTTTGCCGTATAATTCAAAACGGCCGACCATCTCTTCGTAGGTCTCGATGCTCATCACGGCCAGATCTCCCTTGCCGTTTTTCGTGATGAACACGGGTTCGGCATAGGTGTGGCAGAACGTGGAAATATCGTTGTAGTTGTTGCGCAGGTCTGCGCTGGAACGGATCTTGGGCATAGAATACACCTCCCTTATAACAAAATTATATCTGAATTTTTGTACAAAAGCAAGCGCAATAGGAAAAAAGGGGCTTTTATTTATATGAACGATATTCGAGAATTCTTATCCTGCAGGCCGCTGCTGTTCGATGGCGGTATGGGTACCTATTATAAAGCGGCACCGGGCATTGAGTGCGAGCGTGCGAACCAGACCGACCCGGCCGGGGTGCAGGCAGTCCACCGGGAATATCTGGAAGCCGGGGCGGATGCCATCAAGACCAATACTTTCGGCCTGCCCCGGATGGCGGCGGCGCATACGCCGGGCTGGGAAGCGCTGGCCGAAGCGGGCTGGAAGCTGGCTGAGGCGGCAGCGGCGCCGGCCGGTGCCTTTGTGTTTGCAGACCTTGGCCCGGCTCCGGAGACCGAAGCGCTCCCGGCAGCGCAGGTCTACACGGCGGTGGCTGAGCAGTTCCGGAAGCTGGGGGCAAAGAACTTCCTGTTTGAGACGCTGAGCTCGGATGCGGGCATTCTGGAGGCTGTGCGTACGCTCAAGGCAGCGGAGCCGGACGCCTTTGTGATCGTCTCGTTTGCGGTGCTGCCGGACGGCTACACCCGCGAAGGTCTGTATTGCAAAGACCTTGTCCGCCGGATGAGCGAGAGCGGCTGCGTGGATGCGGTGGGCCTGAACTGTGTGTCGGCCCCCGGCGCGATGCGTACGCTGGCCCGGAGCCTGCGCAGTGCACTGCCGCTGTCGGTGATGCCGAATGCGGGCTACCCGGTCGTGACACGGACGCAGGTGCGGTATCAGGGTAAGCCGAAATATTTTGCGCAGGAACTGAGCGGGCTGGCGGCAGACGGCGTGGTCCGCATTCTGGGCGGCTGCTGCGGCACGACACCGGCCCACATCGCGGCCCTGCGGGCTGCGCTGGACGCCCTGCCCGAAACGGCGGCTCCGGCGCGGGCGAAAGAGTTTTCCACGCCGGAGGCAAAACCGGTGGAAAACGAGGACGCCTTCCTGCGCAAGTTGAACGCGGGCGAAAAGGTCATTGCTATTGAGCTGGACTCCCCCCGCAATGCAGACCTGACGGCTTATCTGGAGGGGGCACGGAAGCTGCAGGCGGCGGGCGCAGACCTGCTGACCATTGCGGACTGCCCCATCGCGCAGGCCCGGATGGATTCATCGCTGGTGGCCTGCCGGGTGCACCGGGAGCTGGGGATGTGCACCCTGCCCCACATGACCTGCCGGGACCGCAACCTGAACGCCACCAAGGCGCTGCTGCTGGGTCTGTATGCCGAGGGGGTGCGGGAGGTGTTGGCCATCACCGGCGACCCCATCCCCACGGCGGAGCGGGACGAGGTGAAGAACGTCTATCAGTTCAACTCCCGCAAGCTGGCGCAGTACATCGTCTCGCTGGCAGGCGAGGGCCGCGAGATGCCGTCGGCGATGACCGTCTTTGGTGCGCTGAACCTGAATGCCCGCAACTTTGAAGTGGAACTGCGCCGGGCGGGTGAGAAGCTGGAACACGGCATGTCCGGCTTCCTGACCCAGCCGGTGCTGTCCGGGCAGGCGGTGGAGCACCTCCGCCATGCGCGGGAGGTGCTGGGCAGCCGGGCCAGGATCCTGGCGGGCATCATGCCGGTGGTCAGCCAGCGGAACGCCATCTTCATGGAGAACGAGATCAACGGCATCCATGTGGAAGAAGACATCATCCGGCAGTTTGCCGGGCTGGACCGCGCCCAGGGCGAGGAGCTGGGCCTTGCCATCTCGCTGAAGATGGCGCGGGAAGCCCTGCCCTACGCCGACGGCTTTTATCTGATGACTCCCTTCAACCGGGTCGCCCTGATGGAACGGCTCATCGCCCGGCTCCGCACCGAAGTGCTGCAGGAGTCCTGAAGAGGGAAACGGCAAAACGATTCGATGAAAGGAGCGACAATCTATGGCGGAACCGACCATCAGCATCATTGTCCCGGTCTATAAAACGGAAGCCTACCTCGAAAAATGTGTGGATTCCATTCTGGCGCAGACCTTCCGGGACTTTGAACTCCTTCTCATAGACGACGGCTCCCCGGACAACTGCCCGGCGCTGTGCGAGGAAGCAGCAGCGCGCGACCCGCGCATCCGGGTCATCCACCAGAAGAACGCCGGGCTTTCCGCTGCGCGGAACACCGGGGTGGAGGCTGCGCGCGGGGAATGGATCGGTTTTGTGGACAGCGATGACAGCATCGCCCCGGAGATGTACGAGACACTGCTCACCTACGCCCGGCGGGACGGGGCACAGATCGCGGTCTGCGATTACCTGCTGGTGACGGAAGCCGGAGAACCGCTTCCGTCGTCGTATCGTCTGGAGGAAGACAAGGTGCTCGACCGTGTGGGGGCGCTGGAACAGATGAACCGGGGCCACTTCAAGGTGGCATGGAACCGGCTGTACCGGCGGGAGCTCTTTGAAACGGTGCGCTTTCCGGTGGGGAAGATCCACGAGGATGAATACACGGCGCATCAGTTCTACTGGCAGTGTGAACGGATCACGATTGCAGCAAAGCCGCTGTATTTTTATGTGCAGCGGGGCGGCAGCATCATCCATACCGATTCACCCCAGAAAACGATGGATCTGGCAGAAGGCATTTTCCAGCGGGCCTGCTTCGAGCAGGAGCAGCAGCTCACCAGGCTTGCCATAGAAGCAGCCAAGACGTCGATGCTGGTGTTTGCGCAGGCCCACAGGCGGAAGGACCTGCAGCCGGCGCAGCGGCGGTGGTGCGCAGAGATGCGCGGCCGGATGAACGCGCTGGCAAAGACCCTGCTGAAAAGCGGGAGCGGCTCGCGGGCCGACCGGATCAAGTTCCGGCTGTTCCTCTGTTCTCCAATGCTGTACCGCGCGGCGCTGCTGACCAAAAGCTGGATGAACAAGATCGGTTTCTGAAAAAAGAGATTGACAAAACGCCCAAAAACGGCTATATTCTTTGTATAAATGCAATGAAAAAGAGTGTGCATCGCAGGCAGCTTTCCAGAGAGCCGGGGCAGGTGAAAGCCGGTAAGTGTGCGGAGATGCGCTGTCGCTTTTGAGCAGAGGCGGGGAAATCAGTAGTCGCCTCCGGGCCTGTCCCACGTTATCGGGGCATCAAGGGGCACAAAAATGCAAGGCGCTTTTTGTGCAATTTGGGTGGTACCGCGGTGTAATTGATTTACAGCCGTCCCATGGAACGTTCCGTGGGGCGGCTTTTTTCGTCCCACGTCATCAACAGTTTGGGAGGAACCCCTATGAAAGAACTCGCAAAACAGTACGACCCCAGCCAGGTGGAAGACCGCATCTACCAGTTCTGGCTGGACGGCGGCTACTTCCACACGGAAGCAGACCCCGACAAGAAACCCTACACCATCGTGATGCCGCCGCCGAACGTGACCGGCCAGCTGCACATGGGCCATGCACTGGATAATACCATGCAGGATGTCCTCATCCGCACCAAGCGGATGCAGGGCTACGCTGCCCTGTGGGTGCCCGGTACCGACCATGCGTCCATCGCCACCGAGGCCAAGGTCGTGGAGGCCATGCGCGCCGAGGGTCTGACCAAGGAGATGGTCGGCCGCGACGGCTTTCTGGAGCGCGCCTGGGATTGGAAGACCAAGTACGGCAACCGCATCGTCAGCCAGCTGAAGAAGCTCGGCACCAGCTGCGACTGGCAGCGGGAGCGCTTCACCATGGATGAGGGCTGCTCGGATGCCGTCAAGGAAGTGTTCGTCCGCCTGTACGACAAGCAGCTGATCTACCGCGGCAACCGCATGGTCAACTGGTGCCCGCACTGCAACACCTCCATCTCGGACGCTGAGGTCGAGTACGAGGAGAAGGACGGCAGCTTCTGGCACCTGCTCTACCCGGTCAAGGAGACCGGCGAGATGCTGGAGCTGGCCACCACCCGCCCGGAGACTATGCTGGGCGATACCGCCGTTGCCATCAACGGTGAGGACCCCCGCTATGCGCACCTGCACGGCTGCCATGTCATCCTGCCGCTGCTGAACAAGGAGATCCCCATCGTCTGCGACGAACACGCCGACATGACCAAGGGCACCGGTGTCGTCAAGATCACCCCGGCCCACGACCCCAACGACTTTGAGGTCGGCCTCCGCCACGACCTGCCCATCGTCCGCATCTTCACCTACGACGGCCGTATGACCGGCGCTGCCGACAAGGCGGCGGCCGATGCCATCTTCGCCGCAGGCAAGAACACCGTGAACGAGCCGGAAGTGCTGGACTGCGGCAAGTATGCCGGTATGACCACCCTCGAAGCCCGCAAGGCCATTCTGGCCGACCTGAAGGAGGGCGGCTTCTTGAAGGAGATCGAGCCTCTGAAGCACGAGGTCGGCACCTGCTACCGCTGCCACTCCACCATCGAGCCGATGGTCTCCAAGCAGTGGTTCGTCAAGATGGAGCCGCTGGCAAAGCCCGCCATCGAAAGCGTGGAAAAGGGCGAGATCAAGTTCGTGCCGGAGCGCTTCACCAAGAACTATATGAACTGGATGAAGGGCACCCGCGACTGGTGCATCAGCCGCCAGCTGTGGTGGGGCCACCAGATCCCGGCGTATTACTGCAATGACTGCGGCGAGACCGTGGTCGCCAAGGACGCCCCCTGCACCTGCCCCAAGTGCGGCGGCAGCAAGTTCACCCAGGACCCGGATACTCTGGATACCTGGTTCTCCTCTGCACTGTGGCCCTTCAGCACGCTGGGCTGGCCCGATGAGGACAGCGCCGACCTGAAGTATTTCTACCCCACCAACACCCTCGTCACCGGCTACGACATCATCGGGTTCTGGGTCAGCCGCATGATCTTCTCCGGCCTGGCCTACACCGGCAAGGCACCGTTCGACACCGTCTGCATCCACGGCATCGTCCGCGACAGCCAGGGCCGCAAGATGTCCAAGAGCCTGGGCAACGGCATCGACCCGCTGGAGGTCATCGCCAAGTACGGCGCGGACGCCCTGCGCTTCATGCTGCTGGACGGCTCCACCCCCGGCAACGATATGCGTTACAGCGAGAAGAAGGTGGAGGCTGCCCGCAACTTTGCAAACAAGCTGTGGAACGCCACCCGCTTTGTGCTGATGAACCTGCCCGAAGACTTTGCGCCGGGCCTGCCCGCCGACGACCGGCTGGACATGAGCGACAAGTGGGTCCTGACCAAGCTGAACCAGGTGGCCGGTGCCATGACCGACAACCTCGACCACTACGAGATGGGTCTGGCCGCTGCCAAGATCAACAGCTTCATCTGGGATGTCTATTGCGACTGGTTCATCGAGATCGCAAAGCCCCGCCTGAACTCCGGCGATGCCGAGCAGGCTGACACCGCCCGCCGTGTGCTGGTGTATGTGCTGGACAAGGCCCTCAAGCTGCTGCATCCCTTCATGCCCTTCGTCACCGAGGAGCTGTATCAGGCGCTGCCCGGCTCTGCCGAGACCATCATGACCCAGGCCTGGCCGACCGTGGACGAGGCCCACAACTGGCCGGAGGAAGAGGAAGCCTTTGAGAAGGTCATGGACTACATCAAGGCGGTGCGTACCATGCGCACCGAGATGAACGTCCACCCCGCCAAGAAGACCAGCATGATCATCGAGACCGCCGATGCGACCCCGTTCCAGAACGCACAGGTCTATCTGGCAAAGTTCGCTTTTGCCACCGAGGTGACCTTCACCGCCAAGTACGAGGGCAGCACCGACGGCATGGTGCAGGTCTCCACCCACGCGGCCCGCGGCTTTATCCCCATGATGGAGCTGATCGACCGCGAGAAGGAGCTGGCCCGCCTGAACAAGGAAAAGGCCAAGGCCGAAAAGGAACTGGCCATGTTCGAAAACCAGCTCAACAACCCCAAGTTCGTGGAGCGCGCCCCGGCGGCTCTGGTCGAGGATATCCGTGCAAAGCACGCAAAGAGCCAGGATAAGCTGGCCAACATCGAACAGAGCATCCAGGCGCTGGGTTAAATACAATGGCAGAAACATCAAATCGCACCTCGCCCTGGCTCATCGCCTGGCGGGTCATCTTTACCTTTGCGCTCATCGGCTGCATCGTCTTCATCTTCTCGAACTCGATGCAGGTAGCAACCGTCTCCGAGGGAGCCAGCGGACGGGTGCTGGACTTCATGCAGAAGGTCCTGCGCAAGCTGGGCATGCCCGGCGCGGCAAATCATCTCACGATGCACATCATCCGCAAGCTGGCGCACTTCTCGGAATATCTGCTGGAGGGCTTCCTGTTCATGCTCTGCCTGCGGGTCTACACCAAACATGTGCTCAAGCATGTCTCGTGGCCCATCCTGGGCGGCCTGCTCACGGCGCTGACCGATGAGACCATCCAGCTGTTCGTGCCGGGGCGCAGCAGCCAGGTGACAGACGTCTGGATCGATTTTTCCGGCGTGATGACCGGCCTCATCGTGGGGCTGATCCTGCTGGGGCTCATCCGGATGTGCATCCTGCTCTATAAACATCGAAACGAGGATTGACGAATGACCATCGAACAGGCAAATCAATATTTTGCTGCTCTGCCGGAGGGGTTCGCCCCGGCGGAAGAACTGCGCGCGGCGCTGCCCGCAGCGGCGCAGCAGGTGGCCTATGTAGGTGTGGCCGGCACGGCGGGCAAGACCGCTGCCGCCGCCCTGACGGCAGCCGTGCTTCAGGCCGCCGGTTTCGTCACCGGTCTGTACCGTGCAGGCTGCGAGCCGCTGGAACAGCGGGTCCGCATCAACGGCGAGCCGGTGGCAGATGCCCTGCTCTGCGCCGCAGCGGAAACGCTGAGCCGTGCAAAGCCGCTGCCCCGCGCAGCGGCAGAGCTGGCCGCAGCAGCCGTCTGCTTTGGGGCTGCGGGCTGCAGACTGGCGGTGGTGGAGCTGCCGGATGCCGGTCTGGCCGAAGCGCTCTCCCACATGCCGGTCTGCGTGGTGACCTCCATCGGCCCGGACGGCGTGAGCCGCTCGGTGGAGCGCTCGGCGGCTCTGGCTGCAGGCGTCATGCGGGAAGGTGCCATCTGCGTCACCGCACCGGAGCAGCCCAAGGCCGCGTTGAGCGAGCTCATCGTGGCGGCTGGCCGCGAGGACTGTGAACTGGTCGTGCCGGACCCGGACGACATCACCTTCCTCGAAGCCGAGAAATTCACAAGCAGGGTGGATTACGGCGGCTACACCGTGCCGCTGGCCTTTCTGGGCCGTCATGCGGCGGGCAGCGCGGCCATTGCAGTCGAGACGGCGCTGGCCCTCTGCAAAAAGGGCCTCGACATCCCGGACGAAGCAATCCTCGAAGGCCTTGCTGCCGTCGAGAACCGCAGCAGCATCCGGGTGCTGTCGCAGCGCCCGCTCATCATTCTGGATGCCTGCCGCACCCCGCAGCAGGCCATGGCCCTGCTCCGCGTCCTCAATATGGCCAAGGTGCGCCATCTGAGCGCCGTCATCGGCCTGACCGAGGAAGAAGGCGCCGAGGCGTTCTTCACCGCGCTGGAGACCGGCCTGACCCCGGATGAGCAGAAGAAGGACAAACAGTCCATGCCCGGCATGAGTGACAGCCCCTTTGATAAGGTGTTCCTCGTCACGCCGCAGGGCATCGACGACGCCCTGACCGAGCGCCTGCTGGAAAAGGCCCGGTATCACTTCGACGCTGAGCGCTGCACGAGCTTGGACGAAGCCATCGGTCTGGCCAGAGCCAACAGCCGCCGCGGTCTTCTGATCTGCGGCAGCGAAGCCATCGCGCTGGAAGCCGAACAGAAGCTGGAAGCCCGCTGAGCGACACCGTTTTCTAAAATCTACCCCGAAGAGCCTGTACACTGAAGCTGTGTACAGGCTCTTTTTTATGCCATCAAGGAGTTGATAACATGGCGACTGTGACCTTCAGCGCGGCGGACGATCTGCTCTATGCCTATCTGGCGGGCGAGATCGACCACGATGCCGCGCAGGACCTTCGCATCCAGTTGGACGATGCGCTGCTCACCCGCACACCCCACACGCTGGTGCTGGATCTGGGCGGGGTGGGCTTTATGGATTCGTCCGGCGTGGGGCTCATTCTGGGGCGGCAGCGCTGTGCGCGGAGCCTCGGCGGGACCCTGCGCATCCAGCACGCCCCGGAACAGCTGCGCCGTGTGCTGCGGCTTGCGGGCATTTCGTGCGCGGACGAGCCCGGCCGGGAAGAACAGGAGGAATGAGGATGAAAGCGGAAAACACCACAAAAATTCAATTTGACTCTCTCAGCGTCAACGAGGCCTATGCCCGCGGCGCAGCGGCGGCCTTTCTGGCCCGGTACGACCCTACCGTGCCCCAGCTGGCAGACCTGAAGACGGCCGTATCCGAGGCGGTCACCAACTGCATCGTTCACGCCTACCCGGACCGGGTCGGCCCGATCGTGATGACGCTGGCGGTCTATCCGGGGCGGCTGGTGAAGATCACGGTGGCAGACAGGGGCGTCGGCATTCCGGATATCCCCAAGGCGATGGAGCCACTGTTCACCACCGGAAACCCCGAAGAGCGGTCCGGCCTTGGCTTTGCGGTCATGCAGAGCTTTATGGATAAGGTGCGGGTCAGCTCCACGCCGGGGCACGGCACCCGCGTCACCCTGACCAAGCGACTGGAGGAAAAGCCCTCTACATAAAAAAGAAAACGAGGGGATACGATGGTAACGGACAAGACCCGGCGCAGTGAGTTTATCGAACAGAACCTGGGGCTGGTGCATTCCTGCGCCGGACGCTTCCGGGGGCGCGGCATCGAATACGACGATCTTTACAGCGCGGGCTGCATGGGGCTCGTCAAAGCCTGCGATGCCTTTGACCCGGAGCGCGGCGTCTGCTTTTCCACCTACGCGGTGCCGGTCATCCTCGGCGAGATCAAAAAGCTGTTCCGGGATGGGGGCACGGTCAAGGTGAGTCGGTCGCTGAAAGAACTGAATCTGCGGATCAACGCAGCGCGGGAGCATCACCGGAAGCTCTGCGGCACCGAGCCGACGCTTTCGCAGCTGGCGGAAGAGCTGGGGGAGAGCGTGGAGAACATCACACTGGCCGTTCAGGCAGCGCAGCCTGTCATGAGCCTGACGCCGGAGAATCGGGACGAGCCGGACCGCCAGATCGACATCCCGGTAGAATCGCCCGAAGAGGAGCTGGCGGATAAGATCGGTCTGGCAGAGGTCCTGGGGACGCTTCCGGAGGAAGACCAGCGCCTCATCCGACTGCGCTTTTATGCGAACCGCACCCAGAGCGAAACGGCAAAGATCCTGCACACCACCCAGGTGCAGATCTCCCGGCGGGAGCGCAAGCTCCTCAAGCTGATGCGGGCAAAATTGCTGGAAGAGTAAGAAAATTGGATTTTCATGAAAAAAGTTGAAAAAAGGACTTGCTTTTTGTCCGGGGATGTGCTAAAATACATTACTGTCAGGCGGACGTCTGACAGACAAATCTCAACAAAAACGGATGAAAAAAGTACGAAGTTCCACGAGTTCTTCCAAGAAATTCAAAAACTTCTGAAAAAAGTGCTTGACATTCAAAACCAAATCTGGTAAAATGTTTAAGCTGTCAGCCGCTGAGGTTGAGAGACAGGACCTTGAAAATTGAACAATATCGAAAAACTTGTAACGGAACCTATTTTCG
>ERZ840517.4013-NODE-4013-length-10653-cov-10.843084_pt1 | contig 10653 bp, 7 predicted proteins | sample MGYA00519876_ERZ840517 | MGnify/ENA primary metagenome ERZ840517 (study PRJEB31850, sample SAMEA3708882) | human gut metagenome | biome: human gut; feature: human-associated habitat; material: faeces | place: China | collected 2014 ... | reverse complement strand
GGTGGTACACGTTTCAAATGCTACCCGGGTCCCTTTTCAAGTGTTAGCTACAAACAGCCGAAGCCGTTGCCAAGAATATCTCCGAATCCATGCGCAAGGAACTTATCGAAGCCATGTATGTCGAGCAATATGAACCACGTATCAAAGCTATCTGGGAGAAATGGAAGGAATACTCGGAGGATGGACTTGTAACCGATGAAGAACGTGCCAATATCAAGAATGACATTGACGAATTGAGCAAGGAGGTTGCCGATGCTGCCGGAGAAATCAGCGATGTTTGGAAAGACTCTGGCGAGGAGGTAAGGAAGGCGTTCGATTCTTTCTCCGACAGTATCAGGAGTGTGCTCTATGACGCAGAAGCTACCGCCGAGGATGTGGCCGACAATATCTATAAGTTTATGCGTAATGCTTTGGTTGATTCCATGTTTTCCGCCCAGCTCCAACCTCAGATTCAGGCTTGGTATGACCAATATACCGAGTTTATGAAGGACGGTGCCATAGATACCGCCGAGCGTAAGACACTGGACGAAATGATAGCCGAGATTCAGAAAGCCGGTGTTGACATAGTGGATGCTGCCAACGCTTTGTTCCCGTCTCTTGACACAGGTGCTATCAATCGTGCGGAAGAAGCCGCTCAAGAAGCGGAGAACGCCCGTAATGAAGCTGAGCAGGAATGGGAGTCCTTTTCTGATGGCATCCTGAATTCCTTGTACGATATAGAGGCTACAGCGGAAGAAATTTCTGATGACATGGGAGAATATATGCGTAAGGCTCTTATAAAGGCTATGTACGTAGAGAACTTCAAGCCCCAGATGCAGAGGTGGTACAATGAATGGCAAAAAGCCATGGGAGACGACAACCTGACTTCCGAAGAAAAGCAGCTGCTTGATTCCATGAAACAGACAATGGCTGATGACATGAAGAAGGAAGTGGATGCCATCAACCAGTTCTTTGGAACCATGTTTTCACAGCAGGCATCTTCCAAAGGGTATGAAACTGTGTCGCAAGATACCGGAGAGGAGATTAGCGGAAGAGCTACTGCCATATATGAGAGCAGTGAAGGAATTAGAGCGGAAACTGTTCAACAGACCGATTTGTTGTCATCCATTAATAACAAATTGTCATTGCTTAATCTTAGTAGTGAAGATATTCCTATATTGATGTCCGGGAGTTCTGACATCGCAAATAGAAATAAGGAAGTGATAGCAAATAGCTATCAGCAACACATAAATATTGTCTTTCCAACTGATGACCTACGAACGTTGACCGATAAAGTCTCCAATATGGAAAGAATCGTAGATGAAATGAGAACATTCCAAGTAGAAGGTAACATGGACCGTAGAGATATACTTGAAAACTCTGTTATTCTTGCCAAAAATAGTCCGCGAATACTCGATAATACAAATGATATCAAGCAGGATATAAAGAATCTATAATAGTTATGGCAGAATTAATAATAAACGGAAGAGAAGCCCTAAAAGAGTGGGGTGTTAGAATGGGAGATAACTTTCTTGATGTACTGGGAGCACCGGTACCTCTGAAAGAGTTTATAGAGAATAAATCACGCTTGGAACATGGGAAACAAGTTCTTATGGATAACCCCAAGCTTGATGAGCGTGAGTTAACTCTTGTTTTTACAGTAGAAGGTGATTCTCCTGCCGATTATCAGGCAAAGAAAACAGCTTTTTATGAAGAACTTTACAAAGGTAAAATTGATATTCAGATTCCTGAGAACAGTAGTGATATTTATCATTTGCTATATTTAGGAAAGAGCGTTTCTTATGCCCAAAGCTTAGACCGGACATTTGGGAAAATATCAGCCAAATTCTGTGAGTACAATCCATCTAACCGTGTTGTAGGCTAGAAATTTACGACATTAAATTCATTGTCGTGTATGGAAGCTCTAATTTTTAGGGCTTCTTTTTTTTATGTCCGACCTTTGTTTACATGATAGATATTAAGGACATACAAGGCAATACCCGCTTTTCAACTGGTATCAATCCCGGTGCAAAAGGCAAGTTCTCTTTAATGAAAGAGGACTATGTCGTACTACCTTTTAATACTCTGTCCCCAGTCGATTTCCAAGTAGGTGATTACGTTGACTTGCGTGGGGTACTCGATGCCTCCATGGGCGGTAAATTGGCAAAAATCTATCAGATTGTAGATATTCCCTATCCGACCTACAAGAACGGAGGCTACTCCTATGAACTTCGTTTTGACGCTTACTATTTCAAGTGGAAAACAAAGATATTCAAGTACACCCCGGAGTACGGAGGACTGGAAGCGTCCTGGTCCCTTACCGCTTCACTGGATGTCCAGATGGGTGTATTCCTTCGCAATTTGAAAGCTCTTGGTTATACTTATGGAGGAAAGGATTTCACGTTTTCCATTGACAGCAGTGTAGAGAACTCATCAAAGCTGATGACTTATGAGAACATGAACCTCATTGACGCCATGTTTAGCATGGCAGAGAAATGGGGCTGTGACTGTTGGGTAACGGACCATGTAATCAACTTCGGACGCTGTGAGTTCTCGGATGCCGTCACGATTGAGCTTGGGAAGGAGGCTAAAGACATCAGTAGAAGCGACAGCAAAGGTACTTATGCCACAAGAATCTATGCGTTCGGTTCAACGCGCAACATCCCTACCAACTATCGCCCGATAGACCAGAGTGCCGTCGTTAATGGCATCGTTCAGAAGCGCCTTATGCTTCCGGCAGGTACTCCATACGTAGACGCCCGCGAGGGGTTGAGCGATTTGGAAGCTATCGAAGCAGTTGTTGTATTCGACGACATATATCCGAAGCGGGTAGGGGAGATTACCGATGTAAGCTCTTATGAAAGTGAGGTGAACAACGAGGATGGCACGAATACTAAAGCTACCTTCTACCGTTTTACTGATACCGGAATAAGCTTCTCGAAGGAATACATTCTTGAGGGTCAGGAACTCAAAATCAAGTTCGAGTCCGGTAAGCTCAACGGCATGGAGTTCGGCGTAGCTTTTAATCCTCTTGGTTTGACCGAAAAGAACGACGACGGCACATGGAATCCTGATGCCCAGCTTTGGGAGATTGTACAGAATGAAGACTACGGCCGTTCCTTGCCGGATGAAGTGTTGTTCCCTTCAAAAGGTGACAAGTATGTACTGTCTGGTTGGAATGCCGAGAAGATAACCGAACTTGGGCTGGTGGCTGCTGCCGAAGAGGAACTGCTTGCCACTGCAAAGAAGTACGTGGCAAAGACCTGCATCGACGACGGCACCTATACGGCTACGCTCAACTCCATCTGGGTACACAAAGACCCAATAAATCACAGCTTTGACATAGGACAGCGCATCAACCTTGTCAATCCTGCCTACTTCAAGGACGGGCGCTTGTCCCGTGTCATCGGCTTTGAAATCAACCTCGACAAGCCTTACGATTCCCCGCAGTATACGATTGGCGAAAGCACCGCCTATTCCCGCCTTTCCGATATTGAAACGCAAGTCGAAGAGTTGACTTTTAAGGGACAGACCTTCACCGGTTCGGGAGGAAGCAACATCTATGTCATCAAGACCAACGACGCTACGGCCGCAAGCAACTTCAATGTATTCTCTGCTTTACGTACCCTAAGAATGTTCTTGAGAAAGGATGCAAGCGACGTAGCGGAGGAGGTTATCACATTCTTAAAAGGCCTTTTGATTGGCAAGAATGGCAGTGGTATTACCGTCCGTGAAGACGGTACTTCCCAAGCTGTCGTTGACCGTCTGTATGTGAAGATAAAGGCCGTCTTTGAAGAACTGCAGGTTAAGAAAGCCACCCATGTAGGCGGTGAACAGATAATCACCCATGCCGGTATGAAGTGCATCCGCGTGGAGGAACTGGAAGATGCCTACCGCTGCTATTTCCTTGCCGAGCAGGAAGGTGAAGCGATAGCCAACGAATTTAGTGTAGGCTCGCTGGCGCAAGCAAAGGAGTGCAACATCGTCGAAGGGACTACCCTGAACGCCTCCAACCGCTACTATTGGCGTGAGGTCATGGCTGTGGGACGTGACTATATTGACTTATCCAAGACCATCTGTGATGAAGGTAGCGATGCTCCACAAGCAGGTGATGATATTATAGGATTGGGGCACCGTACAGATGTAGACCTTCAAAGCGCAATCGTGCTATCGTCTACCAACGAGACATCCCCGTCCATTACTTTCTACACCGGCATTGACGACTTCAACCTAACGGAGAAAGATGTAATCTCCTTCGGTGTTGACAAATCCACCGGGCACGCCTACATGAAGGTGTACGGTACTTCCTATATCGGTGCCCGTGATGAAAGCACTTACATCAAGTACACTCCGGAAGGTGGAGTAGAAATCAAAGGGCGATTCCTTACGATGGCCGGTGAGGACATCCTGACAATGTTCACTGTCATTGAAGGACTTATCAAGTCTGAAATCTCATCCGTGCGTGATGAAATCAATGCCCTGAACAACTACCTTAACAATGCGTCTTTTGCCGCTGACATGCAGTACTGGACCGGTAGCAGCAACATACGCATCTTCCGAGTTGACGGTCGGCTGCTGTACTTCAACAGTAACTTCTATGCGAACAAGGAATCTTTCGCCGATATAGTAAGCGAACGCGCAAAGAATGTGCTACGCCTTAAGAACAGCTATATCGAGCAGGTCAACTCAGACTTTTACCGCCATCCGGATTTTGAGACCTTCGACGAACTCAAACGCCCCCGGCAGTTCACTATCTCTTTCAAGTATCTGGTGAAGCGCCCCGGCACTCTTGCCTTCCATTTCAAGAACGAGAACAAAGAAGGTTTTGAGGAATACACCCCGATTTCCTTTTCTAAGGACCTATATCCCAGTACTGAATTCAAACAGATGGAGATAACCGGTAAGTGGAACGGAACCGGTGATTTCCACATGTCTTTTACCGGTGACATGTACTTGTATGCACTTACGCTAACCGATGATGCTCTTGCTGACTTGCGCGAGGAATTCAATATGCGTTTTGAACTTACAGACAAGAAGATTCAGGCGAACCTTGACGAAATCAGAAGCACGGCAGGCAAGCTTGAAGAGTATCACAGTGAATTCCTGCTTACCGCGCGCAACCTTGAAGCGAAGTTCACGGAGGACCTGACGAATACTGAGAGTCGTATAACGCAAGAATACACCTCTGCTATCGACATCTCCGCCCGTGGTCTGAAAGCTGAATTCACGTCCGGTCTTGTAGGCCTTGAGACTGGAATCACCGAAGCATATAAGTCTGCTATTGACATATCGGCCCGCGGTCTTCGTGCAGACTTCAGTGCGTCCGTCTCTGACCTGGACGGCAAGCTGTTCGCCCATGCAGGCAGCTTTCATGTGACTGCCGAGAAGATAGAAAGTATGGTGACCGCCACAAACAGCCTGAAGGGTACCGTGGAACAGCATACCTCAGCCATCAGCCAGACGGCCAGCCGTATAGACCAGTTCGTGCAGAAGATAACCTTCGATTCCAAAGGTAACATTACCAATATCGACAAAGCCGGTTTAGTGACGGAGAGCAATATCGCCACCATGTTTGCGGAAAAGGTCGACCCCAACGGTGATATCGTCAGGCGTGCTCAAATCAGCGCGTTCATCACCGAAGGCGAAGCGGGCAGGCTGATATCCAATGCTACAATCGAGGCTGACCGGATAAACTTTATGGGAAAGACCATCATCAACGGCAGTTTCGTGGTCGATACAAACGGGCGTGTGACGATGAACGACATCACGGCAAACAACCTGACTCTAAAGGGCAGCATAACGGGCACGGATGCTACGCTGAACGGCATCACAGCTAATAATCTGACATTAAAAGGCAATATCTCAGGTATTGACGCCATCCTGAACGACATTACTGCCAATAACCTTACGTTGAAGGGCAACATTACCGGGGCGGGGGCTACACTGAATGATATCACCGCCAATAATCTTACCTTGAAAGGGAGTATAACGGGCAGGGATGCTGTCTTGAACGATATCACCGCGAACAACCTTACCCTGAAAGGTACCATATCCGGTGCCAATGCCACGCTTAACGATATCACAGCCAATAATCTTACGTTGAAAGGAAATATTTCCGGTGCCAACGCCATATTGAACGGCATCACCGTAAACGGAAAGATAAACGCCTCCAGCGGCCGGATAGGTGACTATCTGTATCTGCATGGTAACGGTATATCCACCAACTCGAGAGCGTTCGTGACCGACCTTACAGATAGCACTACGCAATTCGAACTCAGCAAGAGCTACTATCTGCATGCGATAGCGTCGGACGGAGGAGCCAATAGCATCCTGATAAGGCCCTACCAGACTATGGAAGCGGGCACAGTCAAAGGGGTGGTAACCATCTCTGCAACCATTCCGGGGCGCAATAGGGCCATACACGTATCTTCCGGCGAGAACTATTTCGGTGGTGATGTGATAGTGGGGAAGATGTATGCTCCGTCCTCCGGGACTCTGGAAATTGCCGGGCCGCTGAAGACGCAAGGTGTATACCGGAATACTGACGTGATACTCTCTTCGGTTACAAGGTACAGCATTAAGGCGACCGACCACACACTGCTTTTTTACGGCAACTGTACTATATCCCTTCCGTCCTCTTCTGACGGGCATGAGATATGGATAATGCCGAACGGGAATACCATCAGTTTTCCTTCCGGTACGTTCGCGAACTCTTCCAGGACGAATATCAACGGGCGTGAATGGCATGTGATAAAACGGGTTTTGGGGAATTGGTATCTGTCATGGATGAGTATATAGAATAATTAAAATAGAAAGTATGAAAATCAACTTTAAGAAAATCGAGGCCCAGACCTCATTCGAAGGCGCCAAGCAGACCTTCGACGTAGCCGAAACGGTCGGCAATGAAATGATGTACAACGGAAGTATCCTTCTGGATATAGGCTTTGAAGACCTGGCACGGGAAATCTACTACTCGAAAGATGCGGTGGAAATCCCGGAACAGTATTGCAAGGCTCTTGAACTTGTGGTGAAGAACTCGCGGCTCATAGCTGCCGTGAAACGTGCGGTAATTAACCAACTGAACGTCATCCAGCCATCTTAAATCAATTCTGAAAATTATGGTATTGGAATCAAATCAGTTCAACCAGCTTGTAGAGGAGGTGAAGAAAGCCCTTCTTGTCGGCTCCCAAGGTGTGGGCGATGTGGAGATTGTCGATTCGCTGGCCGATATCGTGAGCCTGCCCGCCCTCCGTCTTGCCGGTATGGAAGAATCGGTGGTCGAGGCACCGCTTGAGTTGCTGTCTGCCCCTGCTGAGGAAGCTGCTGAGGAAGTGCGCAAAGCCGAAGCGGAGCGTGTCATAGTGGAGAACGCACGCAAGGAAGCTGAGAAATCCCGTGAAACGGCTGAGACAAAGCGTGCTTCATCTGAAAGTACCCGCGCATCTGCTGAAACTACGCGTATCAATGCCGAAAAGGAACGTGTGACAGCCGAAGGTCTCAGGAAAACGGTAGAGACAGAGCGAGGCAAAGCTGAAGCGGTCCGACAGACGTCTGAGACCGGACGGGCAACTGCCGAAGGTAAACGTGTCAGCGCCGAGGAGGAACGTAAAAATGCTGAGACAGTGCGGGCCAACGCAGAGTCAACCCGACAGACAGCCGAAACGGGTCGTGTCAATGCTGAAACCGGTCGTGCTACAGCAGAAGGTAAGCGCGTTACTGCTGAGAATGCCCGAAGCACTGCTGAGGATACACGTAATAGTGCGGAAACTAACCGCCAAACAGCCGAAACCGGACGCGTAAATGCTGAAAGTGGCCGTGTAAATGCTGAAAGTACCCGTGTCACTGAATTTGCTGCCCTCAAGCAGGAATCGGAGACGGCTACTGCGAATGCTACTGATACGGCAGAACATCCTACCTACATCGGTGCAGACCACTATGTATACCAATGGGATAAGAGCGCTAAAGAATACGTTAAGACGGATATCTATGTGAAAGGCAAGCCGGGAGATACATTCACCCTTCTTGGACGTTACGATACGCTTGATGCCTTAAAGACTGCTGTACCTGACGGGGCAAACATCACTGGTTTCTATTCCGTTGGAACTGCATTGCCTTATACATATTATGCTTGGTATAACGGTGATTGGCAAAGTCAAGGACAATTGCAAGGTCCAAAGGGCGATAAAGGCGAGAAGGGGGATACGGGAGCGCAAGGTCCTCAAGGCGTACAAGGTCCACAGGGCATGAAAGGTGATACCGGTGCCACAGGACCGCAAGGAGTAAAAGGTGATACTGGTGCTACCGGTCCTGCTGGTGCAAAAGGCGCCACTGGTGCACAAGGAATACAAGGTCCAAAGGGCGATAAAGGAGACAAAGGTGATACGGGTGCAAAAGGCGCTACCGGTGCTACTGGTGCCACGGGTGCAGCAGGTGCAAGTGCCAGTATTACCGGTGCTACTGCTACGGTTGACGCCAACATCGGTACGCCCTCCGTGACCGTTTCTCTCGGTGGTACCGCATTGGCCAGAACCTTTTCCTTTGCTTTCAAGAACCTGAAGGGTGCTACCGGAGCAAAAGGCGCTACGGGTACTACCGGAGCTACTGGACCTAAAGGGGCGACTGGTGCGCAAGGACCACAAGGGCCGCAAGGTGTCGGTGACCCGACAGTCACCGGTGCGAATACGGTCACGACACTGGCCTCCCTGCCAATTTCCAAGAGAAGTATCACTGCAAGGTTGGGTTCTGCCACGAACATCAGCCTTGCTTCCGGAATGTCAGTGGGCAATGACTTGTATATCCGCTGCGTCGCATCGGCGGCATTCACACAGCCGATACCCAATACCGGCGCGTTCACTTCGATGTCCGGTACTTCAATCAGTGTTTCCGCTGGAGATATCTTTGAGATTAGTATCTGGTGCTATGCCGCTGGCGCCTATTCAATATCCGTAAAAACAAGGGACTAAGGTTTATGAGTGTATTAAAAAGACGAAGCAATAATATAAAGGACGGTCAGTATGTGATTGCATTCTCCGACAGTAGAGCCTTAATAGATATTTCCAAGGATTGTGGAATGACATGGACCAGAAGACAACCTTCCGACCTTCCTAATGTAAACGAATACTTTTTCAGCAACGATAGAACGAGGATTGCCATGTCCGGAGACGGCAGGCATATCTATTGCTCGTGCTATATGGCAAATGTGGGATTATTGCGTTCTACGGATTTTCTGGAGACGGCAGAACCTTTCAAGCCTGATAATTGCTATTCCGTGTACTCGATAGCCTGCAACGGCAGGGGGAATCTGGTCGCTATTGTGTGTCAGAATAGCAATAACAAATATGATTTGATGCTTTCCGGGGATTATGGGAAGACATGGCGGGTCTCCAATGGATTAAAAGACAATACCGTGCCTCTCATGGGGGTGGAAATGTCCCATTCCGGCAGATACGTAGTGGCATATGCGTCAAATTCTCCCTATTATACTACCCATGAGCTGTTTATATCTTCCGATTATGGAGAAACTTTCAGCAGTGAAATATTCAGGGGGCCTATCACAAAGATTGCCATTTCCGGTGACGGCAAATACATGTTGTGTTGCTGCAACAGGGAGAGTTCATCAAAGTCATACTATGCCTATTATTCCGGGGATTATGGGAAGACGTGGACTAAAATTACCGATTCGAGTTTCTCTGCCCGTACATTGGCTGTATCCTATGACGGGAAATATATGGTTATAGAGGGAGGGTACTCTTATTCCGGTGCACGTATATCCGCCGATTACGGAAAAACCTGGGCATTGAAGCATTCCGTTATTGGCAATAGCTTTGCTTTGGGGCTGTCGTCTGACGGAAAGTATGCGATAGCACAGGAAAGTTCTTCTCCGTATCGTATGTTCAAATCTTCGGATTATCTGGGCTCATTTACTGAAATAAATACGGCACCGCTTACATCATTAGGTATTAGAGCGAATTACCGGTTTATCATAATGAATAAAAATAGACTTTAACAACAATGCAATATATACATATTTATTCCGAGGAGAAAGTTGTCCGTCTTGATTTTGAACTGGACGAAAACTATGAAGTGGGTACAATCTATGAGGATTACCTGGATGGAGCCTGGGTACCGTTGAATGCGGAACAGGAAGCATTTTACGAAGCCCATCCGGCAGCGTCTGCAAAGGAAATTCTCGAATGTGAATTAACCCCTCCCTATGAACCGACTTTGGAGGGTGTGAAGAGCGCGAAGGTCAATGAAATTGCTGTTTACGATGGATCCGATGTCGTGAATTCCTTTACGTTTGGCGGCAAGCGGATGTGGCTTGACAAGGATACGCGGGTAGGACTGGCAAACTCAATCACTATCGAGCAGGCTGCGGGCAAGGAGACAACCGTACTGTGGTATGATACCGTGAAGTATGTAATCCCCATTCCTCTTGCCTTGCAGATGCTGGCCGCACTGGAACTGTATGCCCTGGAATGCTATAATGCCACGCAGGAACATCTGGCCGCGGTTATGGGACTTGCTACGAAAGAGGAGGTCGGAGCGTATGATTACACTTCCGGTTATCCTGAAAAATTAGTGTTCAACCTTTAAATTGATGGCTTATGATTTACTTATATTTTAAATTCTGAACGGTTTCGTCTAACCGTTTGATGAATAAACATTTAACGG
>ERZ840517.4009-NODE-4009-length-10659-cov-2.905130_pt1 | contig 10659 bp, 9 predicted proteins | sample MGYA00519876_ERZ840517 | MGnify/ENA primary metagenome ERZ840517 (study PRJEB31850, sample SAMEA3708882) | human gut metagenome | biome: human gut; feature: human-associated habitat; material: faeces | place: China | collected 2014 ... | reverse complement strand
CATCTGCTCAAACTCACGGGTACGGAATGTAAAGTTACCCGGCGTAATCTCGTTACGGAACGACTTTCCAACCTGGCCGATTCCAAACGGGATCTTCTTGCGGGAAGTTCTCTGAACATTCTTGAAGTTTACAAAAATACCCTGCGCTGTCTCCGGTCTTAAATAAACCGTATTCTTCGCATCTTCGGTCACACCCTGGAATGTCTTAAACATCAGGTTGAACTGGCGGATGTCCGTAAAATTGTGCTTGCCGCAGCTCGGACACGGAACCTGGTTCTCCTCGATGAAGTTCTTCATCTCCTCCTGTGTCCAGCCGTCCACCGAACTCTGTAAGGTGATGCCTTTCTCCTCCGCATAATCCTCGATAATCTTATCCGCGCGGAAACGCTCATGGCACTCCTTACAGTCCATCAGCGGATCCGAGAAACCGCCGAGATGTCCGGAAGCCACCCACGTCTGCGGATTCATCAGAATCGCACAGTCCACACCGACATTGTACGGATTCTCCTGAATAAATTTCTGCCACCATGCTCTCTTGACGTTATTCTTCAGTTCGACGCCCAGATTGCCGTAGTCCCATGTATTTGCAAGTCCGCCGTAAATCTCCGATCCCGGATATACGAAACCTCTTGATTTTGCCAGCGCCACGATTTTGTCCATTGATTTTTCCATTCTAAATTCCTCGCCTTTCTTAGGTTATATTGTGATATGTTTATTTGTAAACAATGAAAGTATATACGTCTGTCTCGAACGAGCCGTCGCCGGACGCCGTCTCTGTCTGCTCGGTATCATCCGTATGCACCGTCTCCCCGGTCATTTCCGCCTGTTCGGTTCCCAGAAGCTGCTCGGTACCGACGCTCTCCTGCCCGGTCACATCCACGGATGCCGTCACGCTTCCCGTCTCAAGATAATATCCGTCACGGATCGACACACTGTCTTTTCCGGTCAGCTTCACATTCTGACAGGAGACATAGCAGATCTCACCGTCCACCTTCACATCCGTATTGGCACGGATAATAGCCACTTTCAGATCATCCTCAGAGTAAATATCCTGCTTTGTGGCAGCTCCCACAACCTTGCCTTCCTCCACGCGGGCGAACTCCCCATCATAGACGTATCCTGCCGCCAGAGAGGCAACGACTTTCCCCTGATAGAGTTCAATTCCATTAAATGCGGTATAATCCTCCGGTGTCTTGTACTTCATCTTAAGCTTCGCCACACCGTCTTCCACCTTAAGGCTCTCCACCTCGACTGCATTTTTGCCATGCTCCGCGGTGTAATCTTCCACCTCTGCATCCACATAGGACTTCAGTTCCGTCTCATCGTAGTAGGACTGATCGAGCGACTCCACATCCAGCGACTCTATCACGCCTTTCTTTCCCACGTACACGACACTTTCCTCTCCCTCCAGCGAGGTACCGCATCCGGAGAGAAGTCCCACACACAACAGTACACTGCAGACCGTGCACACTAATCTCTTCATCACATAATCTCCATTCTTTCTGAAAAAGTATCGGTGATATTATACTATTTTAAAAACATGATTTCAACCTTTTCCGCATCCTCAAGTATCTTTAACGACTTGAAGGCGTGTCCCACGTACACGCCAAAATAGCTGCGCAAAAGTCTGGTCAGTTCTTCCAGCACCTGCCCGCTCACGGAAAACGTATATAATTTTTCAATCCGCGCCAAGATCACGTACTGCATGGTATAGACGGTGGATTCATTCAATTCCACCGCATCTGGCGCCTCATTGCGGCATTCTGCACAGAGAATCCCGCCGCGCTTGACGGAAAACCAGGTCAGATGCTCCCTGCTGCCGCAGGAAAGACAGGAAAACACATTCGGAGCCTCGCCGTTTACCGCCAGCGCCTTCAGTTCAAACACCGCGCGCACCAGCCGGTTGTCGTAGGCACTGCTCGCAAGGGCGCGCAGCGACTGGTACAAAAGCTTTAGCATCTCGCGCTCATCGTTATTTTCCTGACAATAATAATCTGCAAATTCCAGAAAATAGAACCCGTAATATGTAGCATCAAAATCCCTGGTCAGCTCCCGGAAATAGTTCTGAATCGTCGCTCTGGCAAGCGTGTAAGCACTTCTTCCCTCGAACAGCTCGAACTCTCCGAAGCAAAACGGATTGGCAGCTGCGAGAAGCTGGCTGTTCGGCCGCCTCGCTCCCCGCGCAAATGCTGTGATCTTCCCTCTTTCTTTTGTCAGCAGTGTAATCCGCTTGTCATATTCGCCAATCGGCATTACCTGTAAGACCATCCCGGTCACCACAATATTGTTTCCCATCCGGCTGCTCTTCCCCCGCCAAAATATTACTGCTCTCCTGCACATCCACTGCATTCCGGTAGCGCAGGTAATCAGTCACTCTTCCTGATACTAAAAAGTCTCTCCAGGCTTCCTCCATCGGCATATCCTCCGTTTCTTTGACGCTTCCCGCCTCTAAGATTAGGTTCTCCGATGGCTCCGCCATTATACCAGCAAAAAATTGGCAGTATCAGATATCGTCTTTATTGTACCCGAAGTTCTTCATCATCAGTTCGCTGTCGCGCCAGTCCTTGCGCACCTTCACCCACAGTTTTAAGTTCACCTGCGTATCCAAAAGCCGCTCCATCTCATAGCGGGCGTTCGATCCGATCTTCTTTAACATCGAACCGCCTTTTCCGATGATGATGCCCTTGTGGGAATCGCGCTCGCAGACGATCGTTGCATCGATGTCGATGATGTTCTGCCCTCTCCGCTCTTTCATCCGGTCAATGTAGACCGCGATGCCGTGCGGGATCTCATCATCCAGAGCATGAAGCGCCTTCTCACGGATAATCTCCGCGACAATGGCACGTTCCGGCTGGTCTGTAACCGTCTCCTCGTCATAGAACATCGGTCCGTACGGCAGGTACTTGAAAATCACGTCCACAACCGTATCCAGATTCTGCTCCCGGAGCGCCGATGCCGGAACGATCTCTGCAAAATCAAACACCTTGCGGTAAGCATCGATATACTCCAGGATCTTTTCCCGCTCCACGGTATCCACCTTGTTGATAATTAAGATGACCGGCGTTTTCGTCTTCTTTAGCTGCTTTATGATATGCTGCTCGCCTGCCCCGATAAACGTGGACGGCTCCACCAGCCAGAGAATGACATCCACCTCCGAGAGCGTGTGCTCCGCCACATTCACCATATACTCTCCGAGCTTATTCTTCGCCTGATGAATGCCCGGCGTATCCAAAAACACAATCTGTCCGCGCTCCATATCCGTATACACGGTCTGGATGCGGTTTCTGGTCGTCTGCGGCTTGTTCGACGTGATGGCAATCTTCTGACCGATCAGATGATTCATCAGCGTCGATTTTCCCACATTCGGTCTTCCTATAAACGTCACAAATCCGGATTTAAAATTATCTTTCATCGTTCTCCTCGTTTCTGTACTGTTTTCCCCGCCCCGCATCAGGTCAGGCTCTCAAGTGTCTCAAACATCTGTTTTTCCGATGTCAGCACATCTTCATTGCCGATCACACACAGGCTGCCGTCTGAGAGCACCGACGCAATCAAAGGCTTCAATGCGCGGATGTCCGCCGGCTGTGCCCCGATAATCTGGCTCCGCTCCTTAGAAAGCGTCTCGTAATCCAGCTCCTGCAGATAGGCTGTCATCGAACGCGCACCCTTTGCGCTCGGGTTCATCGGCGTGTCCATATCGCTGATCGTTCCGATGATATATCCTGTCATCTCGCGCTCATCGGCATCAAACTTCTCAAGGTACGCCGGAATGCCGTCATAAATCTCATTCGTTGCAGAGAGATTCGGATCCCGGTAGGACACAAAATACGTATCTCCGTTCCTCATATATCCGTTCATGCAGCCATAAGCGCCGCCCTTGACGCGGACATTGATCCACAGGTAATCGTATCCTAAAATTACTTTTAAGATGCGGAGCGCCCCGTGATAGGAAAAGCCGTGTGCGGCATAATTTCCGGCACGCGCCACATACTGCACCTGGGATGCATCCATAAATCCCTCGTTCTTTTTTGCCAGCGGATAGGACGGCATAGTGCGTTTCTTATCCGGCTGGTCCGGCACATACAATACATTTTTCAATGCAGCCGACGCCTGCGTCACTGCCGGGATCTCCGACTCCTCGCAGGTTGCACTCACCAGCATACGCTCCGCTGTAAAAATGGTTTTCACAAGGGAGGACAGCTTCTCCATCAGCTGCTGCTTTTTCTCCTCAAAATGCTCCTCGTAGTCCGCGATCACGCGGTAGCAGGCAATGCCCGCCGTCGCATCCTGGCAATAGGCAGCCGCCGAAAAATACGACAGCGCTCTCGTATATGCCACGGAATGTCCGGAAGCGCTCAGTCCCGCCTGTAATCTCGACTTTAACTGTGCCAGTATCTCGTAGATGCGCTTCTCATCCGCAAGATGCGAGGTCAGAAGGATCTCTTTGATCAGGCGCATTGCATCCGGCAGTCTCGATGCGAGCACTTTCGTGCGCACCTCATAGTAAAGTCCGATTTCGCCCTGCTTTTTGACGTTCGGGTAGATGCCGATGCTGCTGCCGATTCCTCCGGTGTACATATTGATCTCATTGGCAAGCGCCGCGTAAGAATGATCGTCCGTATCCACATATCCCAGCACCGCCTTTAGGATGCCAAGGTAAGGCAGATCCTCCGGCAGAATATCGCACACATCAAACAGATAGGTCAGGTAATCAATGCCGTTCGTGTCCATCTCATGCGCAATGATGGAAACGCCCTCCGTCTCAATCTTACGGTTAAGAAGCGGCGCCGCCTCTTTTTTCAGATCCGCTCTCGTAAGGCGTGGAATCTTCTCTAAGTCTTCCTTCGGCGACGGCTCTTCCTGATACTGCTTTAAGTGCTTCGTGTCTGCGATCAGCTTCTTTCGCTCTTCCCCGGACAATCCCGCTTTGTATTCGGCCAGCTTCTTCTCCAGCGCGGCATCTCTCTTTGCGCCCAGCCCCTGCTCCGGCACCGTAATCACTACCGACGCATGCGGATTGTCCAGAAGATATGTCTTTACCAGTTCCTCATAATATCCGGTTCCGATCTGATCCTTCAAAAACTGATAGGTGTCCAGCGCTTCCAGATGCATAAACGGCTGCATATCATCGAACAGCCAGCTGTCCAGACACTGGATTCCGTAGAGCAGTCCCTTCGGAAACTGTCCGAAATCCGCCTCCCGGAAACGGAATTCCGAGCTGTTGATTCCGGCCAACAATGCGTTTTGATCAATTCCGTCTGCCACCTGTGCCTGCAGCGTCTCACGGATCACCTGCAAAAACTGCTCCTTCTGCTCCGGATTCGCATTTTTTGCTATCACGGAAAATACCGGCTGCAGCGTGCTGTTATCATAGCCGCCGCCGATGTCCATACCGATTCCCGCATCGATCAGCGCCTGCTTAAGCGGCGCTCCCGGCGCAGAAAGCAGTGCGTAGTCCAAAACGTCAAACGCCTGGTATAACTTTTTGTCCAGAACGGTTCCGACCACCACATTGTAAGACAGGTAGCTGTTGTCCGTAAGCGGCTCCCCCGATGCCACCGGATAAGGCTTTACGATCTCCACCGGCGCGGCGAACGGCTTCTGCTTCCGGATTGCGGAATCCAGCTCAATCTGCTCGTATTTTCCGAGGTATTCCTCATCCATCCAGCGCAGCTTTTCTGCAACGTCCATATCCCCGTACAGATAGATATAGGAATTGCACGGATGATAATACTTTCTATGGAAGTTCAGATACTGCTCATAGGTAAGCTCTGGAATATGCTCCGGGTCGCCGCCGGATTCGTTTGCGTAAGAGGTATCCGGGAACAGTGAATTTAAAATCAGGCGCTCCAACACATCATCCGGGGACGAGAAAGCGCCCTTCATCTCGTTGTATACCACACCGTTGATCGTTACCGGCGCATCTTCATCCTCCAGCTCGTAATGCCAGCCTTCCTGCTCAAAGATCTCTCTGTGCTTGTAGATATTCGGATGAAATACCGCATCCATATAGACACTCATCAGGTTCTGAAAATCCGCATTGTTGCAGCTCGCCACCGGATAGATGGTCTTCTCCGGGTACGTGATCGCATTTAAAAATGTGTTGAGCGATCCCTTGACCAGTTCCACGAACGGATCCTTGACCGGATATTTGTCCGATCCGCAGAGCACTGTGTGCTCAATGATGTGCGGCACACCGGTCGAATCCTCCGGCGGTGTGCGGAAGCCGATGTAAAACACCTTGTTCTCATCGTCGTTGGAGATCACGGTGATTCTCGCCCCGCTCTTTTTATGGCGCAGAATATATCCCATCGAATGGATATCCTTTAACTCCTGCTCACCAAGCAGCTCATATGCCGTCAATTCTGAAAGCTTCATAAATCCATAATTCCTTTCCTGCCCGGTCATCCTGTATGTCCGGTATTTACACTGTGTTCTATTATAACAGCTTTTCCCATTCTGCAAAAGAGTAAACTATCTATAGATTTTGTCTGGAACACTCTGCGAACGGTGTCCAAACGCAAAAAAGAGGCTGCCTGAATGCGGCAGCCTCCTCCCATGTCTTCACAGATATATTCTACTGATAAGAACTCCCTATGCGATGCGTGTCACATTCGCTGCCTGCGGTCCCTTTGCACCCTCAGTCACCTCGAACTCGACCTTCTCGCCGTCCTTTAACTCCTTGAATCCATCCATATTCAGTGCGGAAAAATGTACGAATACATCGTTGCCCTCTGCATCTGAAATGAAGCCATAGCCCTTCTTGGCATTAAACCACTTTACAGTACCCTGCTGCATAATTCTAAAAACCCTCCTCAATACAGTTCTGACATTACAGACTATTCCTGTCTGTATAAACCAACAAATTGAAATTAGCACATTTTACTTTTTTTGTCAATCTTTTTCTATCGTTATTGTTTAATTTGCACATCAATCTGCTGGTATGGGATAGAAATTCCTTTCGCATCCAGCGCATACTTGATATTTTCCGTCATGCGCCAGCGCGCCGGCCAGTAATCCCCGGTCTTAACCCAGACCCTGAGTCCGATGTCCACCGAAGATGCCGCCAGGTTGTCCACATATACCACAGGCTTCTCCTCCGGGATTCTGGCTTCCTCCTTCTCCGCCACCGCATAGATCACATCTTTGGCTGTGCGGATATCCGCTTCATAGGCGATGCCCACCACGAGATCCACACGCCGTCTGTCCTTGTTGGTCACGTTGGTGAGGCTGCTGTTGGAAAGCGTACCGTTCGGTATCACAATCAGCTTGTTGTCCACGGTAAGCAGTTTGGTATAAAAAATCGAAATCTCCGTGACCGTTCCCTCATTATTATGGGAATGTTCAATGATGTAATCTCCGACCTTGAACGGCTTTAACAGCAAAATCAGCACGCCGCCCGCAAAATTCGACAGGCTTCCCTGCAACGCCAGACCGACCGCCACACCCGCCGATCCAAGCACCGCCACCGCTGATGTCGTCGCAATTCCAAACAATCCCATAATGATAAAAATCAGCACTACATACAGCGAATACTTGATCACCGGTATCATGAACTGCTTGACGCCCTCATCGGTTCCCGCCCGGTCCATCGAGCGCCGCACCAGCTTTGTGATCCACTTGATGATCCTGCCTCCGATCACATACACAAGCAGTGCGATCAGAATCTGGAATGCGAAGTTTAACAGATCCGGCACCAGCCCTTCCAGCCATGTACGGATAATCCCCGGATTCTTTGCTACCTCCTCAATTCCCTCCTGTGCATGGTTCAATGCCTCCACGGTCTCCGTGGTCGACGGGAATGCATCTGTCTGTGCCGCCAGATACCTTCCCTGTTCCAAAAGTGCCGCTATCCCGTTCACTCTCTCGTCCTCCATCCGACTTTATAATCTTTCTTAAATTTCATGAATAAACAGACCGCTCCTTAGCTTCGGCTCGAACCAGGTCGATTTCGGCGGCATCAAAAGTCCCGCATCCGCCACTGCGAACAGCTCCGCAATGGACGTCGGATACATTGCAAACGCCACCGCGCAGTCCTGCTCACAGCGCCGCACCAGTTCGTCCATGCCCCGGATTCCACCGACGAAATCAATGCGTCCGTCCGTCTTCGGATCTCTGATGCCGAGCACCGGTTCAAGAAGCTTATTCTGCAGTATGGAAACATCCAGATCTGCAACCGGATCTTCCGGCGTGCGGTCCTCCTGCCGGATATGGCAGGAAAACCAGTGTCCTTCCATATACATGCAAAAAGGTCCCCGCTCCTTAGGTCTGGTATCCTCTGCCCCGGTAATCTCCTCAACGTCAAACCGCTTCTCAACTTCACGGTACAATCCCTTAAAAGAATACCCGTTCAGATCGCGGATCACACGGTTGTAATCCATAATCATGAGTTCATCATCCGGAAACAATACCGAGAGAAAATAGTTAAACTCCTCCTCCCCGGTATAACCCGGATGTTCCTTCCGGCGCTTCTGCCCTACTTTTACCGCGGACGCTGCCCGGTGGTGTCCGTCTGCAATGTAGATGCTGTCAACGCCCGCAAACGCTTCGTGAATTGCGGCAATATCCGCATCCTCGCGGATGACAAACACCCGGTGTCTCACGCCGTCCTCCGATGTGAAATCATATTCCGGCTCTCCCTGCTTCGTCTTTTCCACGATACGCCGGATCCCTTCATTCGCGCGGTACGCCAAAAAGATCGGTCCGGTCTGTGCGTTACAGACATCCACATGGCGGATGCGGTCGACCTCCTTCTCCGCGCGGGTATTCTCGTGCTTTTTGATGATGCCGTTCTCATAATCATCGATGGACGCGCAGGCTGCCACTCCCGTCTGCACTCTTCCGTTCATGGTGAGTTCGTAGAGGTAATAACACTTTTTATCCTCCGTCAGAAACGTGCCGTTCTCCACCCATTGCCAGAGTGTATCATGTGCACGCTCATACACCTTGTCGTCATACATATCCACTGACAGCGGGAACTGCGTCTCCGCGCGGTCGATGCTAAGGAAAGACTGCGGATGCCGCTCCACTTCCTTCGTAGCTTCCTCTCTGTTATAAACATCATAAGGGAGGGCAGCAATCTCTGCTGCCTTCCCTCTCTGTGGTCTGATGCTTACAAATGGTCTGATTTCTGCCATTGTTCTCACACCTCGTTATTTTACTTTCCGTACTTTTAGTACTCCATCCGTCTGCTCCAGCTTTGCGAGCACATCCTCCGGCACGTTCGTATCCACATCGATCAGCGCATATGCATAGTCGCCCCTGGACTTGTTCGCCATGCCATCGATATTGATTCCGGCATTGCCGAGAATTGTTGTAAAATGGCTTAACATACCACTCTCGTTCTTGTGCAGAATACCGATTCTTCCTGCCGTCATGCAAGCGCCCATGCTGCAGTCCGGGAAGTTGACCGAATGTACGATATTGCCGTTCTCAAGGTAATCGCGGATCTCGCGCACTGCCATGAGCGCACAGTTGTCCTCGGACTCTGCCGTGGATGCGCCCAGATGTGGTGTCACGATGCAGCCCTTTGCACCGACTGTCGTGGTGTTCGGAAAATCGGAAACATATTTTTTGATCTTGCCCGCTGCCAGTGCGTCCACCATCGCCTCCTCATCCACGAGAAGATCTCTCGCAAAGTTGAGCACGATCGCCGTCGGCTTCATCATTGCAATCGCATCCGCGCCAATCATCTTTCTGGTGGAATCCAAAAGCGGCACATGAATCGTGATATAGTCGCACTCGCGGTAAATGTCCTCCACGTTGCTGATGTGCTTCACGCTCCGGGAAAGGCTCCATGCTGCACTGACGGAAATGTATGGATCATATCCATATACATCCATTCCCATGTGGGTCGCCGCATTGGCAACCAGAACACCGATTGCACCAAGTCCGATAACACCTAACTTCTTGCCGGAAATCTCGGTTCCTGCAAAATTTTTCTTCTGCTTTTCAGCAGTTTTGGCGATATTCTCGTCGTTCTGATTCGCCAGACACCAGTCGATGCCGCCCACGATATCACGGGACGCGTAGAGCATTCCCGCAAACACCAGCTCCTTGACACCGTTTGCATTGGCGCCCGGGGTGTTGAATACGACAATTCCCTTCTCCGCGCATTTATCCAGAGGAATGTTGTTCACGCCGGCACCGGCTCTCGCCACTGCCGCAAGTCCCTCCGGGAGTTCCAGGTCATGCATTGCGGCGCTTCTCACAAGCACTGCCTCCGCATCCTTTAAGTCTTCCACCTTCTGATAATCATCCGAAAACAGATCCAGACCGACCGCTGCGATCGGATTTAAGCAATGATACTTATGCATTTGCATTCTCCTCCTCGAACTTTTTCATAAACGCAACCAGCTTCTCCACGCCCTCTTTCGGCATTGCATTGTAAATGGAAGCGCGCATACCGCCCACGGTGGCCTTTTAAGTTCACAAAGCCTGCGGCTGTCGCTTCTTTTACAAACTTCGCATCCAGCTCTTCGTTGCCGGTCACAAACGGCACATTCATGAGGGAGCGGTCCTCCGGAACAACGGTTCCGTGGAACAGTTTGCTCTGATCCAGGAAATCATAAAGGATCTTCGCCTTTTCCTCATTGCGCTCCTTCATCACGGAAAGACCGCCCATCTTCTTTAACCACTTGAATACCTTGCCGCAGATAT
>ERZ840517.4002-NODE-4002-length-10671-cov-2.556330_pt1 | contig 10671 bp, 10 predicted proteins | sample MGYA00519876_ERZ840517 | MGnify/ENA primary metagenome ERZ840517 (study PRJEB31850, sample SAMEA3708882) | human gut metagenome | biome: human gut; feature: human-associated habitat; material: faeces | place: China | collected 2014 ... | reverse complement strand
ATGATTCCCGGTGTATTGATGTATCGTTCCTTGCTTGGCTTTATTGACATGCATGGGGTTGTAGGAGAGGTGACGGTTGCTTTCTTCAACGGTATCAATTCCGCTCTTATCATTCTTTGTATAGCATTGGGAGTTGCTGTTCCTAATATCTTTGCCCGTCGTTATATTGCTAAAGACCGCCAAAAGTGCCTGGAAGAAGAGTTGAAAAAAAGAAAGGCACGCGGTAAGTTTATAGAGTGGTGAGAATTAGTAGTCAGTAGCAAGTAGTCAGTAGTTAGAATCTATGCAGTGTGTCAACGTGGTTATCCGAAAGGATTCTAACTACCAGCTACTTACTACTTGCTACTTACTACTTACTACTGATTACTAATTCACACCTCTTTCCCCGCCTTCTCAAAGTCCGCCCTCGACTTGCTTTGGGTCACAATATATACTCCCAAGAATACGAGTCCGATAGCTATTCCTTTTTGCCAGCCGAAGGTTCCGATACCCATGATTACGGCAGCGATGGATGCGATGATAGGTTGTACATAATTGTACATGCTCACTACTGTAGGACGAAGTAATTTTTGTGCAGTCATCACACAGATATAAGCTATGAAGCTTCCTCCCAATACGACATAAAGGACTTGCCAGATAGCAAGCGTTGAAATGGTGCTCCATTCGATAGCAGCCACATCGTGATAGGAGAAAGGTATGTAACACATCGATGCATAAATAAACATCCATTTATTGATGGTTATTGCCGAATATTGTTGGGTAAGTCCTTTGAAAACTGTTAAATAGATTGAGAAACTAAGCTGTGCCAGCAGGCAGAGAAGGTCTCCCCAGATACTGCTGTTTCCGTTTCCGGAAGTTTGGCTGCCCAATATTAATATCAATGCCCCCATCGCTCCGACAAAGATACCGAGAACTTTCTTGTTGGTGACCGGCTCTTTCAGATAGATGGCTGCCACGATCATGGTAATAATAGGCAAGGTTGTTGTTACGATAGAGGCGTCGATGGGGGAGGTGAGGGACAATCCGAAGATAAAAACTCCCTGGTTGAAAACCAGTGCAAATAAGGACGCGAAAAATATTTTAAGCATATCCTTATGATTCACATACTCCTGTTTACAGAAAATGGATAGAATCCAGAAAGCGGCCGCCGCACCTACCATTCGAAAAGTGGTGACAGAGAGGGCTGAAAACTCTTGCAGAGCAAATTTACCGATGGGAGCCATTAGACCCCACATTACATTGGCAGTTAGGGCAAACAGATGTCCTTGTACGTTCTTGTTGATATTCATCTTTTCGTTACCTTATATTGAAAACTGCCGCAAAGGTAACCAATTTATCATTTGAATTGTTTATATTTGCCTTGATATAAAGCAATAATAGCATGGAAAAACAGGCCAATTATATCAGACGCATTGAAATAGACGGATTGTGGGGGCGGTTTAATATTGCCTGGGATTTGCGTCCGGACGTGAATATCCTTTCCGGAATCAATGGTGTCGGTAAAACAACGATTCTGAACCGTTCCGTCAATTACTTGGAAGAACTATCCGGTGAAATGAAGAATGGTGTAAAGCAGGGGGTACATATTTATTTTGATGATCCGGAGGCAACTTATATCCCTTATGATGTGATTCGCAGTTACGACCGTCCTTTGGTTATGGGTGATTTCACAGCCCGGATGGCAGATAAGAATGTAAAGTCCGAACTCGACTGGCAACTTTATCTTCTGCAGCGCCGCTATCTGGACTATCAGGTGAATATAGGAAATAAGATGATCGAACTCCTGGCCGGTAATACGGAAAAGGGACGGGAGGAAGCTGCCGGCTTATCATTGGCGAAGAAACGTTTTCAGGATCAGATAGACGAACTCTTCAGTTATACCCGGAAGAAAATAGACCGTAAGCGAAATGATATTGCTTTTTATCAGGATGGGGAGTTGTTATTGCCCTACAAGCTTTCTTCCGGTGAAAAGCAGATGCTTGTTATCCTGCTGACTGTGTTGGTACAGGATAATGAACATTATGTTCTTTTTATGGACGAACCGGAAGCATCACTTCATATTGAATGGCAGCAAAAACTTATTGCCATGATCCGTGAATTGAATCCGAACGTACAAATTATCCTTACTACCCATTCGCCTGCCCTTATAATGGAAGGGTGGCTCGATGCAGTGACCGAGGTGAGCGATATAACAACGAATATGGCTGACAAACCTATTTAGTTGAAAGTCTTATTTAGTTGAAAGTTGAAAGTTGAGAGTTGAAAGTTCTGAATAAACATTCGATAGGTTGTGAAAATAAGCGGTGCAACCAAATTATAAACTATAAACTATAAATCATAAATTATAAACTGTCCCTATGGCTCAAACTTTACGCGACAATCTTACATCTTCTTACTTCAATGCTGCAAACAGGCTGTATTCCAAGAAAGCCCGCCGAAGGATTGTAGCTTATGTGGAGAGTTACGATGATGTACCTTTTTGGCGTACCCTGTTTGAAGAGTTTGAAAATGACGAGTGTTACTTTCAGGTAATGCTTCCTTCGGCTACTTCTTTGGCGAAAGGGAAGAAGATGGTATTGATGAATACATTAAATACGGCTGAACTGGGAAAAAGTCTCATAGCTTGTGTAGACAGTGACTATGATTTTCTCTTACAGGGTGCTACTGCCACTTCTCGGAAAATAAACCGTAACAAATATATCTTTCAGACTTATACCTATGCGATCGAGAATCATCATTGCTTTGCAGAGAGCTTGCATGAGGTATGTGTACAGGCCACATTGAATGATCGCTCTTTGATTGATTTTGCAGCTTTCATGCGAAGGTATTCTCAGATAGCTTATCCTCTTTTTCTATGGAATGTATGGTTTTACCGGCAACATGATACGCATACCTTTCCAATGAGTGATTTTAATTCATATATTCGTTTGATGGATGTAAGTTTGCGGCATCCGGAGCGAAGTTTGGAAGCCATGCAAAGGGTGGTGTCGGCTAAATTGTCTGAACTGGAAACGCGTTTCCCGTATTATATCAGTCAGGTGGATGCTTTGGGCACTGAACTTGAGAAGTTGGGGTTGGTACCGGAAACCACATATTTGTATATTCAAGGGCATCATATTATGGATAATGTGGTAATGAAACTTTTGATACCGGTTTGTACTGCTTTGCGCAGAGAGCGGGAACAGGAAATAAAGAAATTGGCCGAACATGATGAACAATTCCGCAATGAACTGACTTGTTATCAGAACAGCCAGATAAATGTGGAGATTATGCTGAAGAAAAACAGTGCTTACAAAGCGCTGTATCTTCATCAATGGTTGCGTGATGATGTAAGAGAATTCCTTGAGAAAGGATGAATGATAAACAAGGCGTTTTGCTGTTGCCTTATTAAAACAGCAACTGAAAAACAGTTTAATGGAACAAGTTACAGGCTTTATTAATGAAATTCTCCTGTCGTGGGGATTTAGTCAGTCGTGGGCTGATGATTTAACGAGTGGCATTATTTTAGTTGTAATTCTTGCAATTGCTTTTCTGGGAGATGCTATTTGTCGTCATATTATTCTGACAGCTGTTGCCAGACTTGTGAAAAAGACCAAGGCGACGTGGGATGATATTGTTTTCGACCGTAAAGTGCTGACTCATGTCAGTCATTTAGTAGCGCCGATTGTGCTATATATATTGTTGCCGTTGGCGATATCCAATTTGGGGCTGTTAAGTTTCATACAGCGTATTTGCATGATTTATATCATTGCTGTATTTCTGAAGTTTATCAGTTCTTTATTGACTGCGCTTTTTCATGTATATAGTGAGAAAGAGCAGTTTCGCGACCGTCCTCTGAAAGGTTTGTTGCAGACGGTGCAAGTTATCCTTTTCTTTATTGGCGGTATAATTATTGTCAGTATTTTGATTGATAAGTCACCGATGGTTTTGCTTACCGGTCTGGGTGCTTCGGCTGCTGTCTTGATGTTGGTATTTAAAGATAGTATTATGGGCTTTGTCTCCGGTATTCAACTCTCGGCTAATAATATGTTACGGGTAGGCGATTGGATCCAGATGCCGAAATATGGTGCTGATGGTACGGTGATTGAAGTGACTTTGAATACGGTGAAGGTACGGAATTGGGACAATACTATTACTACCATTCCTCCTTATGCCCTTGTCAGCGATTCTTTTCAGAATTGGCGCGGCATGCAAGAGTCCGGAGGACGTCGTATCAAACGTTCTATCAGAATCGATATGAACAGCGTGAAGTTTTGTACCCCGGAAATGCTTGCTAAATACAAGAAAATACAGTTATTGAAAGATTACATTGAGGAGACGGAAAAGGTAATAGAGGATTATAATAAAGAACATGGAATAGACAATTCCATTTTAGTGAATGGGCGTCGTCAGACGAATTTAGGGGTATTTCGGGCTTATCTGACGAATTATTTGAAGAGTCTGCCTACGGTGAATCAGGATCTTACTTGTATGGTACGTCAGTTGCAGCCTACCGAGCAAGGTATTCCTCTCGAACTTTATTTCTTTTCTGCAATTAAAGCTTGGGTACCTTATGAAGGGGTACAGGCCGATGTCTTCGATCATGTTCTTGCCATTATTCCGGAATTTGATTTACATGTGTTTCAGAATCCTACAGGTGAAGATTTTAGGGAGTTGAGTAAGAGAAACTAAGAAAAGTGTTTTATATTTGTGGCTGATAATACTTTATTAGCCATGAATGCACAACAGAATCATATCATCCGTGAAATAACCCCACTATCTGATAAGGATTGCTTTTATATTGCCGAGCGGCATAAAACGGAGTTTACGTATCCTATTCATAATCATGCAGAGTTTGAATTGAACTTTTGTGAGAAAGCTGCCGGTGTGAGGCGTATTGTTGGCGATTCAGCTGAAGTAATCGGAGAATATGATCTGGTATTGATTACGGGTAAAGATCTGGAACATGTTTGGGAGCAGAATGAATGTAACTCAAAAGAGATACGGGAGATTACGATTCAGTTTTCTTCTGATCTTTTTTTCAAAAGCTTCATTCATAAGAATCAGTTTGATTCGATTCGCCGGATGCTGGAGCGCGCTCAGAAAGGACTTTGCTTTCCTATGTCTGCCATATTGAAGGTATATTCCATGCTCGATACACTGGCTTCCGAGAACCAGGGATTTTATGCCGTACTGAAGTTTATGACCATTCTTTATGAACTTTCTCTTTTCGAAGAAGAGGCCCGTACATTATCCAGTTCTTCATTTGCAAAGATCGATATTCATTCTGACAGCCGGCGGGTACAGAAGATACAGGAATATATCAATTTACACTATAAAGAGGAGATCCGCTTGAATCAGTTGGCGGACATGGTGGGTATGACTGCCGTTTCTTTTAGCCGCTTCTTTAAACTGCGTACCGGAAAAAACTTGTCTGACTATCTTATCGATATACGCCTTGGTTTTGCGTCCCGGTTATTGGTGGATTCTACTATGTCAGTGGCTGAAATCTGTTATGATTGCGGTTTTAATAACCTTTCTAATTTTAATCGGATATTCAAAAAAAAGAAAGAGTGTTCACCTAAAGAATTTCGGGAAAATTATAGAAAGAAGAAGAAAGTGATTTAGCGATAAGTGATTAGTACCATTCGGAACATAGCGCGTAGCTACTAATCACTTATCACTAAACTGTTAATCACTGATGATTCTCCTCTCTTCTTCCGTAAACGAAGTATTGTTTATTGCTTTCAGATTATCTTCTAATTGTCCGACCGAGCTTGCTCCGATAATGACTGAAGTTACTAAATCGTCTTTTAGTACCCATGCTAATGCCATTTCAGCCAAAGTTTGTCCCCGTTGTTCGGCTATTTCATTCAGAGTTTTGATCTTGCATAATACTTCTTCTGTCAACTGTTCTTTTTTAAGAAAACCTCCACGGGCAATCCGGGAATCTTCCGGAATTCCGTTAATGTACCGGTTGGTCAACAATCCTTGTGCTAACGGAGAGAAAGCGATGAATCCCGTACCGGTTTTCTTTGGCTTGTTGCAGAATGCCCTCTTCTTCCGGTTCGCGGTTGAACAGATTATATCTTCCTTGATAGAGCAGGCAATGTACATCTCTCTCTTCTAAATATTTGTAAGCAAATTCTGCAGCCTCTTTCGGGTATTTGGATATGCCTACATACAATGCTTTTCCTTGGCGGACGATATCTGCTAATGTTTGAAGCGTTTCTTCAAGTGGAGTAATCGGATCATAACGATGTGAATAGAAGATATCCACATATTCAAGGTTCATACGTCTCAGGCTTTGGTTGAGGCTTGCCATCAAGTATTTTCGTGATCCCCATTCACCGTAAGGACCGGGCCACATATCATGTCCGGCTTTGGTGGAGATAAATAGTTCGTCGCGGTAAGGCATGAATGACTTTTTCATAATTTCTCCGAAGGTTTCTTCTGCCGAGCCATAAGACGGACCGTAATTATTTGCCAGGTCGAAGTGGGTGATTCCTTTGTCAAAGGCATAATGAGCCATTCGTTGGCTATTTGAAAATGTGTCTACATCTCCGAAATTATGCCATAACCCCAGTGAAATTTCTGGAAGCATAATGCCGCTTTTTCCGCAACGACGGTATTTCATACCATTCTTGTATCTGTCATTGTCGGCTGAATAAACAGGTGCTATCATAATTCTATTTATTGGGTTTATATACCATTTATGGAAACAAAGATATACGTTTTCAGGAACAATATACTCGAATAATCTTTCTATTTATTCAGTAATGCTTAAGAAATAACTTGGTACCTATTGTTCCGGTTGACCGGGTCATTTCATTTTGAAACTTCTCCTAAGGGACGATTTTGCCCATCGGGATATATTATTCACATAGGATTTATCCCCTTCACCGATTTCACCTTCTTTAATCAAATTCCCTATCCATCGGTGATACAGGGTGAAGGCACGTCTTGTTTTTCCGGCTACTGTGCTCACCGCCCGTATGCCCGGTGCTTACGACCCGTATGCTCGGTGTTCACGATCCGTATGCTCGGTGCTCACCGCATGTATGCCCGGTACTTGGGAGACATTTGCACAGAGATCGGAAATCAACAACGGCCCTTCACCCTGTATCGCCGGTGAACAAAGCAGTGAAGCAAAAAGGTGAAGCCGATGGAAGGGGCAGAAAATATACAGAAGAGACATTCTTATGAAAAGAATAGTATGATGAAATGATAAAATAGTATCAAATACTTTGTTTTAACTACGCTAAATTTGCAATGTCGTTTTTTACTTCCCTAAAAATAGTGTACAGGAAAGAGAAACAACACAGTGTGAAGATGAAAGGATAATTTGAGTGCTAAATAAAAAAGTATTGGCTATGAGTATATTTAAAGATAAAGTAGTTAAATTGCTGGACGAAAAGACGAATCCTTATCTAAAGGGACGTATCGGGATAAATACTGTGATGAATTCGAGCACTATCAAATAGAAAGATGAATTTTTGATAGTAGTACATGTGAAGTGAGCAGATCGTAAATCGTCTATTCGAAAATTTTATATATGATTTCTTATCTTACATTTAGTTTGTTATGATGAAACTTAAAGAAAAAATAGGTTATGGCTTTGGTGATATGGCATCTTCCATGTTTTGGAAGTTATTCGGTTCCTATTTGATGATATTCTATACTGATGTGTTCGGACTTCCAGCGGCAATGGTCGGTACGATGTTTCTTATTACCCGTGTATGGGATTCGGCCTTTGACCCGATTGTAGGAGTGATTGCTGACCGTACTCATTCTCGTTGGGGGAAGTTCCGTCCTTATCTGTTGTTTTTGGCGGTTCCGTTTGCACTGATCGGTATATTGACATTTACCACTCCGGACTTGAATGATACGGGTAAGTTGGTATATGCATATATAACCTATTCATTGATGATGATGGTTTATTCTGCTATTAATGTACCCTATGCTTCCTTGTTGGGGGTGATGAGTCCTGAGCCGAAAGAGCGGAACACGCTTTCCACTTATCGCATGACGTTTGCTTATATCGGTAGTTTTGTTGCCTTATTACTGTTTATGCCTATGGTGAATTATTTCAAGCAGGGACATAGTGAGCAGTATGGTTGGATGATGGGAGTTGTGATAATAGCAGTGATGTGTGCCGCATTGTTTTATGGATGCTTTGCATGGACTCGCGAAAGAGTGAAGCCTATTAGGGAGAAGCAGAGTCCGCTGAAGGAGGATTTGAAAGACTTGCTTCACAACAAACCTTGGTGGATTTTACTGGGGGCGGGTATTGCTGCTCTGATATTCAACTCTATCCGGGATGGGGCGACTGTTTATTATTTCAAATATTTTGTGGTGGAAGAAGAGTATTCTGTGATTTCATTCTTCGGAGTTTCATTTGTATTGAGTGGAATCTATTTGGCTGTGGGACAGGCCGCCAATATAATAGGAGTGATCCTTGCGGCTCCGGTCAGCAATCGTATAGGGAAAAAGGCTACTTATATGGGGGCAATGATGATTGCAACTGTGCTGAGTATTATCTTTTATTGGTTTGATAAGGGTGATATTGCTCTTATATTTGCTTTCCAAATACTAATTAGTATTTGTGCGGGAAGTATCTTTCCTTTGTTATGGTCGATGTATGCCGATTGCGCCGATTATTCAGAACTCAAAACAGGGAACCGGGCCACCGGATTGGTATTCTCGTCCTCTTCCATGAGTCAGAAGTTCGGTTGGGCTATCGGTACGGCCGTTACGGGTTGGCTATTGGCTTATTTTGGGTTTCAAGCCAATGTCGTACAAAGCGAGGAGACCATTCATGGCATCAAGATGTTTTTGAGTTTTCTCCCTGCGATAGGTACAATACTGAGTGTTTTATTTATCAGTATGTATCCGTTGAGTGAGAAAAAAATGAAAGTAATTACCACTGAATTAGAGAAGAAAAGGAAAGAGTAAAAATGAAATCGATATCTATATTAACACAGGAAATGCAAGAAGTACTTACTACCAATATTCTACCATATTGGATGGAACGGATGGTAGACGAGCAATACGGTGGTTTTTATGGCTGCATTACCGGTAAGGAGGAATTAGTGCCCGAAGCTGAAAAAGGAGCTATTCTTAATGCTCGTATTTTGTGGACGTTTTCTGCTGCCTATCGTTTATTGAAGCGTCCGGAATATCTTGCAATAGCTACGCGTGCCAAAGAATATATCGTTGATCTTTTCTATGATAGAAAGTTTGGGGGCGTTTATTGGAGTCTTACCTACAAGGGGGAACCGCTCGATACCAAAAAACAGATTTACGCTATCGGTTTTGCCATTTACGGATTAAGTGAATATTATCGTGCCACAACAGACAAAGAGGCTCTTGAGTATGCAGTTTTGCTTTTTGAAAGTATCGAAGAACATAGTTTTGACCGTTTTAAAAATGGCTATTGTGAGGCACTTACTTGTCAGTGGGGAGAAATAGAGGATATGCGCCTTAGTGAAAAAGATGCTAACGAACGCAAAACGATGAATACACATCTGCATATTTTGGAACCATATACTAATCTTTATCGAGTGTGGAAAGATGAGCGATTACGACATCAGTTGCGTAATCTTATTACGCTTTTTACAGATAAAATATTAGATAGGAAGACTTTCCATCTACGGTTGTTTTTTGATGATGATTGGAATAGTAAATATCCTATTGTCTCTTACGGACATGATATCGAAGCATCCTGGCTTCTTCACGAAGCTGCTTTGGAATTAGGGGAAGCAGATATACTGGCAAAAGTGGAACCTATTATAAGGCGGATAGCTATTGCTGCTGGTGAAGGGTTTACACCGGAAAGGGGGATGATTTATGAAAAGAATCTTGTTACGGGGCATTTGGATGCTGATCGTCATTGGTGGGTACAGGCAGAAACCGTAGTGGGTTATATGAATATTTATCAGTATTTTGAGGACAAAGAAGCCTTGCAAAAAGCTACTGCTTGCTGGGAGTTTATCAAATCTCGCCTTATCGACAGGGAAAACGGTGAATGGTATTGGAGTATTCGTGCCGATGATACAGTGAATCGCACGGATGATAAGGCCGGTTTCTGGAAATGCCCTTACCATAACGGACGTATGTGCCTGGAGGTGATGGAGCGCTTTGGTGATGAGTAATAGCATGACTGATTGGCATATAAACACATCGGTTCATTGATACATTGTTTATCAGTAACAATATCGAAACACAAATTTAAACTTCTTGTATTTTAGTCGTATTACTTCCGTAATCGTCCCCCTCTAACTTTGCACCCGTAATAAAAACGCATAGCAAAGTTCGATGAAAAAACTATTTCTTGTAAAACTATTCCTTGCAGTCTTGTTTATCGCCTTATATACTCCTATAGCGATGGCTGCCAATATTAAAATTAAAGGTGCTGTAAAAGACAAATTATCCAAAGAACCTCTGATAGGTGCAACGATACGCCTTGTTGGAACTCAAGCAGGAGCTGTTACCGACTTGGATGGTAATTTTGAGCTTAATGGTGTGGGAGTTCTTGAAGGGATGTATGATATCGAAGTAAAATATGTAGGTTATAAAACCGAAGTTCGTCGTAAAGTCCGTGTAGAGAATGGGAATTTGGTTATTTTGAATTTGGAACTGGAAACAGATGCACAGGAGCTTGCCGATGTGGTGGTTGTAGCTAAGAAGAAT
>ERZ840517.3994-NODE-3994-length-10687-cov-2.613525_pt1 | contig 10687 bp, 8 predicted proteins | sample MGYA00519876_ERZ840517 | MGnify/ENA primary metagenome ERZ840517 (study PRJEB31850, sample SAMEA3708882) | human gut metagenome | biome: human gut; feature: human-associated habitat; material: faeces | place: China | collected 2014 ... | reverse complement strand
TACTGTTGAGGCGCATCCTTATCTGAAAACCCGTCTGTTTATGGATGACAACGGAAATGTACTTCAGAAACGAAACGATGGGCTCAGTTATAAAACACCGATTTTAAACGGAATGAACAGAGACACTCTGGTACGTCCATATATGTTGTTTAATGAACAGCTTTTCCGGTTTGAAATCTACAGAACCTGTGATGGCAATTATCTGTTCCTGGACCTTCACCACATTGTTGCCGATGGTACATCTCTGGCTATTATAATTAATGATATTAACAGAGCTTACAGCGGTGAGAAGCTGGAACCGGAAGGTTATACTTCCTATGATCTGGCACTGGATAACAGAGATGCCCTGGCAGGTGATATCTATAAAAATGCAAAGAATTATTATAAGTCAGTATTTGAACATGCAGGTGGAAGCATCAGCTTCTATCCGGACAAAAACGGTGCGGCTCCAACAGCAGAACTTTACCACAGAGAGACCAGATCCATTTCCGTGCAGAATGTGAAGGAATTCTGTAAAAAGCATGGAATTACGGAGAATGTATTCTTCATTTCCGCTTTTGGTATCACACTTGGAAAATATAATTTCAAAAAGGATGCTGTATTTACCACTATTTACCATGGAAGAAACGATTCCAGACTTTCGGAAACAGTGGGTATGCTGGTAAAAACACTCCCTGTTTTCTGCGATTTCTCAGGAACAGCTAAAGATTGCTTAAGCGGTGTACAGAAACAGCTGATCGATTCCATGAACAACGATATTTATCCTTTCTCACAGATCAGCCATGAGTTTGATATTAAGGCAGATGCCATGGTTATTTACCAGGGCGACAATTTTGCTTTTGACACCATTGGCGGGGAATATGCACAGGAGGAGCCTGTCAGCCTGAACATGGCAAAGGCACCGGTTTCTGTCAGCATTTCCATTGAAAAGAACAGATTTGTCTTTGAGATTGAGTACAGAGGGGATATGTACCATGAGGAAACTATTCGGTATCTGGCTGACAATCTGGAAACCACTGCAGAGGGAATCTTAAGGGAATGCGATCCGGCTGATATCCGGCTGATGTTTGAGGAAGAAACTCAGATGGAGGATATTCCGGAACATGCAGGAAAGACCTTCATAGATCTGTTTAAGGAGATGGCTGCCAGATATCCGGACAGACCGGCAGTGCGGGATGACTCCGGAGATTTTACTTACAGAGAGTTGGACAGAATGTCTGATTATATTGCTCAGAAGCTTACGGAAAACGGATTTGGCCCGGAACAGGCAGCAGGTATCCTGTGCGGCAGGACAAAGGAATATACAGTAGCCTATGTGGGTGTTATGAAGGCCGGCGGAGCCTATGTTCCTCTGGATCCGGAGTATCCACAGAGCAGAATTGAATATATGCTGAAGGATTCAGGAGCAAGAAATCTCCTTGTGATCGATCAGTATCAGAATCTTGTGGAATTTTATGACGGAAATGTGATCAGTCTGGACAGTGTGTCAGATGAGGCTGAGGATTTTGAACTTTCTGCAGAGCTTATTTCTCCGAAACCGGAGAACCTTGCCTACATGATCTATACCTCAGGCTCCACAGGAAAGCCAAAGGGTGTTATGATCGAGCACAGAAATCTGTTGAACCTGATCGAATATATCACACTGAGCAGAAATACTTCACCGGATGACATTGTGGCAGAGTTTGCGAGCTTCTGTTTCGATGCGTCAGTGATCGATCTGTTTGCACCTCTTACCGCAGGAGCAGTCCTGTATATTTTACCGGAGAGTATCCGTAAGGACGCCATTGCCATAAGCAGATATATAAAGGAAAAAGAGATCACCACCGTAACCTTCCCTACCCAGATGGGAGAACTGGTTACAGAACTTCTGGAGGATGCACCTGCTCTTAAATTTGTTACACTTGGCGGCGAGAAATTCAAGCATTACCGTAACCGTACCTATCAGATGATCAATGGCTACGGTCCTACAGAGAATACGGTTTCTTCCACAGAGTTTTTGGTAGACAGACAGTATGACAACATCCCGATCGGAAAATCACAGCGGAATGTGCGCAGCTACATTGTGGATGAGAATCTGAACCGGCTTCCGGTGGGTGCGTCCGGCGAACTTTGTCACGCAGGAAGGCAGATTGCCAGAGGATATCATAATCTTCCGGAAAAAACAGCATCTGTGTTTGTAGAAAATCCATTTGCTGTATGTGAGCAGGAAAGCCGTCTTTACAGGACCGGTGATATGGTCCGCATGAAAGGTGACGGAAATATTGAGTACATAGGCCGGATCGATTCACAGGTGAAGATCAGAGGATATCGTGTGGAGCTTGGTGAGATCGAAGGTGCCCTTCTGAAACATGAGCTGGTGAAAAATGCAGCCGTTACAGTAATTGAAAAGGGTGGAAATAAATATATCACAGCTTATTATACAGGAGAAGCCATCCCGGAGGATGAACTGAAGACCTTCCTGGAGCCGCTGATCCCGGATTATATGATGCCGTCTTTCTTTGTCAGCATTGAGGAAATGCCTGTGACACCGGGCGGTAAGATTGATAAAAAAGCACTGCCAATGCCGGAGGTAACCACGAACACTGCCAGCTATGTAGAGCCGGTTACAGCAGCTCAGAGAGCACTCTGTGAGATTTTTGAGAAAGCACTGGGAATTGAAAGAGTAGGGATTGAGGACAACTTCTTTGAGCTGGGCGGATCTTCCCTTACTGCATCCAAGGTTGCTGTTATGTGTCTGTCAAAGAATATTTCACTGGTATATGCGGATATTTTCAAATATCCTACTGTACGGGAACTTGCAGCTCTGGTTGATGATGACGGAGTTACAGAGGCTGCACAGAGCAAGAATGAATTTTCGGATTATAACTATAATAGGATCCAGAATGTGATCAGCGCAAATACAGAAGAAAATGCAGACCGGATCACAAAGGAAAAGCTGGGAGATATTATGGTCACAGGTGCCACAGGTTTCCTGGGGATCCATGTCCTTAAAGCATTCCTTGACAATTATGACGGTAAGGTTTACTGTCTTGTACGTAAGGGCAAATATGAATCGCCTGAAAAGCGAATGATGAACATGCTGATGTACTATTTTGATGATCCATACAAAGAGCTGTTTGAAAGCCGTATTATCTGTGTGGATGGGGATATTACCTCAAAGGAACAGGTAACAGGATTTTCAGAATACAAATTCAGCACCATCATTAACTGCGCTGCCTGCGTAAAGCATTTTGCGGCTGATGATGTACTGGAAAGAATTAATGTGCAGGGTGTGGAAAATCTGATCGATTTCTGTAAGAATAACGGCCGCAGACTGATCCAGATTTCTACGGTTTCCGTTGCGGGAGAGGGTTCTGACGGTGTTCCGCCAATGTCCAGAGTTTTCTGTGAGAATGATCTGTACATCGGACAGAATATTACCAACGAATATATCCGCACCAAATTCCTGGCAGAGAGGGCGGTTCTGGAAGCAGTTTCCGAGGGACTGGACGGCAAGGTGATCCGGGTAGGTAATCTGATGAGCCGAAACTCTGACGGCGAGTTCCAGATTAATTTCATTACCAATGGATTCCTTCGCAGCCTGAGAGGTTATGCGGCTGTAGGTAAATTCCCTATGGGCGGTATGCATGAGGTGGCAGAATTCTCACCGATTGATTCTACTGCGCTGGCAGTTCTGAGACTGGCTCAGACCGACCGGAGATTTACTGTATTCCATGCATGCAACAGCCATCATATTTATATGGCAGACCTGATCTACGCAATGCGCAGTTATGGATTCAGGATTGATATTGTAAGAGATGAGGAGTTTGAGACAGCAGTGAAGGAATTTGCAAAGACCGGTCAGGATTCTGATGCGGTTTCCGGACTGATCGCCTATACCTCACATAATGAAAATGAAATCTATACCATTGATTACAGCAATCGTTTTACAGCACAGGTTCTGTACAGGCTGGATTATAAATGGCCGGTTACAGATGACAGATATCTGGAAAATGCAATTGCAGCACTTGACAGACTTACATTTTTTGATTGATTCAGGAGGGAAAATTACAATGGAAATTATCACAAAAACAGAAGGTAACAAAGCAACTATGGAAATCAGCGGATGGCTTGATACACAGACAGCTCCCCAGTTAGGGGAGGCTCTGTCCGGACTTGAAGACAGCATCACAAGTCTGGTATTTGATTTTACAAATCTGGAGTATATTTCATCTGCAGGCTTACGTCAGGTGATCGTAGCCTACAAAAAAATGGCTCAAAAGGATGGATTTAAGATCATCAATGTTTCTGATGAGGTTTACGATGTATTCAGCCTTACAGGGTTTGACAGCAAGATCGATATTCAGAAGAAGTAACTGTTGATCAGATGCAGAAATTATACAGGATCAATATTAATCATTTTGAGGATCCGCTTAAGAATGAAAGGCTTCTGGATCTGGTTGGGATCAGAAGAAGAGAAAAGGTCATCAGGTATCGTATGCCTGATGACCGCAAAAGAAGTCTGGGTGCAGGGATCATCATCAGAAAAATCCTCGATGAAAACGGGCTTACGGAAAGCTGCCTGAGATATTCTGACAATGAAAAGCCGGTTGTGGATGGCCTTTTTTTTAATGTATCTCATGCGGGGGACTATGTTGTGGGTGTGCTGTCAGACTGCGAAGTCGGGTGCGATATTGAGAAAAATGCCAATGCGCCTCTTGAGGTGGCAGAACATTATTTCTACCATTCAGAGCTTGCTTACATCAAGGCTGCGGAGGATAAAGATAAGGCGTTTTTTACGCTCTGGACATTAAAAGAAAGTTATATGAAAATGACAGGCAGAGGAATGAGCCTCCCTTTGGATTCTTTTGAAGTGGTTCCCACAGAAGAGGGGTTTGTCCTCGGAAAATCCTCAGAAAGGCCATGCTTTTTTGAGACAATGGAATTTGACGGTTATATTTTCTCGGTCAGCAGTGAGAGGGCTTTTTCTCTTCACAATCCATTGGAAATTGTTTTCGACGATATTTATGTATGATCACAGAGGATTTTTCAGACGCATTCTAGAGTTCCAATCAGACAGGAAAGCGTATATGTCAGATATTGCTTCTGCTGTACGGGAGAACTGAGGAAGGCATCGGAGCAGGTAAACCAGGTGTAACAGGTATTTCTGGTTGCTGCTTTCCGGTGCTTTCTGTCAATTCCGGATCCGAGAGATTTCGGGATAACCGTATCCTCCTCCGGGAGATAATAGTAATCCTTATAATCTGCATAGTATTGTTTCAGTTTCCCGTCAGTTGTTTTGATAATTAAATTGATTTCTTCGTCTTTTCCTGTCAGATAGAAGTCGGTGTTTCCATTGGAAAATTCCTGTGGCAGTGTGCAGGGGAGCTTCAGCTTCAGGATCAGGTTGTCTCCGTCAAATTCGCTGTATGTAACTTCATAATCTCCATCATAGATGCAAAGATATCCCAGCATATCAAAAATTCTTCCAAGTCCCAGCACATCCTCCAGGTTATGTCCAAGGATTTCATCAGCTGTAAAGGCATCTCTTTTTTTCAGAAAATCTTTGTAAAGTTTAATGCATTCCTTACCATTATCATAAATCCTGTCTTTGATCCCCAGAAATTCTTCCATGCAGGGCTGCTTCATGGCAGACAGTTTTAAAAGTGACTTTAACGGTTTTAATGTCAGGTAGAGATCCAGCGACTGTTTTCCCGTAAACGGAGAGGGAATTCCATATTTTTCATATCGTGCTTCCAGATATGGCTGGTCGAAGCGGTCTCCGTTGTAGGAAATCAGCAAATTACATTGCTGAAGAAATTGTGAAAAAATTCTCAGAATTGTCTCTTCTTCACTTGCATTTTCCGCCATCCATTGATAAAAATTCCAAGTTTCATCTTCAATTCCAACAGCTCCGATCAGGTATAAATACGTGGAATTTCTTGATAATCCGGTGGTTTCAATGTCGTAAAAAACAGGTGTAAAATTGTATTTTTGGAAGAATTTTCCGGTGAAAAATTTAACAGTCTCAAAGTCTGGAAACCCTTGTAAAATGGGCATTTTTTTAACAATCATGTTAATAATTTTTCCTTTCTGAAATTGTATTCAATTATACACAAGAAAATGAAATTTGGGTAGTGCTTTTTTTGAAAAAATGGTTTATATTATAAACAGGTTGATAAAAATGTACAAAAAAGTATATGGATTTTATCAAAAATAGAGCACTTTGGTGGTGCTTAATATAAAAGGAGGGAACGAAATGGGAATTTTAACCTTTAAGGGTGGTGTTCATCCTTATGACGGAAAAGAATTATCCAAGAACAGTCCGGTAGTGAAATATCTGCCAAAGGGAGATATGGTATATCCTCTTTCCCAGCATATCGGTGCTCCGGCTGCAGCGATAGTTCAGAAGGGAGACCATGTGCTCGCAGGACAGAAGATCGCAGATGCTGCGGGGTTTGTCTCATCACCGATCCATTCGTCTGTTTCCGGTACGGTAAAAGGAATCGAACCGCGCCTGACAGCAACAGGTTCTATGGTCAATTCCATTATCATTGAGAATGACCAGCAGTATGAAAGTGTGGAATTTACTCCTGCACGTCTGGAAGATCTTTCGAAAGAGGAAATTCTGGCGAGAATTAAAGAAGGCGGAGTTGTGGGAATGGGCGGCGCCGGATTCCCCACACAGGTAAAGCTTGCGCCAAAGGAACCGGACAAGATCGATCATATCCTTGTAAACGGTGCCGAGTGTGAACCCTATCTTACCAGTGACTACAGAAGAATGCTGGATGACTCTGAGAAGCTGATCGAGGGCTTAAGAGTTATGCTGAAGCTCTTTGACAATGCGAAGGGATACATCTGTATTGAGGATAACAAGCCTGACTGTATTGCGAAACTGAAAGAAATGGTAAAAGATATTCCACGTATTGAAGTAGCAGAGCTGATGACCAAGTACCCACAGGGTGGTGAGCGTTTCCTGATCAAGGCTGTCACAGACAGAGAGATCAACTCTGCCATGCTTCCGGCAGATGCAGGATGCGTAGTTGATAACGTAGATACCGTAATTGCTGTTTATGAAGCCGTTATCCTTGGAAAACCTGTTATGGACCGTATCGTGACAGTAACAGGACAGGGGATTAAGAATCCGCAGAACTTTGATGTCCTTTCCGGAACAGATATGGCAGAGCTGATTGAAGCTGCCGGCGGACTGACAGACAATGTATCCAAAGTAATTTCAGGTGGTCCTATGATGGGATTTGCCATGTATGACACTCATGTACCATGTATTAAGACAAGTTCCGCATGTCTCTGTCTGGAGAAGGATGATGTGGCAGATGCCGAACAGACTGCATGCATTAACTGCGGCAGATGTGTAGGAGTCTGTCCCGGCCATGTCATTCCTGCAAGACTTGCAACCTTTGCAGAGCATGGTGACATGAAGAGCTTCCAGAAATTTGATGGTATGGAGTGCTGCGAATGTGGCTGCTGCAGTTATATCTGCCCTGCCAAGCGTCCGCTGACCCAGATGATCAAATCTATGCGTAAGATGGTTCTGGCAAGCCGTAAGAAAAAGTAAAAGGGGGACATCGTAATGGATCAGATGTTACATGTATCATCCAATCCCCATGTCCGGGATAAGATGACAACAAGCAAAATCATGCAGCTTGTGGCACTGGCGCTTCTGCCGGCCACTCTGTTTGGAATTTATAATTTTGGCCTTCGTGCCTTACTGGTAGTAGTGATCACCGTCGCTTCCAGTGTATTCTTTGAGTGGATTTATGACAAGCTGATGCATAAGAAGAACACAATTACAGACTTCAGTGCAGTTGTTACAGGTTTATTACTTGCATTAAATATGCCTGCATCAATTCCGCTCTGGATGCCTGTACTTGGCAGTGCATTTGCGATCATCGTTGTAAAACAGCTCTTCGGTGGTCTGGGACAGAACTTCATGAACCCGGCACTTGCAGGAAGATGTTTCCTGATGATCTCTTTCGCAGGAAAGATGACAGATTTCGCAGTAAGCGACAGCTTCAGAGGTGTGGTAGATACTGTATCCGGTGCAACTCCTCTGGCAGCTCTGAAACAGAATGGATTTACAGACAGTTCTGTATCTGTATTACATATGTTTATCGGTGATATCCAGGGAACTATCGGTGAGACTTCTGCCCTTGCGATCCTGATCGGAGCAGCAATCCTTCTGGTTTTCAAGGTGATCGATCTGAAGATTCCGCTTACCTATATTGGAAGTTTCGCAGTATTTGTAATCCTTTACATGCTTGGAACAGGCAAGGGATTTGACGTGAACTATCTGTTCAGCCACATCTTCGGCGGTGGTCTTATGCTTGGTGCATGGTTTATGGCTACAGACTATGTCACAACACCGATCACACCAAGAGGACAGTATGTATACGGTGTCTGTCTTGGTGTACTGACTGCGGTCTTCCGTCTCTTCGGCGGTTCCGCAGAGGGCGTATCCTATGCGATCATTTTCTGCAACCTGTTAGTTCCGATGATCGAACGTGTGACTCGTCACCCGGCATTTGGGAAAGGGGGCAAAAAGGCATGAGTAACAGAATTATCAAAGATACCATAGCCATTACAGTGATCACACTGGTGGCAGGACTTGCCCTTGGTGTAGTCCAGGATATTACGGCAGATCCTATTGCAAAGCAGGAAGCACAGGCGAAACAGGATGCGTATAAGGCAGTATTTGCAGATGCGGACAGCTTTGAGACAGTGGATGTGGATGCGGATGCCATGCAGTCTTATCTGGATGAGAACGGATATGCAGCACAGTCCATAGATGAGACTATGCTTGCCAAGGATGCTTCAGGCAATGAACTGGGATATGCATTTACAGTAACCACTTCCGAGGGTTACGGCGGAGATATCCAGTTTGCAATGGGTATCCAGGATGACGGTACCTTAAATGGAATTTCCATTCTTTCCATCGGTGAGACCGCAGGTCTTGGTATGAGAGCAAACACAGATGCATTTAAGGATCAGTTCAAAGATAAGAACGTAGACAAATTTGAATATACAAAGACCGGTGCCACAGCGGATGATCAGATCGATGCGTTAAGTGGTGCCACTATTACAACGAATGCCATGACAAACGGTGTTAATGCCGGATTATGTGCATTCCAGTATGAGAAAGGGGGAAATCAGTGATGAAACCAAACACACCTGCTGAACGTTTATATAACGGAATCATCAAAGAAAATCCTACCTTTGTACTGATGCTTGGTATGTGTCCTACACTGGCTATCACCACATCTGCAACCAATGGTATCGGAATGGGACTTACTACAACAGTGATCCTTGCAGCATCCAACTTAATGATCTCTCTTCTGAGAAACTTTATTCCGGACAGAGTGCGTATGCCTGCATTTATCGTAGTTGTTGCTTCCTTTGTAACAGTTGTACAGCTTCTTTTACAGGGATTTATCCCAAGTCTGTATGACTCCCTTGGAATCTATATTCCTCTGATCGTGGTTAACTGTATCATCCTTGGACGTGCAGAAGCATATGCATCCAAGAATAAACCGATTGCCTCTCTGTTTGATGGTATTGGTATGGGTCTTGGATTTACCTTAAGTATCACCTGTATCGGTGCAGTACGTGAGCTGATCGGCGCAGGTTCTCTGTTCGGACATCAGATCCTTCCTCTGGCAGATGCTGCAGCAGGTAAGGCTGGTTATGAACCGATCACAATCTTTATCCTGGCACCCGGAGCATTCTTTGTTCTGGCAGCGCTTTCTGCATTACAGAACAAATTCAAAATCGGTGCAGCCAAACGTGGCATTGATCCAAGTAATCCTGATTGCGGCGGAAGCTGTGCAGCCTGTGGCAATACCATGTGTAAGGGAAAAAGGGGGTAATGGATTATGAAAGAACTTTTGATCATACTTGTAAGCTCAGCGATTGTAAATAACGTAGTCCTCAGCCAGTTCCTTGGCCTCTGTCCTTTCCTTGGTGTTTCCAAGAGTGTTGAGACAGCAGCCGGCATGGGCGGCGCAGTTGTTTTCGTTATTACAATCGCATCTTTCATTACCGGTGCGATCTACCAGTTCATCTTACATCCGACAGGATTTGAGTATCTGCAGACCATCGTATTTATCCTGGTTATCGCAGCACTCGTTCAGTTTGTAGAAATGTTCCTCAAGAAGGTTATGCCTCCGCTTTATAATGCACTTGGTGTATATCTCCCGTTGATCACAACAAACTGTGCAGTACTTGGTGTATCACTGAACTGTGTAACAAAAGGATATAACATTCTTGAAGGTGTTGTATACGGATTCTCCACAGCAGTCGGATTCACGATCGCGATCGTGATCATGGCTGGTATCCGTGAGAAGATCGAATACAACGATATCAGTGAGTCTTTCCAGGGAACTCCGATCGTACTGCTTACTGCAGCACTGATGTCCATCGCGTTCTTTGGATTCTCAGGAATCATTTAACAGAAGGAGGACCGTGTTATGAGTATAACAGGAGTATTGATTGCTGCACTTATCGTAGGCGGTACCGGCGTATTCATCGGTGTCTTCCTTGGAATTGCAGGCAAGAAATTTGCAGTTGAAGTAGATGAAAAAGAAGAAGCGATTCTCGCAGAACTTCCAGGTAACAACTGTGGTGGATGTGGATATGCCGGATGTTCCGGTCTTGCAGCAGCTATCGCAAAAGGAGAAGCTCCGGTCGGACA
>ERZ840517.3982-NODE-3982-length-10704-cov-3.159170_pt1 | contig 10704 bp, 10 predicted proteins | sample MGYA00519876_ERZ840517 | MGnify/ENA primary metagenome ERZ840517 (study PRJEB31850, sample SAMEA3708882) | human gut metagenome | biome: human gut; feature: human-associated habitat; material: faeces | place: China | collected 2014 ... | reverse complement strand
AGAACCTTTTCTACGTGACGCAACGTTTGGCAGATCCGTAATTTTACTGGTCGATCATACGGATGAAGGAAGTATGGGATTGGTTATCAACAAGCAACTGCCATTGTTCCTTAACGATATCATCATGGAATTTAAATATCTGGATGAGATTCCTCTATACAAAGGTGGACCGATTGCCACTGATACTTTATTTTACCTCCATACACTATCAGACATCCCCGGCTCTATCTCTATCAGCAAAGGACTTTATCTGAATGGAGATTTTGATGAAATAAAGAAATATATATTACAAGGAAATAAAATCAGCGAATGTATCCGTTTCTTCCTGGGGTATTCTGGATGGGACAGCGAACAGTTAAATAACGAAATCAGAGAAAACACATGGCTGGTGTCTGAAGAAGAAAAATCATATCTGATGAAAAACAATATCAAAGATATGTGGCGGACTGCTTTAGAGAAACTAGGCAGCAAGTACGAAACGTGGTCACGCTTCCCACAAGTGCCTACTCTCAACTAATATTTTATTTCTTAGGATTCAAACATTGGAGGAGCAATGCATCTTTGTAGCAGCCCTCCACTTGCAGCCAGTTTTTCAATAATCCGCATTGAACAAAACCACAAGACGTGAACAGCTTTACACAAACGTCATTATCTGTCGTGATATGTGCATAAAGCTGACTTAAAGACAGAAAATCAAAAGCATATTCACAAAGCAGCTTCAATGCGTCGGTGGCATACCCTTGCTGCCGATAATCCTTATGCACGGCAATTCCTACTTCTCCCCGCGAATGAAGGGGAACGAAATCCGTAATATCAATCGTACCAAGGATACACTGGTCGGATTTGCGTACCATCATCAGACGTAATTGCTTATCCGCAAACACATCACACTGCGAACCTTCAATATATTGGCGCAACACGTAACGGGAGTATGGAACCGTAAAGTTACTGATATCCCACATCGAAGGATCATTTTCCATCTCATACATTATATCCATATCTTCCGGTTCTACCGCACGAAGATAGATACGATCGTTCATCAAGAAGGACTGTCTCATAGCTTTTCTTCTTTTGCAATGTGAAGTTCGTTACGCAATCTCTTCTCGCTGGGCAGGCAGAAAAGTGACGCCGTGAGGCCAATCAGCATACAGAGGTTACCCGTACTGCTCAACGTCAGGTAGTAACACAAAAGGTTCACCACAATAGCTACTTCAAGCACTCCCAAGCGAACAATGTTCCATTGCACATATCGCTTCAAGGCAAGCGTGATAGTCATGTGATCTATCTTTTTCTTAAGCACCAAGCTATATAATTTAAGAGAAAGAGGCACACACAAAGCAGTAAGCAAAATGCCGACCGTCTCAAAATAGTAGATAGCCGGTGCGTTATCTACCAAACCTCCTACGGGAAAGAGTTCAAACTCTCCTGCCCCAAGCAAAAATGCCGGGAGCACCCAAAAGAAAACATAACTGATATTCAAATTTCTGACAGCTCGTTTTATCTGTTCTTCCATGTTCGTTCTTAAATGATTAATAATGATTATACAGTTCCGGTAAAAAGCGTCCGGTTCACAATGCTGCGTCCTAAAGTCACTTCATCGGCATATTCAAGTTCATCACCAACCGATATGCCACGGGCTATCACACTTAGTTTAACCCCTAGTTTATCCAGCTTGCGATAGATGTAGAAGTTGGTAGTATCGCCCTCCATCGTGGTGCTCAACGCCAAAATAACTTCTTTGATTCCACCTTCAGCCACCCGCTGCACCAGGCTTTCAATTTGAAGGTCACTCGGTCCGACTCCGTCCATTGGAGAAATGACTCCTCCCAAAACGTGATAAAGCCCGCGATACTGCTGGGTTGCCTCTACCGCCATTACATCACGAATATTTTCCACCACACAGACAGTGGAAGCATCCCGTTGCGGATTAGCACAAATCTGGCAAGTTTCAGTATCGGATATATTATGACACACTTTGCAGTATTTCACTTCACGTTTCAATGTTATGATAGAATTTCCGAAAGCTTCCACCGTAGCCGTATCCTGACGGAGCAGATGCAGAACAAGCCTCATAGCCGTCTTACGCCCGATACCCGGAAGTTTGGAAAATTCGCCGACTGCCTTTTCAAGCAGTATAGAAGGATATTGTTGGTTCATAGATAATATTTGCTGTTCTATCGATAAAACCTTGCAAAGATACAGATTATTGTTTTTAATACCTACAAAAATTGCTACCTTTGCATCTGTTATGATGATACTTGTCACTATTCTTTGCTACTTCGCGGTATTATTACTAATAGCCCGTATCACCGGACGTAAGGGAGGATCGAATGCAGCGTTCTTCAAGGGAGAGAACCAATCACCTTGGTATATAGTCTCTTTTGGAATGATTGGCGCCTCTATCTCCGGAGTCACTTTCGTCTCTGTACCGGGAATGGTGCGCGGAATGGATATGACGTATATGCAAACGGTACTCGGATTTTTCTTCGGATACATGGCCGTAGCCCATATCTTACTTCCTTTATATTATAAATTGAATCTGACAAGTATCTACGGATACCTCGGCACCCGCATCGGAGTGCGTGCCTATCGCACCGGTTCCTTTTTCTTTCTGCTGTCACGCATGTTGGGAACCGCAGCCAAACTTTATCTGGTATGCCTCATTCTCCATACGTATGTATTTCAGGAAATGCACGTTCCCTTTTGGCTGATTGCTGTCGGTTCGGTTGCATTGGTATGGATATATACTCATAAAAGCGGAATAAAGACTATCGTGTGGACAGATACCTTACAAACATTTTGCCTGATTGCCGCTCTGATTTTTATCATCTATTTTACGATCCAAAGATTAGACCTTAATTTCAGCGGCATTGTGCAAACAATCCAAAACAGCGAACACAGCCGTATTTTTGTATTTGACGACTGGATATCCCGACAGAACTTCTTCAAACAGTTTTTCAGTGGTATCTTCATCGTCATCGTAATGACCGGACTGGATCAGGATATGATGCAAAAGAATCTTTCTTGCCGGAACCTCCGGGAAGCACAAAAAAACATGTACTGCTACGGTTTCTCATTCATTCCGCTAAATTTCCTTTTTCTATGCTTGGGAATTCTATTGATAGCGCTAGCGGGACAGATGCAACTCGAACTGCCAGCCATGAATGATGATATACTGCCCATGTTTGCAGCCCAAGGTTATCTGGGACAATCCGTATTGGTACTTTTTACAATCGGCATTATCGCAGCAGCTTTCAGCAACTCGGATTCCGCCCTGACAGCCATGACAACCAGTGTATGCGTAGATCTGCTAAATACGGAAAAAGACACAGAAGAAACGGCACGTCGCAAAAGAGATAAAGTGCATTTATCGTTATCAGTCTTATTGGCATTCTTCATCTGCCTGGTAGAAATACTTAATAATAAGAGCGTTATTGACGCCATATATATCATCGCCTCCTACACATACGGCCCCCTGCTCGGAATGTTTGCTTTCGGACTTTTTACACGCAGGCAAACGAACGACCGGTGGGTTCCTCTCATAGCCATCCTTTCACCACTGATCTGCTATCTTGCCGACTGGTGGATTGGAAAAGAAACCGGATATAAATTCGGTTATGAATTGCTAATGTTAAATGGAACGCTTACCTTTGCGGGGTTAATCTGTATGTCTAAAAAAGGGAAAAACGATGTTACAAAGAAATAAATGACAAGAAAATGGAAATAACAAGTGCTGAATTTGTGATTAGCAATACGGACGTGAAGAAATGCCCGGCCGGCATTTTCCCGGAATATGCCTTTATAGGCCGTTCGAATGTGGGAAAATCGAGTCTTATCAATATGTTGACCAGCCGTAAAGGTCTGGCCATGACCTCTTCTACTCCGGGAAAAACGATGTTAATCAACCACTTCCTTATCAATAAGAATTGGTATCTCGTCGACCTTCCGGGATATGGCTATGCCCGACGCGGACAAAAAGGGAAAGACCAGATACGCACCATAATCGAAGATTATATTTTGGAACGGGAGCAAATGACCAACCTCTTTGTCCTGATAGACAGCCGGCTGGAACCTCAAAAAATAGACCTTGAGTTTATGGAATGGCTGGGCGAGAACGGTATCCCCTTCTCTATCATCTTTACCAAAGCCGACAAGCTAAAAGGTGGACGTTTAAAAATGAATATCAATGCCTATTTACGTGAATTGGGCAAACAATGGGAAGAGCTCCCTCCTCACTTCGTATCTTCCTCGGAAGACCGCACAGGACGTATTGATATACTCAACTACATAGAAAACATAAACAAGGATCTCAATGTTAAATGAAAGAAGAATGAAAATGAAAAAGAGTTTTTTATCTATTGCCTTTATGGCAGTATTTATGCTGATGGCGACTAACAGCCAGGCGCAATCATGGTCCGACTTATTAAATAAGGACAACATTTCAAAAGTAGTAAATGCCATCACCGGAACCACCGAATCTATCGACATGACCGGAACATGGAGCTACAAAGGTTCGGCGGTAGAGTTCGAATCGGATAACTTACTAATGAAAGCAGGCGGAGCTGCCGCAGCCACTATGGCTGAAAATAAGCTGAACGAACAATTAAGCAAAATAGGTATTAAAGACGGCCAAATGAGTTTCACTTTCAATGCCGACAGTACTTTCACCAGCACGGTGGGCAAGAAAACATTGAAAGGCACTTACTCCTACAATGCTTCAACCAAACAAGTTGATTTGAAGTATTTGAAACTTCTGAATCTGCACGCTAAAGTAAATTGCAGTTCCAGCTCACTGGAGTTACTGTTCAACTCGGACAAACTGTTGAAACTAATGGCTTTCATCGGTAGCAAAAGTAGCAGTACCGCACTGAAAACAGTTAGTTCACTGGCCGAAAATTACGATGGAATGATGCTCGGATTCCAGCTCTCAAAATAGCAAAAGAGAATCGTTTAATACTATTTCGCACTCCATAAAGTATATTTTAGGGGAAAAGCATTATCTTTGTCGTTTGTAATCAAAAAGAGAAGGAAAAATGAAAAAGATACTTTTTTTAATGACCCTGTTAGTAATGGGCGTAAGCTTTGCATTTGCGCAAACAAATGCAGATATCAAGTTTGACAAAACAACTCACGATTTCGGTAAGTTTTCTGAAAACAGCCCGGTTGTCAGTTGCACATTTACCTTTACTAATATCGGCGATGCCCCTCTGGTGATCCATCAGGCTGTAGCCTCTTGCGGATGTACAGTACCCGAATATACAAAGGAGCCCATCATGCCGGGCAAAAAGGGAACAATCAAGGTGACTTATAACGGAACAGGCAAATATCCGGGACATTTCAAAAAATCAATCACCTTGCGTACCAACGCCAAAACAGAGATGGTAAGATTGTATATCGAGGGCGATATGACGGCAAAAGATGCAAAGTAGGAAAAAATAGACTATTACATAAAGGAGAATCTTTCGGTTCTCCTTTTTTTTTGTTTACTTTGAGGACGGAAATGTAAATTAACACATTAGCAAATTATAAAAACTATGAAACAAGAAGAAGACAAATTCACCGGGTTACCCGAGAATGCGTTCAGAGAGTTGAAACCCGGGGAAGTGTACAACCCGTTGATGGGTCCCTCTAAAAATCATCCGGAAGTTAATATCTGGTCAGTAGCATGGGGTATTGCCATGGCAATCCTTTTTTCGGCCGCCGCTGCCTATCTGGGGTTGAAGGTCGGACAGGTATTTGAAGCAGCTATTCCAATTGCGATCATTGCCGTAGGAGTTTCCGGAGCTGCCAAAAGAAAAAATGCGTTGGGAGAAAATGTGATTATCCAGTCTATCGGAGCTTGTTCCGGAGTAATCGTTGCCGGAGCGATCTTCACCCTCCCCGCTCTTTATATTCTCCAAGCTAAATATCCCGAGATGACGGTTACTTTCATGCAGGTATTCATCAGCTCTTTATTGGGTGGCGTATTGGGTATTCTATTCCTGATTCCTTTCCGTAAATACTTCGTCAGCGACATGCATGGAAAATATCCTTTCCCGGAAGCAACAGCCACTACACAGGTGTTGATCTCCGGCGAAAAAGGCGGCAGCCAGGCCAAACCGTTATTGATGGCAGGTATGATCGGCGGATTATATGACTTCATCGTGGCGACATTCGGATGGTGGAACGAGAATTTTACTACCCGTGTTTGCAGTGCCGGAGAAATGCTGGCAGAAAAGGCAAAATTAGTATTCAAGGTAAACACCGGTGCCGCCGTGCTTGGTTTGGGATATATCGTCGGACTGAAATATGCTTCCATCATTTGTGCCGGTTCACTGGCTGTGTGGTGGATTATCATTCCGGGAATGTCTGCTATCTGGGGTGACAGTGTACTGAATGCATGGAATCCGGAAATTACCTCTACCGTAGGTATGATGAGTCCGGAAGAAATATTCAAATATTATGCCAAGAGCATCGGTATCGGCGGTATCGCTATGGCGGGTGTGATCGGTATTATCCGTTCCTGGAGCATCATCAAGAGCGCTGTCGGGCTGGCAGCCAAAGAGATGGGCGGTAAAGGGAACGTAGAGAAAAGCATTATCCGTACACAACGGGATCTTTCCATGAAGATTATCGCTATCGGTTCTATCATCACACTGATATTAATCGTATTATTCTTCTATCTCGATGTCATGCAAGGGAATCTGTTGCATACATTGGTAGCCATTGTTTTGGTTGCCGGCATCTCTTTCCTGTTCACCACAGTAGCAGCTAATGCCATTGCGATTGTTGGTACTAATCCGGTTTCGGGAATGACATTGATGACACTGATATTGGCTTCCGTAGTGATGGTAGCTGTCGGACTGAAAGGTCCTTCGGGCATGGTTGCCGCATTGGTTATGGGTGGTGTAGTATGTACCGCGCTGTCGATGGCAGGAGGTTTTATCACCGACTTGAAAATTGGTTACTGGCTCGGAAGTACGCCTGCCAAACAGGAAACATGGAAGTTCTTGGGAACAATCGTATCGGCTGCAACAGTAGGCGGTGTAATGATTATCCTGAATAAAACATACGGATTTACAAGTGGCGCACTGGCTGCTCCGCAAGCAAATGCGATGGCGGCCGTGATCGAACCACTAATGAGCGGTGTAGGTGCACCCTGGTTGTTATATGGTATTGGGGCTGTCTTAGCTATTATTCTGACTCTTTGTAAAATTCCTGCATTAGCTTTCGCATTGGGTATGTTTATTCCATTGGAACTGAATGTGCCGCTGGTAGTGGGTGGAGCAGTGAATTGGTTTGTTACAACACGTAGCAAAGATGCATCTCTGAATACGGAAAGAGGTGAAAAAGGAACTTTACTGGCATCCGGTTTCATTGCCGGAGGTGCATTGATGGGAGTAATCAGTGCCGCGATGCGCTTTGGTGGAATCAATCTGGTTAATGAGGCATGGTTGAACAATACTTGGTCAGAAGTGTTGGCATTAGGAGCGTATGCCTTACTGATTCTTTACTTTATAAAGGCTTCAATGAAAGTTAAATAAATCATTATGAGGAGACTATTATCCATTATAGTATCACTTGTAACTGCCATATCATTTGCGCAGCAGCCCGTCGAGCTACCTTTGTGGCCCGACGGTGCTCCCAACTCCAGTGGACTAACCGGAGAGGAGCAGGAAACGCGTCCTCATTTTGTCACGAATGTCACGCATCCCACCCTGACGGTCTACCATCCGGAAAAGCCGAATGGAATGGCTATTATCATGTGTCCCGGAGGCGGGTATCGTGGACTGGGTATGGATGGAGAAGGGTATGATATGGCTCCCTGGTTCTGCGGACAAGGTATTACCTATATGGTATTAAAATACCGGATGCCGAACGGACATTGGGAAGTCCCCGTATCAGACGCCGAACAAGCCATTCGCATGGTACGCCAACATGCCAAAGAATGGAATGTCGATCCTTACAAGGTAGGATTAATGGGAGCCTCTGCGGGAGGGCATTTAACTGCTACACTCGCCACTCACTACAATTCGGAAACACGTCCGGACTTTCAGATATTACTTTATCCGGTAGTTACGATGATGCAAGTCACCCGGGGAAATACAAGAACTGCATTGCTAGGCAAAAATCCAACAATGGAACAAATACAGAAGTTTTCCGCCGAATTGCAAGTAACGCCCGATACTCCACAAGCATTTATCGCTCTTACCTCCGACGACCCTTCCGTAGCACCTTATCACGGAGTGAACTATTACCTCGCTTTACAAAAAAACAAGGTTCCGGCAACTCTCCATGTTTATCCTACCGGAGGACATGGCTGGGGATTTCAGGATCATTTTAAATATAAGCAACAATGGACACAGGAATTGGAGAAATGGTTGCGCGACGGCGTTGTATTCCCGGAAAATCCCGAACCCATGTTACGAATCGGGAAATCTTACCTGGGAACCAAATACGTGGCTAACACATTAGATCAAGACGGAGAAGAATCATTAGTGATCCGGACCGATGCCGTAGATTGCCTCACTTTCGTAGAATACACGTTGGCACAGGCACTCGGTTCTTCCTTTGCCGACAATCTGCAAAAAATACGTTATCGGGACGGCATCATCAACGGTTATCCTTCCCGGTTGCATTATACTTCCGAATGGATAGAGAACGGAATCCGCCACGGATTCCTCACCGATATTACTGCCAAAAACAGTGCGCATACCCAGAAAATCTCTCTTTCGTATATGTCTACCCATCCCAAGCAATATAAAAAATTGGCTGATTCTCCGGAAAATGTACGACAAATGGCCGAATATGAAAAAGCAATCTCCGGAAAAGTCGTACATTGGTTGCCGAAAAGCGAACTGCCGGAAGCCGGATTGCCCTGGATCATGAATGGAGACATTATTGCTATTACAACGAAGATGCCCGGACTGGACATTGCTCATGTGGGAATAGCAGAATATAAAGAGGGAAAACTGCACCTGCTGCACGCTTCTTCTACATTGGGAAAAGTAGTTGTCAGCGACGAACCTCTCAATCACATGCTAAACAACAATAAATCGTGGACAGGCATACGTGTTGTCCGGATGTCTCACTCTAAAAATAACTGATTATGAAACGAGTAAAACATTTCCTTCTCGCCTCGTGCTTATTCCCCACTTTGCTGGGAGCACAAGAAATGGCAAGCGCCTATTTTCTGGAACTTACTCCGGACGCCCAATCGGCAGGTATGGCAGGTACAGGATTAGCTACCACCGATAACGGTAGTACAGCTATTTTTCATAATGCTTCTACCATCGCTTTCTCACAAGAAGTGATGGGTGCGAGTTATTCATACGCTAAGATCAACCAAGATTATGCGCTACATAGCGCCTCTCTTTTCTACCGGATCGGAAGGGAAGGCATACATGGATTTGCTGTAGGTTTCCGGCATTTCAAAGATCCCAAGGTGCTTGATTACCGTCCTCATATCTGGGATTTAGAAGCTGCTTATTTCAGAAATGTAGCCAAAAATCTGTCTCTTTCATTAACGTTCAGATACCTGCAAGCCAAAGCCGCGGAAAACGCAGACAGCAAGAATAGCGTTTGTCTGGACTTCGGCGCGACCTACTATCGCAATATGGCTCTATTGGACGAAATGGCTTCCTGGAGCATTGGTTTCCAAGCTGCCAACTTAGGCAAAAAGCTGGACGGACAAAAGTTACCCGCCAGATTAGGATTGGGAGGTACAATCGACCTGCCATTCAGTATAGAAAACCGTTTGCAGGTGGCGCTCGACTTCAACTATCTGCTCCCTTCTGAAATCCGTCATCTCCAGGCTGGCATAGGAGCCGAATATAATTTCCTGAAATATGGTGTTGTCCGTGCGGGATATCATTTCGGAGACAAAGATAAAGGAGTGGGCAACTACGGCACTCTAGGCTGCGGAATAAACTTCTGGCCGATACGTGCAGACTTCTCATACGCCTTGGCTGATAAAGATTGCTTTATGCGCCGCACCTGGCAACTGGGAGTTGGAATAGTTTTCTAAGCTCCTCTTCGAGGCGTTGCTTCACTTCGTCCATCGGCACATCGTGCTTTAATTCCTGACGAAGAGAAGTGACGCCTTTATCTATAAATCCGCAAGGGTGGATATAACTGAAATAACGTAAATCGGTATTCACGTTCAGAGCCAGTCCATGCATCGTGACATAATGACTGCTCCTCACTCCGATAGCACAAATCTTACGCGCACGAGGCGTATCACCTTCCAACCAGACTCCTGTCGCTTTCGCCAAACGTCCGGCCTCAATGCCATAAGAAGCACATACCCGAATCACCGCTTCTTCCAACAGATGAACGTACTCTTTCAATCCTAACTGAAATTCTTCCAGGTTTACTATCGGATAACATACCAATTGTCCCGGACCATGATAAGTAATGTCCCCTCCCCGATCAATATGATAAAGGGTGGCATCAATTGCTTTCAGTTGTTCATCACTCAACAGCATATTATTTTCTTTCCCGCTACGTCCTAATGTATAAACATGGGGATGTTCGCACATCACAATACGGTTTTCATAACTCTCGCCCTGAACTTTTGCCCGGACAATGTTATCAAACCATTCTGTCTGCCGTTGCCATGCTTCGGCGTATGGTATCAAATTCCAATCAATAAAAAATGTTTTCATAAAAACAAAATTATATAGAAAAATCGAGTTTTTCTACACCGGCACAATAAAAACCGAG
>ERZ840517.3981-NODE-3981-length-10715-cov-2.841182_pt1 | contig 10715 bp, 7 predicted proteins | sample MGYA00519876_ERZ840517 | MGnify/ENA primary metagenome ERZ840517 (study PRJEB31850, sample SAMEA3708882) | human gut metagenome | biome: human gut; feature: human-associated habitat; material: faeces | place: China | collected 2014 ... | reverse complement strand
GGAGTGATGGGACTTTTCGACGGCTTCGAAGGAATGGAGGGAAGCAGTGCGGCTATTGCCGCCTTATTGAATATCCCTGTTGTTCTTGTAATCAATGCCAAATCAACGTCTTATACAGTAGCTCCGATTCTATATGGCTTTAAATATTTCAATCCGTCGGTGCGACTTGCCGGTGTGGTATTCAATCAGGTAGCTTCCGAACGCCATTACTCTTTTTTACAGAAAGCCTGTGAAGATGTAGGTGTAGAATGTTTCGGCTTTCTTCCTCGATTGAAAGAACTGGAAGTACCCTCCCGTCATTTGGGATTGACGTTGGATGCTTCCTATCAGTTTGATAAATTCGCTTCTGTGGTGGCGCAGGCGATTGAAGAGCATGTGGCGGTTGACCGGATTCTTGAAGTATGTAGTGTACCATTGGTTGATTATAATGCACATACCTCGATTCCATCGACAGAAATCTCCAAAGACATTCTTTTAGAAAGAAAATGGAAGATAGCAGTAGCGCAGGATGCAGCATTTAATTTCATGTACCGGGAGAACTTGGCTCGTCTGAAAGAATTAGGGACAGTTACCTTTTTCAGTCCCATGAGCGATGAACATCTGCCCGATTGTGATTTAGTTTATTTGCCGGGTGGTTATCCCGAATTTTTCCTGAAAGAGCTGGAAAGTAACATAGCCGTCAAGCAACAATTAAAAATGTATGTGGAAAGCGGAGGTCGTTTGCTTGCCGAATGTGGTGGGATGATGTATCTTTGTGACAGTATCCGGGGAATGGATGGAAAACAATATGCCATGGTCGGATTACTGCATCAGAGGGCTACTATGGAAAATATGAAATTAAGGCTTGGTTATCGAACCCTCCGGATAGGAGAGCAGGTATGGAAAGGACATGAGTTTCATTACTCTTCCATTGAAAAAGAACTTCCATCCATTGCGGAGGTGACAGATGCAAAAGGAAATCCTGTTTCCACTCCGCTTTATCGATATAAGAATCTGATTGCAGGCTATACACACCTCTATTGGGGTGAAATGAACTTAATGAAACTTTGGGAATGATGAGAAGAATATATACCCGTACGGGTGACAATGGAACTACCGGAATCTTTGGTGGTGAGCGTGTCGAAAAAGATGATATCAGGATTGAGGCTAACGGTACGATTGACGAACTGAATACGGTGATAGGAATAGTCCGCTCACTTCTTCCTGAACAGGATGAATGGCACGAATGGCTGTATGAAATACAGATGGAACTGATGTCATGCATGAGTCATGTGGCTACTCCATCCGTTAAAAGGGGCGAAAACCCGAATACCTTGCGTACGGATCTGACCGGTCTTCTGGAAAAAAGAATGGATACAATGAATACCGCTATGGAAGATAATGGCTATTTTATACTACCGGGTGGTACACAAATTTCTGCACAATTGCATCATGCGCGTGTTATAGCAAGGTGTGCCGAACGGAGGCTTTGCACATTACATCGGCAGGACCCGGTGCCGCAATCTCTGCTTGAATTCATCAACCGATTATCCGACTTGTTCTTTGTCATGGCACGCTATGAAATGTATCGGCAGCACTGGACTGAAGAGAAATGGAAAGCTTTCGGTTATAAGCGCAAAGCTTCAACCCCTGACCAAAGTAAATAGAAAGATGGAGAAGAAAAAACTAAATTCCTTTATGCTTGCCGGAACAGGTAGCGATGTCGGGAAAAGTATTCTGGCTGCGGCATTCTGTCGCATATTGAAGCAGGACGGATATCATCCTGCACCGTTCAAGGCCCAGAATATGGCTTTGAATTCGTATGCCACTCCCGAGGGATTGGAGATCGGCAGGGCGCAAGCCGTTCAGGCGGAAGCTGCCGGTGTTCCCTGTCATACGGATATGAATCCGTTGTTGTTGAAGCCAAGTTCCGAACATACTTCGCAGGTTGTGTTATTGGGGAAACCAATCGGTGACCGGAATGCGTATGAGTATTTCCGCAAGGAGGGAAGGGAAGAATTACGAAAAGTAGTCAATGAGTCGTATAATCGCCTCGCTACCAGATATAATCCGATAGTGATGGAGGGGGCCGGCAGTATCTCGGAAATTAATCTGCGGGACGTCGACCTGGTCAATATGCCTATGGCAAAACACGCTGGGGCAGATGTTTTTCTGGTAGCGGACATTGATCGTGGTGGTGTATTTGCCAGTGTGTATGGTTCTATTCTGTTGCAGACTCCGGAAGAACGTTCATTGATTAAGGGTATTATTATCAATAAGTTTAGAGGGGATATCCGCCTGTTTGAGTCCGGAATAAAGATGATCGAAGACCTCTGCAAGGTTCCTGTGCTTGGAGTAGTGCCCTACTATAAGGGAATTTATATAGAAGAAGAGGACTCTGTGATGCTTGAGTCTAAAAACCGGGAGGCTATAGCCGGAAAAATCAATATAGCTGTGATCTTGCTGCGTCATCTGTCTAACTTTACCGATTTTAATGTGTTGGAACGGGATGAACGGGTGCATTTGTATTATACCAATAATGTGAATGAAATAGCGAAAGCAGATATTGTATTGTTGCCCGGAAGCAAGAATACGCTGGATGATCTTTATGAATTGCGCTGTAACGGAGTAGTACAAGCTATTCTGAAAGCTCATCGGGAAGGGGCGACCATCATGGGCATCTGTGGCGGTTATCAGATGATGGGGCTGGAAGTACGCGATCCTGACGGAGTAGAGGGAAGTTTTAAATTACTTCCCGGCTTGGGGTTACTTCCTGTCATCACTACCATGCAGGGAGATAAAGTGACCCGGCAGGTGAATTTCACTTTTGATGAGTCGGATACGGTTTGTAAGGGATATGAGATACACATGGGCAGAAGCGTACCTGCCGGAGGATTCTCCCCTTCTCCTTTAAATAAACTGGAGGATGGAAGAGAGGATGGTTACCGGAATGGCCGGAAGTGTATGGGAACATATATTCATGGCATACTTGACAACCAGTCATTTATAGATTTCCTGCTCAAGCCTTATGCCGACAAACTGGAACAGCAGACCTTTGACTATGCAACATTCAAGGAAGAACAATATGATAAGTTGGCGGAACATGTGAGAAAACACATCAATATGCCGTTACTTTATAAAATATTAGAAAGAAATGATTGAGGGACACGGAGACGATCTTTATAAATACGGAAAGAAAATAGTTAGCAATTTCAGTTCGAATGTGTATAACCGGATCGATCATTCGGGACTTTACCAACGACTGAATGAGCGGCTCTCTACCATTTGCAGTTATCCCGAGCCGATGCCTTATTCTTTGGAAAGTGAAATAGCCCGGAGGTATTCGCTCACTCCCCGCCAAGTTTGTGTGACTAATGGAGCGACGGAAGCTATTTACTTGATAGCACAAGTCTTTCAAGGACGTATTTCAGCTGTGTTGGGACCAACCTTTAGCGAGTATGCGGACGCATGCCGGGTACATCGGCACAAAGTGAAGCCTTTTTATTCGTTGGACGCTTTACCGGAAGATGCGGAACTGGTGTGGATCTGCAATCCGAATAACCCGACAGGTGAAGTGCGAAATAAGGAAGACCTGAAAGCATTGGTCGATTCTCATCCTGATAAATTGTTTATATTCGATCAGTCTTACGAGTATTTCACATTAAAGTCACTTCTTGGGATTAAAGAAGCCGCTTCCTTTCCAAATGTGATCCTGCTCCATTCAATGACCAAGCAATACGCGATTCCGGGACTGCGGGTAGGTTATTTTACTGCCTCCGAGGGATTGACCGATGATGTTCGTTGCCGTCGGATGCCTTGGTCTGTGAATAGCCTGGCTATTGAAGCCGCAAAATATCTTCTGGAAGAGGGAGACGGCATTTCAGCGGATATTCCGCAACTTCTGGCAGAACGTGAGCGACTGACAAACCTCCTGCTTGCCACGGGGATGTTAGAAATATGGCCAACTGATACGCACTATATGTTGATAAAACTACGTATGGGGAAAGCGGCGGCCCTTAAGGATTTTCTAGCCGTGAATCATGGAATACTCATTCGGGATGCATCCAACTTTGAGGGATTGGACGAGCGTTTCTTTCGGATTGCTACGCAAACTCCCGAAGAAAATGATAAGCTGGTGAAAGCAATCAGTGAATGGATGGAGCAGATAATGAGTTAAGATATATTTTTGTTTATGATGAGTTACTTTATCGTTATAGGAGTAGTGCTGCGTGTTTTATTGCCGGCCTGGTTGATGGATCGTCTATTCGGTGATCCGGTGTCTTTGCCTCATCCTGTCATCTGGTTCGGCAAGATGATTGCTTTCGGGGAAAAGAGACTGAATAAAGGATCTTATAAGTTATGGAAAGGAGGAATCATGTCTGTTCTGTTGATCCTGTTCGTTTATTCGGTCACCATAGGAATCGAATATGCCCTTTCTTTTTTAGGAACTCCTGCGGTGATCGGTTTTGATATAATCTGCATTTTCTTTTGTCTGGCCGGAACTACATTGATTAAAGAGGTCAGAATGGTATTTGAGGCGGTTGATCGTTCTTTGGAAGAGGGACGTGCCCGTATTGTAGGGCGTGATACCTCCGAACTTTCTGCACAGGAAGTCAGGACTGCTGCTCTTGAAACTTTGGCGGAAAATTTGAGTGACGGAGTGATTGCTCCTCTTTTCTGGTATTTGTTGTTGGGCGTTCCGGGAATGATGGCCTACAAAATGGTGAATACGCTTGATTCCATGATTGGTTATCATAGTGATCGTTATCTCCTTTTTGGGCGTGTGGCAGCTCGTGTTGATGATGTCGCTAATTATATTCCTGCCCGTCTTACTGCTTTTCTGATGGTCTTGGCAAGTGGTCGGCTGAAACTCCTGTCATTTGTGAAGAGATATGGCAGGGAACATGCAAGTCCCAATTCCGGCTATCCGGAAGCCGCTCTTGCAGGTATCCTGAATTGTCGTTTCGGCGGTCCTCATCACTATTTTGGTCAACTCTTTACAAAGCCTTATATCGGAGTGAATGAACGTTTGCTGGACACATCCGATATGCGGATGGGAGTTGCTGTCAACCGTCGTGCAGAAGAGATGATGATTGTCCTGACTGTTTGTTTACGGGCGCTCTTGATATAGAAAAATTCCTCCATAGGCAGGTACTGCCTGAAATGCTTCTTCCTGGTGAATCAACTTTGCATAAATCTGTGCGCAAATCAATACGCCGCCATGAGCAAATACTACTATATTTTCAGCCTCCTTTTGTCTGACTTCGTCTAAAAACGCGGCTACCCGTTTATACTGATCGGCAAACGATTCTCCATTGGTTGCTTTTACATTCAAGTAATCGTCGTACCAGCACTGTAGATTCGGGTCTTTGATTTTATTAAAATACTGCATTTCCCAATCTCCGAAATTAAGTTCCAGTATTCTTGGGTCACGGATGGCATCTCCGAATCCGCAATACTGTGCCAGACGGGTGCATCTGGATAGAGGACTGGTGTAAGCCATATCAAAGTGAATGGATTCGATTTTAGCTTTGGTTACGGCTGCTTCTATCTCAAATGTAGGACGTAAAGGAACGTCTGACTGACCGTAACAAAGACCTTTAGGAACGTCGACAGAGGTATGTCTGATTAGATAAATATTCATAGGATTACTTATTTTATATAGATAGACATCACTGCTCCCAACCAGAAACTCATTTCGCTTAGGAGAAATAATGCACCGCAACAATCTCCGGTATATCCGTTCAAACGTCGTTTCATCATCCGGCAGATAAAGGAGAATACCAGAATAGGAAATATACACACGGGCCAGTAGCTTGGAGGAAGTAATAGGAGAGGCAGTATTCCCCCCATCGCAGACATAACGATTTCCCCCAAATTCATTCTTGTATATACTGTTCCGGATTTGCTATCTTCTTCTTTCCGTGCGTAGGGCAGGTAATTGATGATATTGGAAGAAATGAATTTACTCCAGGTATCTCCGCTTAGTAATAAGAAAGGAGTAACTGCTAAGGGAAGTGCGACCAGTAGATTGTAAGCAAGCAGATAATAGATGATTAATCCCAAAACTCCGTAGCTTCCGATATGGGAATCTTTCATGATGCGTAACGTGCTTTCCCTGTTCGTTCCACCTCCGAATCCATCGAAGAAATCGGCCAATCCATCCTCATGCAATGCTCCTGTGATAAGTAAACGTGAAGTCAGTGCCAGGGTTACGGCTACTCCGTGAGGTAGAATAGTACTGGCTCCCCAGAAAATCAATGCCATCATTCCCCCGGTCAGCCAGCCACTGAAACTCCAATAACTGACAACGTGTTTGAAACACTCCTGCGGAACTTCTTTTATTTTCCAGAAAGGCAATCGTGTAAAGAATATGAGGGCGGCAAGTATCTGGTTCATTTTAGAAATATTTAGTGATGGAAGCATGAGCAAATGAATCCATTTCATTCAGCATTTTCACAGCGGAATCCACAATGGGATAGGCACAAACGGAACCGCTTCCTTCTCCAAGTCTTAGTCCGAGATTGAGTAGGGGACGTGCTCCGAGATAGTCCAATAATAGCTTATGTCCGCTCTCGTCTCCCTGATGACCGAATATGGCATAGCTCATCACTTCCGGATAAAGGCGTGAAGCGGCAAGAATACAATTGGTCATAATAAATCCATCAATTAGAATAACCATTCCCAGTTCGGCAGCTTTGAGCATTGCTCCTACGGCCATTACCATTTCGTAACCTCCGAAACGGCAGAGGATTTCTTCTGTGGAATGCTCTCCCGGATATTGTTCGAGAGATCTTTTCAGAACTTCGTATTTGTGGTTTATTCCCTGGTGATTGAGTCCGCTTCCTGCACCTACACATTGATCTAATGGGATTCCGGTGAAGCAAGTCATCCATAAGGAAGAGGGCGAAGTATTTCCGATTCCCATTTCACCGAAGCTAATGATATTGCAGCCTTCCTGGTGAGAAGTGTCCACACATTGGGCACCATGCTCCAGGCAGAGTTCCATCTCTTCAGGTGTCATGGCTGCTTCATGAAGGAAATTGCGTGTTCCTCTTCCGACTTTCATGTTAATGATGCCTTTTTCATAAGGCAAATCATAATCGACTCCTGCGTCTACAATTTTAAGAGTGAAACCGTGCTGTCGGCACAGGAAATTGATCCCTGCTCCCCCATGAAGAAAGTTGCTGATTTGTTGCCAGGTTACTTCTTTAGGAGATGGGCTGACTTTTTCTTCTACGATGCCATGATCTGCGGCAAAGATTATATTTTGAGGATGAGTTAATCGTGGAGAAAGGGATTGTTGGATCAGTCCGATTTGCAAAGCGATTTCTTCCAGTCTTCCAAGCGATCCTTTAGGCTTGGTCAGATTATTGATTTTGTCAATCAGAGCTTCTTTGATAGCTTCATCCGGCTTTTGAATATGAAACGTTTTCATGTTTATTTTATTTTTACGGGAATACCACTTGCCATGAGATATACATCGTCGGCATGCGATGCGATGTATTGATTGGTCCAACCTTGCAAGTCTGTGAATTTACGTTGCAGTTTGTTCTCGGAAACTCCCCCCCAACCAATCTCATTAGTTACAAATATGAAAGTGGCGTCCTGCTGGGTAAATTTGTCGAATTCTTTTTTGACGGCTTCCAATGAGGAGGCAACATTAGAATCAAACTCCATAAAGAAGTTAGTGCACCAAAGAGTTACACAATCTATCACTACGACTCTGCCCGCTACATTGTGACGGCTCAATTCTTTTTCTTCTTCTATATTTGTCCATTCAGGACCGCGGTTCTTTTGATGGCGTTCCACCCTTTTTCTGAATTCTTCGTCCCATATCCTGGCAGTGGCCAAGTAAACCGGTGACGTAGTAAGTTCATGCGCTTTTTTTTCCGCGAACGAACTTTTACCGGATCGTTGTCCTCCTGTGATTAATATAATCCTTTTCATTAAGTTGCTGATTGAATAATGGATGGACAAAGGTATAAAAAATAACTCTGGGATTAAACGTTTCACGTAAAAGTTATTAACTTTGTCCCGATTTGTTTTAGATCAACATAAATATCAGACTTAACTACTATTGGATATGAACGCTTGTAAGTTAGTGGGATTGCTTTTGCTGCTACTTTGGGGACATACTACTTTGTATGCTCAACAAGTGAGAACTGTGCGAGGAAGAGTGCAGACAGTGGAAGCCGGCAGTAATGAGAAGCGGGCATTACCATCTGCCAGCATTGTTATTTTGGCGAAAAGCGATTCTGCCTTTATCAAGGGAATAACAAGTGATAAGAATGGGCGTTTCATTCTTAATTATCAACCGCAGAAGAAAAAGAAATACCTGTTGAAAGTCTCTTTTATGGGAATGCAATCTGTATACCGGGCACTGGAAGACTCTGTATTGGTGAATATCGGTACAGTGGTATTGAAAGATGATGATATTCAGATTAGTGAAGTGACGATAACGGGAAAATTGCAGGAAGTAGTGATGGAGGGAGATACTACGGTTATCAATGCTGCCGCTTTTAAAACTCGTGAAGGAGCTTATCTGGAAGATTTAGTGAAGCGTGTTCCCGGATTGGTATATAATAAGAAAGATAATTCGTTGACATACAACGGACAGCCCATCAGTGAAATCAATGTAAATGGCGAAGCTTTTTTCTCCGGAGATAAAAAGACGGCACTCGAAAATCTGCCGGCAGATTTGATTAGTAAGTTGAAAGTGTACGATAAAAAATCAAAAGAAGAAGAATTTACCGGAATTAGTTCAGGAGAAAAGAAATATGTACTTGACTTGCAGACTAAGGATGAATTGAATAAAACCTGGCTGACAAATGCCACTGTGGGATATGGAAACAATCAAAAGAAGGATTTGGAAGGGCAGGTGAATTATTTTAGTAAAGACGGGGAAAATCTTTCTTTCATAGGACGTTCCACCAACCGATATCAGAATAGCACTTACAAGGATAATATTAATAATTCGGTGGGAATGAATATGACTCATAAATTCGGAAAGAAGTTTTCTTTGACCGGAAGCATGAACTATAATCTCAATCGGAACGGAAATATTTCTTCCATGTATCAGGAGCAATATTTAACTGCTGGTAACCAATATTCTGCGTCCACTAATGAAGGTAACTCTAAAAGCCGGTCGTTCAATTCTAATATCATGGGTAGTTGGGAAGTGGATAAACGTACACGCATACATTTTAACGGTGGTTTCAGCTTTTCTCCTAACCGGAATGAAAGTAATAGCCAGAATGCTTCTTTTGATGCTCCTCCTAACGTCAATCATGAAAGCTTGTTCGATGATTTTGAATCGATTTCCCAAGATATCAAAGTAAATCGTAGTGAAAACCGGTCGCGTTCGGAAGGACAATCGAACCGTTATAATTGGATGATGGGGATTATGAGGCGGCTGAATGAAAAAGGTACAACTTTAGGATTGAACATTCAAAGTTCGGATTCTTGGGGGGATAATGAAAGTTTTTCGCTTTCAAAAACTACTTATTTCCGTCTTAAAGATAAGCAGGGCAACGATTCTTTACTTTATCGTAACCAGTATTTGAAGTCACCCCAGAAAAATAATTCGTGGCGGGTAGGGATTAACTTCACCCAACCTATCGGTAAGAAAATGCATATTCGTGCAGCGTATAACTGGAACACTCATTATGAACGCGATAATCGCGACACTTATGAATTGTCTTCTTTGGCGAAGTCGGATGTTTTTGGTGAGTTGCCTCCTGACTATGAAACGGGGTATGTAGATAGTTTGAGTAATCGAAGTCATAGTCGTACTAATGGACATGATCTGAATGTAGGCTTCAATTACTCTGATGATACATGGATGGTGAATGCATCATTAGGGATTACTCCGCAAAGGCGAACCATTGAACGGAAAATGGGGAAACTGTATGCGGATACCACTGTGCATACTATCGACTTTCAGCCTATGATATGGCTGGCCTGGAAAAAGAAAGAGGCACGAATTACTTTCAATTATGACGGTAGAACCCGGCAACCTTCTTTATCGGACTTAATGCCACTTACAGATAATAGTAATCCATTATATATTACTCGAGGGAATCCGGATTTGAAGCAAATGTTTGCTCATAGTATGCGTATAAGCTTTCAACATTCTAAAAAAGGCATATCTGCGAATCTTGGAGGACAGTTGGAACAGAATAGCGTTACACAGGTAATGATATATGATGCACAGACTGGCGGACGTGAGACATATCCTGTCAATATAAACGGTAACTGGAATATGTATGGAAGTGCTAACTTGTGGAAACGTTTAGGACATTTCTCTTTACGGTTGGATATGAACGGTAATCATAGTAATAGTGTCAGCATGATTAATGAAGATAGAAGTCTTGAGCCGGTGAAAAGTACAACGCGTGACACTGGCTTGAATTGTGAAGCGAATGTTTCTTATCAGCCTGCCTGGGGAGGTATTGACTTCTCTACTTCCTGGAATTATCAGTATTCGCTTAATTCTATCAATGATAACGATACCTATACGCGTAATTATAGTTTTCGTCTTGAGGGGTACGTTGATCTTCCTTTTGGCTTGCAATTACGGACTGACGGGGCTTATTCTTTCCGTAATGGTACGAATATCCGTAAAGGCGAAGATGACCAGATGTTGTGGAATGCAAGTGCCAGCTGGCGGTTCTTGAAAAAGAAAGAAGCAGAACTGTCTGCTTATTGGGCGGATATTCTCGGGAAGAGGAAAA
>ERZ840517.3970-NODE-3970-length-10746-cov-2.479375_pt1 | contig 10746 bp, 7 predicted proteins | sample MGYA00519876_ERZ840517 | MGnify/ENA primary metagenome ERZ840517 (study PRJEB31850, sample SAMEA3708882) | human gut metagenome | biome: human gut; feature: human-associated habitat; material: faeces | place: China | collected 2014 ... | reverse complement strand
AGATTTGCGGGGATAGCGGGCTGTTTTTCACCCACATGTATCCCCGAAGCCTCATTTTTTTCAATTTCCCGTAGGCAATACCGAGAAAATTAGCCCGTTCGACCTCGGTGATCGCCGGATAAATACTCCAAAATTCCCGGGCCACGGCATCGATATTGCGCTGACCGTTGACATAGGCCAGAGCACCCAAAAACTGCGGAATGAGAAAATCCCGTTGAAACTTATCGCTGAAAACAGGTCTTTCGCTCAAGAAATAGTCGTACCAGAGCTGCGTCCGACCGTAGGGACACGCAGCGAGGGCCGCACGCACCTCCAAAGGCAATCTTCCGGGCGCAGGCAGCCCTTTGTCCATCGCCGTCGAGATTACTTCCTCTTCGGCAGGCGGCAGGTACTTTGACGCGCCCCCGTCTTCGTGCAGAAATCTTGAGATTTCCAGGACCTTTTTCATGTCTCCGAATTGAAGCAGATAGGTCGAAGGCGGCAGGATCTTGTTGGCGAAAGCCGCAATCCACGAAAACGTCAGATCCGAGTGGTTCTGCAGGACGTGGAACAGGTATCGGCCGCTCAGGCCAGTATTTTCGACGTAGTGAACCTGCGCCGCAAGGCGGAGCGCCCCCTCCCCCCGCAGAGGAAGACCGCGCAGGTACTCACCCGAAAGAGGCCAGGAATACCGAAGCGCCTTCCCCGGAAGACTTGAGGCGTCCGCACAACAGAGCAGAACCGGCTGACCCTTCCAGGCGAGAACCGCTCCTTCGGCGTCCGCCAGGGAGAAGACGCCGCCCACGGGAGCGTCTTGAGAAGCATCGTCAAACATCTCCTTCCCGCCGAGGAAGAAGGTCATCGCCTCCGCAAGATGCGAGGGCGCGCAGTCGCTCACGTTGACGGGAGGCGCCTCGAGCCGCTCCAGGAGCACGTCGACGATGCGTTGTTCCTCATGCGCGACACAGACGCGGGCCGCACGGTCGGCCAACATCTTGCGCAATCTCTTGAAATGACGTTTCAGGTCGATTTGACCGTCGCCGTTTCCAAAAAGCATTTGCGCGTCGTTCACGAGGCATTCGATGCTTGCGGCCAGATGTTCGAGCTCTGCGGGCGTGATGCTGAACGCGCCGAACGTGGCGAACGGATTCGCGGCCAGACGATGCCACCGGCGAACGTCTTCATCAAGCGCCTCTTCCCGATCGGGACGGAAGGTTCGGGAGAAAAATTCCGTCGTTTCCTTGAGAAGAGCCGCACGCCTGCGCCAGTCGTCCGCGGTGCGGCAATCGGCGAAATAATCGGCCGTCTTTTCGTAAGCAGAAAGCGCCGTTCCGTTCGCCGCGCCCTCTTCTTCAGCCCACCCCGTGGCAAGACACTTCTTGAGCTCGCCCGGCACGATGTCGAGCGCATTCCTGCGTTCGTTCCACATGCCGTAAAGGCTCATGAGGTAACGGCCGATCGGATAGGCGAGAAGCTTCTCCTTGTCGTGTTCCGGTTCGATGAACGTTTCGAGGAGATCCCGAACGGTGTCGTTCATCGGAGCGCTCAGGCGAAGCCCCTTCGCTCCTTCAATGTATCGGGCCAGAGAGAAGGGATCGACAAAACGCAGGGTCGGCCGAGGACCGCGGGGACGAGTCGTCTCGGCATCCGAATTCCCCACGAAGCGGGCGTTCTTCAGATCGGCGTAGAAGGGGTTCGTCTCCCAGATTTCATAAGCTTCCGGAACTTCGGGATCAAAGGCCCTCAGGTGGTATACGGGAATGTCGAGACGTTCCGCCGCCTTCATCAGGCGCAGCTGCATCGGACGCACGTAGATGAAGCCCTGGAAATACAAGGCGGGGATTCGGCCGAGAGGACCTCGTCCTTCGACGGGTTCGCACTGAGACAGCAACTCCTCGAACTCTTCCGGGCTTTCCCACTGTTCCAAGTCGCTCAAGAGTTGCGACACCCCGCTGCGGGGATCGGTCACGAACCGCTTGTAGAGTCGGCTGAACAGCTTCTCTTCGTCGTCGCGCGCAGGAAGGATTTTGTGATCGATCCCGATCTCCGCGAACATGCGAAGCGACCGCACAAGGTCGGCGCGGTTCTTTCGAAAGGCCTGCAGGGTCTTGGCGGGATAATGCGCCGTGGAAAGATGGTCCAGATATTCGGAGACCAAAAGATGCTGCTCGAGGTGCGTCATATGGGCGTACCAATTCGGGAGCAACGACTCGAGGAGCGCATTCACCGCGCAGACGCGGCCGGCGTGATGTCTGGCATAAGCCGTAACCATCATCTGCTGGGCCGGAACAATCAGACCGCCGTAGTGAATCGTCCCGTCGACGAGCGTTTCCGGCGACCGGTACTGAAGCACGATGGGATTTGCTTTGTGTTTCATGATAAAGCTCCGGTTGCACGGCTCAGCAGTGAAGCCCAGGTGTCGGACTTGATGCGGTACGGCTGAATGACGTACAAATCTTCTTTCGCCCGAGTCATGGCGACATAGAGCAGTCGGGTTTCATCGCGGCGAACGGCGTCTTTTTCAAAATCGACGTCCTCCGCGTAGATGGAGTTGCATTGCTTTTTCATTTTCCAGCCTACGCGAATGGACGATTCGTCTTCACGAATCGTGAACCTTCGGCTTCTTGCCGAATCGGATTCATACAGGAAGGGCTTGCCCGTGAAGGGCAGCACCACCGTCTCGAATTCCAGCCCCTTCGCCTTGTGAACCGTCATGACTTCGAAGATGCAGTTCGCTCCGGACTTGATGTCCGGATAGAGCTCATCCTCCTTCCGGTTCGTTGCGGTTTGGATGCGAAGATATTCGCAGACCTCAAAAATCGACGCGAACTCCCCGGAGAACTGTTCGTAAAGACCCGAAAGCAGTTTGTTCAGGTTGAGTTTGTAGTGTTCCAACTGCTCGCAACAATCCTCTTCGTCAAGACCTCTGCTCGACAACTCGGCCTCCAGGCGACCGATCGGATTGAGGCGGGTCAGAATGCGGTTGAGCTCGGCAAAGAAGGGTCTTGAACGAAGCGCCGCGCGCATGCCGCTCCATCCGTCTTCGTCGAGAAGCTTCGTCAGATACCGGACGACCGATTCCTGATTGCCGTTGAACCCGGCAATGACGTCGGGATCGGGGCGACGGGACACGTACGGCGTCATCATCAGATTCCAGAGCTTTCTCGCGTCCTGCGGATACAGCAGCGCCTCGATGAGGCATTGGAAGTCGAGGACGGCGGGAGTTTGGTAAAAACCGCCGCGACGCTTGGCGTGACAACGCAGATTCAGACTCCTGCAGATTTGCGCCACGGTGTCCACCTGCCTGTTGTCGCGCACCAGCATGCACACGTGACGGCGGTCTTTGTTGAGTTCGGGCAACAGACTCTGCAACACACTCTCCACGGTGTCGTTTCTCCCTGCTCTTCTGACGTGCATTTCTCCCGTGCCCTTGAAGCAGGCGATTGCATCGCCGTCCCATGGAAGCAGTTGCTGCGAACCGAACAATCCGAAGACGGAATTGAACTTTTTGATGATGTTCGGCACCGTCCGATAATTCTTCATGAGGACGAATTCCGTTGCCGGAAGACAACCACTCTGCCGCAAGCGCTTTTGAAATTCTTCAAACGCCGACTCCTGTGCGCCGCGGAACCGGTAGATGCTTTGTTTGACGTCGCCCACGACGAAGACGCTGGCCTTCATGAGGTCCTTGAGCCAGACCAAACTGCGGATCTGACAGTTGTCCGTGTCCTGGAATTCGTCGACGAAGACGTGGCGAAGCGGACGGCGGTGCAAAGTCTGGATATTGACCTGGGAAAGAGCCGCGACCTCGGCCTTCAAATCGTCCACCGCGTAGGCATTGAGGTCGTGCTTGAGCTCTTCATAGCGCTCATCCCCCTGCCGCACCAACTCCGCAATGAGCCGATTGGAGGCTTCGTCTTCGGCCGTCCCGAAATCGGCCGCCTTCACGCTTTCCCGGAAGAACCCGAGTCCGCGCATTTTGTTCCAGATGTCATAGGCGAGATCCACGCAGTCGTTGTCGAAGAGGTCTCTGCGTTTCGAGAACGAAGGAAAGCCGTTTTTAAAAAGATCGTTCAGAATCTTCAGGAGAAGTTGCCTTTCCTCGTAGGCGAGGCTTCGCTGACGGGCGGTGTTCCCGTATCCGAGCGCCCCGCCCTCCGTGCGCAGAATGTTTTTGAAGAAGCTGTCGATCGTCGACATCTGCAGGTCGGCAAGCCTCTCGAGAACGGCAAACCAACGGGCCGAGCCGGTCAGATCGTACAAAGCGCGCACCCGCTCCTGAAGTTTCTCGGTCATGCTCGCCGTGGCCTTGTTGGTGAACGTGATCATGCCGACGTCGGCGGGCATGAGCGTATCGTCCGTCGCAAAGAGAAAGATCATGCGGTCGATCATGACCGTGGTCTTGCCGGTCCCGGCACTGGCCTTGACGACGATGTCCCCGTCGACGGGCGCGTGCTCGACGAAGTACTGCTCCAGATTGAATCCCGGGGCCGCCTCGGCGAGCGTCTCCAAGGTCTCCGAATGGTGATGCGCGTCCGCGCCGTCCCGCAGACAAAGCGACGGCATGCGCCCGTGAACGGAAAAAATCCGGCTTGCGGCGCGTCCCTGAAGATGCGCGTAGGCGTTCATCCGGCTTTCCGACACGAACGCGTAGAGCTTGATCCCCTGCGCGGTGATGTCCTCGAGTTCCCTCGGAGAGGGCAAAGCGGAACCCGAAACAAGGAGCGAGTATCGGGAACCGCACGTGGGACGCGAAACGGCCTTCGTAGCCGGATCGTCCCCGTGATCCCACATGACGATCCCGGGCGCTTCGTAGTCGGTTAGAGAGAACGGTTTTTTCGTCTTGAGCGTGCGGATCAGCCCGTCCCAATCGCGATTCAGATTCCGATCTTCAATGCCAAAGCTTTGAGCCATCAAGGGCGTCTTCGTACCGGGGATCTGGCTTCCCTTCGGGAGTGTTTCGACTCCGGGCGCACCCTCCTTCAGGCTTCGCGTGTCGACGTACCCCACGAGGTCCACCTCGACGAACTTCGGAAGGTGTGCCGAATCGTTCACGACCCTGTCGTCGACAAGCCGGGTGAGGATGAAACAGTGCGGAAGTTCTAGGGCGTCGGCTCTGAACTGCAGCTTATTCCATTCGATGAGAAACCAACGGCTCCGGCTTTTGGTGCATTTGATGTCGAAGGTCCACCCGCGCCACTCGACGTCGCAGGCGTCCCATTCGCCGCGGGCGTAGATGTCGAGATCGAGCTCCACGTGAATCCCGTGTTCGTCGAGGAAGCGTTGCACGGCAAACTCGCCGAGCTTCCCGATCATGTTGTCGCGTGCGATTTCCGCGAAGGAGCGGCTCGCCGTGTCGGCCTGACCGAATTCGATGGCCTGCTGGGTTTTGGAGCATTCTTCGGAGAAACGACGACACTCTTCGAGCACGGAGCGCTCGAGTCGAATTCGCACCGAAGGCCCCTGAGCGGGAGTTTTTTTCCCTTTTGCATCAAGAGTGCGGGCGTTCTTCGTCATCTCGAGGTCTCCTTCGACTTTCGTTTGCATTTGCCGAATGTTACCAGTTCGGTTGTTTTTCAACGCGAATTTCCTTCGGCACAGCGCAAAAGTACTGGAAAGCACCGGGACCGTCCCGCAAAACCGCTTTTTCCGAGATTGCTTTTCAACCGGACTGCCCGTCCCGCTCGCCGGTCCGTCCCTTCCGAAACGGTTTTCCGGGGGATCGGCATGCCCGCTCGAACCGTTCTCTGAAAGCGCCGCAATGAGACGGAGCCCCCGGCACCGAAGACCCGTTCACCCATTGAGAGATTTTCCTTGATTTCTTAGAAGGCGCGGGCCGAAAGCCCACGGGTCACATCACCCGCACGATCCGAGTCCTTCCCGAACAGTACGAGCTTCTTTGCAGCCTCGGCGGAAGCGACTTTCTCCGCGTCCTTCTCGACCGGATCCGCGAAGGCAAGGTCGCTGTTCCCGTCGACACCTCGAAATTCACCGAAGAGGAGCAGGACCGCTTCATCGACGGTTGGACGGACGCGGGCGGCAACACCGACGACGGCGAAGCTGAAAGTCCTTGGTTTGCTCCCTGGGAATGGTCGCCCGAAATCATCGTTCACGGCACGACCCCGGAAGAATGGGGCGCAGACTTTTATAAGCAGTGCAAGCCCGAGATCGACGCGCTCCTCGCTACGGATGAGGGCGAATAACGAAATCTTTCCGCCTCTTTCAAGAATCTGAGTCCGGCGACCCGATTTGCCGCCTTCCCCGTGAAAACGGGGGTGTTTCGTACACCTTCACGGGAATTCTCCTCCCCGGAAGGCCTTGGAGCCCTCCAAAAGCGCAGGCTCCCTCCCCGCCTCGGCGGGGCTTCTCCCAGCAATGGCCCGGCGCGTCCGGGCCGTTGCTTTTTGCAACTCTCCTCCCGTACGCGGCAATGCCGCCGTTTTGCCCCGACAAAATTCCGCGGACATGCACCGACAAAAACGGCCTTCTTTCCGCCGGGGAAAGAAAGCCGTCAAAAGAAATACAATTTTTCTGAATCAGATCAGGAACCGCTCTCTAAAGAGAACAATCCTTCCAGAACGGACTGATTTCCGTTCATCACTTTTCGAAGCAGATGTGCGTCCTTCGGATCGGTTCGCCGTCCCGCCCGAATATCCGAAAGGATGGCAAAAGCGTGCCGGTACTTTTCTCTTTTTGCGAGCGGGAAGCGCGGCATGGTTACCTTGCACAGAGGCATCAGTTGTCCGTGCTCGTCCTCGACTTTTTCTTGACTAATCTCAAAGATTCCCATTTTCATGGTTTTCTGATCGGAATCAAAGAATTCCTGCAAACGCTTCAAATTTACTAGGTCCGCATGAAAATGAAGATCTTCATATTCATCGAAATTCACAATGAAATTTTTCGTTTTCACATGCGAACGTTTACCTTTTTTCATTTTGCAAAAAAGTCCTCGTTGAATGAACATACGGGGAGAAAAACCGCAATGGTTTTCATGACTAAGGACGGGCCGCAACGACGCGCCTCCCGGCCGACACAGCTCCCTCCTAGTCACAAACATCTAAAATTCAAGATCAATATTCATGAGCGAATAATTGCTTGCTATAACTCCGAATAAAAAAGAGACCAATTCACAAAATCCAGAGGATCCCATGTTTAAAAACATCCCACCCTAGGTCTTACTCCTAAGTGGAATCCATGAGAATCAAGAGCCACGAATCTTACAGAATCCCGGCGATTCTGTCAAGGTTTTCTTTTACGAAAAGATATTTTTTCACTCCGTATACCGTTCCATACGTAAAAAAACGTTCTCTTCCATCCACGCCCATATGAGCGCATCGAGACGGAAACAAATCCGCGCGAACCGAAACAACCGATCCGGATCCGACTTCATCGCAGGAGGCGTGAATTCTGCCTGAAAGTTTTTCCATTAGAGCTTAGTAATTACCCTGACAATACGCAGATTTACACATACCTGGGAGAAAAACTTCTTCCCTAAAGCCATCAGGATTAACCCGCAACAAAAAACTTTATCGCGATCTTGAGAAGTGCCCCCCATGGGGTACAGACGCATTTTACATTCTTCTATATTTATATTACCTCTGTTGCAGTGGATTTATAGGATTCTCACCAAAAGAAAACTTATTGTTTTTTCGGCCATGTAGGGCCTCTTGCGCAAACCCGTCCGGACCCGCTAGAGTTCGTTCTCCCTGCCCTCCCCGTTCCGAGTTGAGTCGAGCGGGACGGGAATCGGGATTCCACACTCGACCCACAAAGAAAGGTAAAAGATGCCAACCTCAAAGAATCTGCTTCCCCTCGCCGCGACCCTTGCGCTCGCCGCCTTCGTTTCGACCGAAGCGGCCGCCGCCACCTCCATGGCCCCCGACGCCTTCGACGCCCTGTACGCGACGATTGCCGGGTGGTGCAAGGGCACGCTCGGCAAGTCCATTTCGCTCGCATTCCTCTTGATCGGCCTTTCGCTCGGCATCATTCGCGGCTCGATCGTCGCGGCCGTCACCTGCATTGCCGCGTCGCTTTCGCTCATGATCGCCCCGACAATCCTTGAGGCGATCTTCACGGTCTCCGGGACCTAAGCGGAGACCGCCGATGAAGCCGATCCGCGTTCCCCGAGAACTCGATTCGCATCCGCGCTTTCTCCTCTGGCGCGCGGATCTCGTCTTCGTCTGGCTCACCGTCACGGCGATGGGCGCCTTTCTCGAAGAGATGCTCTACGGGAGCCTCCTCGGCGCCTTTCTCGCCTGGCGGTGGCACCGCAAGACCCTGGAGGAAGGGCGGGGTTTTCTTCGCGCCCTCTCCTACTGGCATCTGGGCGACGCGGGCCTCAAAAGGCTTCCCTCGTCCGCCCGCCGCCGCACCGTCGGCTAAGACCCGATTACCACCCGACACCGTCCGCGAGAAACCATGACTTCGACCGACCCGAACCGACGGGAAACCTCCGCCCCGCAGCCTTCCGAAGGCGTCGCCGCCACCGTGGCCGCGCGCCTGGGTCTGCGCCGCGCCGCCCTGATTGCTCTGGGCGCGAGCCTTGCGACCAACGTTCTCCTGGGCCTGCACATCGCGGCCTGCCGTCCCGTCGTGACGACGGTGCTTCTGCCGCCGGGAGGCGGCGCCTGGAGCGTGACGGACGACCGCGCGGACCGCGACTATCTCGAGCGCATGGCTCTCGACCTCGCGCAGCGCCTCGGAAGCCTCACGCCCTCGACCGCCCAAAAGCGGCTCCTTTCGATCCTCGACTACGCGGCGCCCGAAACCCACGCGGACCTTTCGGCGCAGCTTCGGCGCGAGGCCGCGCGCCTCGCGAAGGAACACGCCTCGACGGTCTTTTTCCCGGAGCGCGTGACGGTCGACGTCGAGCGTCAGGCCGTGTCGGTGACGGGGCTCTCCAAAACTCTGATCGGATCGGACGTGACCTCGTCCGCCCCCGCCGTCTGGCACTTTCTCTTTCGCGTGTCCGCAGGGCGTCTCGAACTCCTTCGCCTCGCGAGGGAAGACGGGGAGCGCGCCGCAGTCGACCCGACCCCGGGGCGCGAAAAGCTCCTTCAAAAGGAAGACGCCTCTTAGGCTCCTTCTCCTGCCAAGCCCTTCCGTCAAGGGCGTTTCCCGGTGCGGCGACTCCGATCTCCTTTTCACTTCCGCATAGGTCACAGCCGTTCGGAAAAGCCGGCTGGCGGAAGCCTTCAGGAGTCGGCGCACCGGAAAGCGAAAGCCTTTTTCCATCGCTCCCGTCCGCGGGAGCGGCCCTTTTCCACGACAAAAAGACCAAGAGACCGCCATGCCGGAAACGACACCGACGATCCGCCGCCACAACACGAACCTTCCACCACCGCCCTCCGCGACGACCGCTCTGCGCCCGCTCGCGGCCGCGCTCTTCGCGCTTCTCTCCCTTTCCACCCACGCCGAACCTTCGGCCGTCCCCTTCGAGCCCTCGTCCGAGACGCCTCCGACGGCCTCCTCTCCCGCCCCGCAACCCGCCGCTCCGACCGACACCCCGGTCGAAACAATGCGAGAAAACAGCGACGCGCACTTCACGCAACACCCGGAGGAAAACTTCCTTCGCACCCATGCCTTCGCGCGCAAGGCTGCCGAACGCCGTCAAACCGACGAACCCGACGAAAGCCTCTTTCGCGAGGCGGACGACGTAATGCCCCTTCGCCTCACGGTGCCGCCCCTTCGCCCCTCCCGCATCGATTTTCCCGACGAGCGGATTTTGTCCGTCGTCGTGGACTCAAGTCATGTCGAAGTGCGGGGCGAGTCCGACCGAAGCGACTTCTTTCTTCTCCCCAAATACCCGGGCTCGACGACGCTCTTCGTGACGCTCGCCCGCGGCGAGACCGTCCCCGTCGAAGTCACGGTGCGCGAGGACGCGAAGCCCCGAAACGTCGTGCTCCATCTCAAGGACCGCAACGCCAAACCCGCCGCAAATCTGCGCGCCGATCTCCCCGCCATGAAGAGCGTTCCCTACTCGGACCTCTTCACGGGGCTCTTGACGGACTTGGAAAACGGAAAACTCTCCCGCGGCGTCATGACGGTCGCGAGCGGCCCCGACGCGCCGCTCACCCCCGCCGTGCGCACCGTCGTCTCGCGCCTCTCGCCCCTTGCCGTCACGACCGACGCCGTCTGGCGTACGCGCGAACTCACGGTCACGCGTCTGACTGTTCGAAACGGAAAGCTCCGGGAAGCGGTCGTTGATGAAGCGGCGCTCTTGACGGACGGCGTTCTCGCCTTCGCCGCGGGGAAGCCCTCCTTGAAGCCCGCCGAGGCCATGCACTTCTACGTCTTTGAAGCGAAGTGAGGTGCGGCGTGAACTGGCAGAAAATCCTGAATCCCAAGGCCCACGACCTCACCACCTCGGAGCGGCGTCTGCGCCAGACGGCCCTGGCGGGCGCCCTGCTTGCGGCGCTCGGCGTTCTCGTCTACACGTCCGTGTGCCTTTCGGAACCCGTCGTGGTTTCTAAACCTTCTCCCGCCTTTACCGAAGACTTCACGCTGCGGGCCGACAGTTTTGACCGCGAAGTATTCGTCGCGAAGTACGACCGTCGACTCAAGGACTTGGAAGCCCGCTGGGCCGCCTTCGAAGACGGTCAGGAAAAGCTGATGGCGGCGGTCGACACGCTCGCGCGCCGCGCCGAAGAAACTCAGGCAACAACGGTCGTCGCGGGCGGCACGCCCGTCGAAACCACCACGACGAAGCCCGTCCCTTCGGACGCGGAGCGCCGTCTCGCAGGCGACTTGAAGCCTGAACTTCCGCCC
>ERZ840517.3968-NODE-3968-length-10756-cov-14.314830_pt1 | contig 10756 bp, 9 predicted proteins | sample MGYA00519876_ERZ840517 | MGnify/ENA primary metagenome ERZ840517 (study PRJEB31850, sample SAMEA3708882) | human gut metagenome | biome: human gut; feature: human-associated habitat; material: faeces | place: China | collected 2014 ... | reverse complement strand
GGCCAGAACGCTCTGACCCACAGCATGGAGGTGGCCTGGCTGGCCGGTCTGCTGGCAGGCGAGATGGGCGTGAACGTCACGCTGGCCCGCCGTGCCGGTCTGCTGCATGATATCGGCAAGGCGCTCGACCACGAGATCGAGGGCAGCCATGTGCAGATCGGTGTGGACATCTGCCGCAAGTACAAGGAGAACACCCAGGTCATCCACGCCATCGAGGCCCACCACGGCGATGTGGAGCCGAAGACCCCGCTGGCCTTCATCATCCAGGCCTGCGACGCCATCAGCGCCGCCCGCCCCGGTGCCCGCCGTGAGAACGTCGAGAGCTACGTCAAGCGTCTGGAGAATCTGGAGGAGATCTCTTCCAGCTTCGAGGGCGTCGAGCAGGCCTTTGCCGTTCAGGCAGGCCGCGAAGTGCGCATCATGGTCAAGCCCGATGTCATCAGCGACGATCAGGTCATCCTGCTGGCCCGCCAGATCGCAAAGAAGATCGAGGACACGCTGGATTACCCTGGCCAGATCAAGGTCAACGTCATCCGCGAGAGCCGCGCTGTCGATTACGCAAAATAAGATCCTTTCCCGAAGCCCGCTGTATGGTTGCAGCGGGCTTCTTTTAGTTAGCTTGAGCGATTCAAAACCACCAGCTAGGCTGGTGGAGTAAAAATGCTTTAGCTATAAGCTTCGAGCGAAGCGAGATGACAAAGAAATTGTCATCTTAGAAGATGCACTTTATGGGCATAGCTCGTTAGAGCGGTAGGGCAAGTAATGCAGATGAAAGATGCTTGCTCGTGGCCCCTTGCAGGGGCTTTGCCAGTAAGGTGCCCTTCTAGGGCTTACTCAAGCCACCGGCTTAGCCGGTGGTTTTGACTGAGGAGAGGGGATACCGTGCCATTGCCATTGTACCATCGCTCAGACCTGCACTGGCGGGGGAAGATACTCCGGCGGCCGGTGCGTATGGTGGGGTGAGAGGCAATCTCCTTGTTTACGAAAACTTTCTGCGCGGTTTTTAGTCGATTTTTGAGCCGGACGGTCAAAATGCACAAAAGCAGGGCGGCAAGTTTGGCGGGTCAAGGAACAAAATTTTCAAGCAATCTATTTGAAAATCGTTTGAAGTGTGGTATTATCTTTGTAAAATATGCCACAAAAACGGAGAGAACGCTCCGTGCGGCGGAAATGAGGGAAAAACCGATATGAAATACGCAAGCAACAACATCCGTAATATCTTGATTGCAGGCCATGCCGGCAGCGGCAAAACGACGCTGACTGAGGCATTGGTCTATTTTTCGGGCGCAGCGGAGCGTATGGGCCGGGTCGAAGACGGCACCACGATTTCGGACTTTGACCCTGAGGAAGCAAAGCGCAAGGCCAGCCTGTCGGCGTCGGTCGTCCCCGTGGAGTACGAGGGCATCAAGTACAACTTCATTGATGCACCGGGCCTGTTCGATTTTGAGGCCGGTGAGTATGAGGGCATCCGGGCTGCGGAGAGTGTGCTGGTGTGCGTCTCCGGCCGCAGCGGTGTGACCGTTGGTGCCGAGAAGGCCTTCCAGCTGGCCCGCAAGAACGGCAAGGCCACCATGGTCTTTGTTTCCAAGTGCGACCTGGAAAACGCGAACTACTTCAAGATCCTGGAAGACATGAAGATCCGCTTCGGCTCCACGGTCTGCCCCTGCGTCGTCCCGGCCAAGCTCGACGACGGCACCCCGGTGTACATCAATCTGTTCAGCCAGAAGGCCTTCAAGTATGAGGGCGGCAAACAGATCCAGGTGGATCTGCCCGACATCGGCCACCGCTTCCAGGGCCTGATCGAGGCCATGAGCGAGGCCATCGCCGAGACCGACGATGAGCTGATGGAGAAATTCTTCGGCGGTGAGCCTTTCACCACCGAGGAGATCGTCGAGGGAATGCGCAAGGGCGTCAAGGACGGCCTCATCACCCCCGTCTTCTGCGGCAGCGCGGTCAACCAGCAGGCGCTGGATATGCTGCTGTTCAACATGCACAAGCTGCTGCCCAGCCCGGAGCACGAGGAGTGCACCATGGCCGAGGACGCCAACGGCGAGCCTGTCGAGCTGCACTGCACCGAATCGGAGCCTACCGCTGCCTACGTCTTCAAGACCGTGGCCGACCCGTTCGTGGGCAAGCTGAGCTATCTGCGCGTTATCAGCGGCAAAGTCACCGCAGGTTCTGCCCTGACCAATGCCCGCACCGGCGACATCGAAAAGATCAACAAGCCCCTGACCGTCCTCGGCAAGAAGCAGGTCGAGAACGACGGCATCGGTGCTGGTGACATCGGCGCTGTGGCAAAGCTGGTCAGCGCAAAGACCGGCGATACCCTCTGCGATGCTTCCCGCGTGGTCAAGCTGCCCGCACCCGTCTTCCCGCTGCCCAGCCTGTTCATGGCCGTCACCGTGGCCAAGAAGGGCGACGAGGGTAAGATCAGCAGTGCGCTGGCCCGCCTGATGGAAGAAGACCCCACCCTGAGCTACGAGAACAACGCCGAGACCCATCAGCAGATCATCGGCGGTCTGGGTGAGCAGCATCTGGACGTCGTCAAGGCCAAGCTGAAGAACAAGTTCGGCGTCGAGATCGGCCTGGAGGCTCCTCGCATCGCCTACCGCGAGTCCATCCGCAAGGCCTGCCAGAAGCAGGGCCGTCATAAGAAGCAGACCGGCGGTCATGGCCAGTTCGGCGATGTCGTCATCAACTTCGAGCCCTGCGACAGCGAGCAGGTCGTCTTTGAGGAAAAGGTCTTCGGCGGCAGTGTCCCGAAGAACTTCTTCCCGGCCGTTGAAAAGGGCGTTCGTCTGGCCGCAGAAAAGGGTGTGCTGGCCGGTTATCCTGTGGTCGGCCTGAAGGCCACTCTGCTGGATGGCAGCTACCACCCCGTGGACAGCTCCGAAATGGCCTTCATCATGGCGGCCAAGCTGGCCTATAAGGCCGCGATGCCCGAAGCTGGCCCCGTCATTCTGGAACCCATCCACACCCTGAAAGCGCATGTTCCCAACGACAACACCGGCGATATCATGGGCGACGTCACCAAGCGCCGCGGCCGTGTGCTGGGCATGGAGCCGGATGAGGACGGGATGCAGACCATCATCGCCGAAGTGCCGCTGGCCGAGCTGAGCAGCTTCACCACCTTCATCCGTCAGACCACGCAGGGCCGCGGCTGGTTCACCACCGAGTTCGCCCGCTATGAGATCCTGCCCGAAATGCTGGTGCCCGCCGTCGTCGAGCAGGCCAGAAAGCTGGGCAACCTGGACGAAGCTGCGGATGATTGATCTCTCAGTTTCGTCTTCGACTCGCCAGCTCTCTTGGCAAGGGAGCCTCTGGCGTATCCAGCAAGCCCGATCCGACTGCCAAGGCCTCTCCTATTAGGAGAGGTGGCAATGCGAAGCATTGACGGAGAGGTTTATTCTTTCAACATCTTCAAGGCCCCGTCGGCAATTCCCTCTGCCGGTGGGGCCTTTTGCAGTTTTTTGCATTGCAGAACCGTCGTTTTTGTTGACAATATCCCGGCTTGCCATTATAATAGAACAGTCAAAATAGCACTCGTGCGCGGCTTTGCGGCTGCGCCAATCCAATAGACAAGGAGAGAATCCCAAAATGGCACAAGAAATCAAGATGTCCGCTGCCGGCCTGAAGGCTGTGCAGGATGAACTGGAATACCTCAAGACCGTCCGCCGCAAGGAGCTGGCAGAAGAGATCAAGGAAGCCCGCAGCCACGGCGACCTGTCGGAGAACAGCGAGTACGATGAGGCCAAGAACACCCAGGGCCTGGTCGAAAACCGCATCACCGAGCTGGAGCAGATGGTCAAGAACGCTGTCGTCATCGACGAGAGCGAGCTGAGCGTGGAGAACGTTGCCGTCGGCACCCATGTCACCATCCTGATGACCGGCGAGGATGAGACCGAGGAATACGATATCGTCGGCCGCACCGAGGCAGACCCCCTGAGCGGCAAGATCAGCGATGAAAGCCCCGTCGGCCATGCCCTGCTGGGCAAGGCCGTGGGCGAGAAGGCAGAGGTCCTGCTGCCCACCGGCCACACCGTGGAGTACACGGTGCGGAGCATCACCCACGCAGCCAACTGAGCAGAACACGGGAGGAAGCAATGGAAGAACAAAAGAGAAATCCTGCTGCCGGTCTGAGCGAGAGCGAACAGGTGCAGGTGCGCCGCCAGAAGCTGGCAGACCTGCAGGCTGCGGGTCACGACCCGTTCACCCTGACCAAGTTCCCGCAGGATGCCTATTCGGCTGACCTGAAGGAAGAATTCAAGGACCTGCCCAACGAGACCGATTCCGGCAAGAAGGCGGCTCTGGCCGGCCGTATGATGTCCAAGCGCGTCATGGGCAAGGCCAGCTTTGCCCATCTGCGCGACGATAAGGGCGATATCCAGCTGTATGTCCGCCGCGATGAGCTGGGCGAAGAGTCCTACGCCGCGTTCAAGAAGCTGGACGTCGGCGATATCATCGGCGTCAAGGGCGAAGTGTTCCGCACCAAGACCGGTGAGCTGAGCGTCCGCGCAGAAGAGCTCACCCTGCTGGCCAAGAGCCTGCGCCCCCTGCCGGAGAAGTTCCACGGCCTGACCGATACCGAGACCCGTTACCGTCAGCGCTATGTGGACCTCATCGCCAACCCCGAAGTCAAGGAAACCTTCGTCAAGCGCAGCCAGATCCTGAAGGAGATCCGCGCATATCTGGACGAGAAGGGCTTCCTGGAGGTCGATACCCCCATCCTGACGCCGTTTGAGATCGGCGCTTCGGCCCGCCCCTTCTACACCCACCACAACACCCTGAACATGGACATGGTCCTGCGCATCGAGACGGAGCTTTATCTGAAGCGTCTGATCGTCGGCGGCATGGACCGCGTGTATGAGGTCGGCCGCATCTTCCGCAACGAGGGCATGGACCCCAAGCACAACCCGGAGTTCACCACCATCGAGCTGTATCAGGCATTTACCGATTTCCACGGCATGATGGATCTGGTCGAGGAGCTGTACAAGCGCCTGGCCCTCAAGATCTGCGGCGGTATGGTCATCCCGTATCAGGGCAAGCAGATCGACATGGGCCACTGGGAGCGTCTGACCATGATCGAGGCCGTCAAGAAGTATTCCGGCGTGGATTTCAACGACTGGAAGACCGACGAGGATGCCATCGCTGCAGCCAAGGAGCACCACGTCGAGCTGCCCGAAGTGCCCACCAAGGGTGCCATTCTGGCCGAGTTCTTCGACGCCTTCGTCGAGGACAAGCTCATCCAGCCCACCTTCATCTACGATTATCCCGTCGAGATCAGCCCGCTGGCAAAGCGCAAGCCGGATGATCCCGCCTTCACCGAGCGGTTCGAGTATTTCATCGACTGCACCGAGTACGGCAACGCCTTCAGCGAGCTGAACGACCCCATCGACCAGAAGGGCCGCTTCGAGCGCCAGGTCGCCGAGCGCAAGGCCATCGAGCCCGACTGCAAGGCTCAGGTCGATTACGACTACGTCAACGCTCTGGAGTACGGTCTGCCTCCCACGGGCGGCCTCGGCTTCGGCGTGGACCGCCTTGTCATGCTCCTGACCGACAGCGCCTCCATCCGTGATGTGCTGCTGTTCCCCACGATGAAGCCGATTGAGCAGTAAAATGCAAAATTAAAACGCAGATGCGATGAAATTTTAAGCAAATTTCAAACGGCATCTGCGGTACTACACCACAACTACACCAATTTTGGGACGTTTTCCCGAAAAGGAGCCTTATAAAGCGGTGTGGTGTAAGAATTGAATAGGTGGATTGGTGTAGTGGCTACACCGAACCCCAAAAACGAAGATACGGCAGCTATGTTGCGAAAAACAACGTAGCTGCCGCTTTTTGTTTCATATAAGGATTTTATGCTACCAATCGGCGTTCCATGCGGTTAAATCGGCTCGTCGCTGGTGATTATAAAATGCACCTTGATTCAGCATACGCCAAAATTTACGCCAATGATTCATAGCACACGTTCCACCCAACGCAGTGCAGCGTTAAGACGCTCACTTTGCCGGTCATGATGGCCGTAGTCATCCAGCACAGTTTTGGCTCCACATGTCGCTTGCAGGGCAGTGTGGATTCGTTGGGCATAGCTATAGGCATCACACAGGCGGTTGTTGTGGCCTTCGCCCTCCCGGATACCATTTTGCAGATAAACCTGTGCGGAGTAGTTTTTGGGGACATGTTCCTCTATGAAATCGGCAACACCCGGATACCAGAACGACCCACAGAGGGAAAATACTGCAGCAAAGGCATCTGTTTCCCAGAGACTCATGGTTGCAGCCAGACCGCCCAGCGAATAGCCGCCATACGCCAGTTTTTCCGTGTCAAGGGCGTATTCGTCCATAAGCGCCGGGAGAATTTCGTTGTTCAGTTCTCTATGATATTGTCCTAGCTGCCCGCCAAAATTCGGTGTGCCCGGTCGAATAGCCGGTTCCGGCCACGGGGTATATTCTGAAAGTCTGTTATTGGGGTATACCCCCACCAACACTGCTCGTTCCGTGCGCAGATTCAACTGCTCAATCAGTTCCCCATCGTTGAGTAGGATTGCAGGATTTTTGCCTTTGCGCAGTCCCTTTTCCGGGAACCGGACTCCAATTCGATGTGAACCGAGATTTAGAATTTCCATCCATAACCGCCCTTTTTTGTTAATTATTACGCAGTGTGGGGTGCTCCCCACATAGACAAACGGCAGCATTTTGTGCTATATTAGCATTAACTAACCGCTTTTGCACAAAGGAGCTCCCAATGAATCAAATATCCACGCTTCCTAATCCGCTGGAAATTTTATTTCAGGAATACAATCAGGGCCGAATCGAGTCTGTCGGCTTCCGCAGCTTTACCCTGCACGCTGGTGAGAGTAATAGCTACCGCACCCTGAAAAGTGCACTGATTGTTCCGGTGTCGGGTCGGGCCATCTTCTCATTTGAGCACGAACCTTTCATTGCCAAGCGAGGACTATTCCTGCACGGATGTCCCGACAAGACCCTAACCATTTCGGCTTTGGGCGAGCAGGATTTCCACTATATCAATATGTACTACGAAAACGACCGGCCTTTGCTGTTCTCCCACAAGCTCAAAAATCCGGAACAGACCTTTTCCATTCTGGAGCAGATCCTAAAGCTCCACCCGGACGCTGACATCCGCAGCCAGTACCAGCAAGAAAAGCTGACGGAAGAATTCTTCGCCCAGATTTTCGCAGATTTTCAGCCAGAGGAAACTTACAATGAAAGCCAAATCATGAGCATCCTGCTGGATTTCATCGCAGAGCACTATGCAGAGCCGCTGACCCTGGACGCACTGGCCGAGCAGGTCAATGAGAAAGCTGGACATGTCAGCTATCTCTTTTATAAGTACAAAAACATCCGTCCCATCGATTACCTCATCAATTATCGTGTCCGAATAGCCACTGAGCTTTTGCGTTCCGGCGACTATACTGTGACACAGGCCGCTCATGAGGTCGGCTACCGAGATGCCTGTTATTTCAGCCGAATTTACAAAAAACGGATGGGCTTTCCGCCCACCCGTATTCTGCCATAACCGAAATTTTTGATTTCAGGTTCCGTTAAGATGCACTGTACATGAAGTTGTACAGGGTCTCAGCAGAATCGATGACCCGTGCACCGTAGTCCATTACGTCATCATAATCCATCTCGATGACCTTCTGGTTGGCGATGGCGGGAACCTCCTGCACGACGGCGTTGGAGGTCAGCTGCTCCACCGCGTCGGCATCGGTGGAACCAAAGCGATCTGCGCGGACGTAGACAATGATATCCGGGTTCATGGAGACCAGATTCTCCAGAGTCAGGCCGTTGCCGCCCTTGTCCAGAACATTCTCAGCGTTCAGGGCATTCAGCATACAACTGCTCATCTTGGAATTGAAGGCCACGAAGGTGCCATCGGCGTAGCCAGCCATGAACAAAACCTTCAGAGGTTCTCCACTCTGGCCGCTGACCTTGTCCATCAGCGCGTCGATTCTCTCCTGCAGCTCGTCAGCGTAAGCGTTTGCAGTCTCCTGCACGTTGAAGATCTCGCCGATGTTCCGCACATCCTTTACAATGTTATCCAGCGACTGATCAATGGAAGCGCTAGCCAGCTCAGTGTAGACGGGAATGCCCAGCTCCTGATAGGACTGGACGGTGCCGATGCTGCTTTCGGTGAACATCAGGGGACCCTTGCCAAGGATCAGATCCGGCTCCGTGGCAAGGATGGTCTCCTTGGAAACAGACTTCTTATCGCCAAGGCTGTTCAGCGAAGCAACTTCATCAGCGATGTCGCCTTTCAGGGCGTTGTCATTATCGAACACGCCGACAATTTTGTCCTTGAGCCCCAGCTTGATGAGCAACTCAGTCATGGACAGCTGTGTGGACAGCACCTTTTCCGGTGCATGATCGTAGCTCATATCCACAGCATTGCCATCAGCATCATAAATCTGCAGGGTCAGGGGATAAGAGGTCTCTTCGGCGGAGACGGTGCTCTCGGCCACCGATGAAGCCACCTCAGAGGAGGCGGCAGCAGACGATGCCACAGAAGATGCGGTCTGACCACAGCCAGTGGTCAGTATGACGGCTGCCAGTGCCGCGGCAGCAACACTCAGGGTTTTCTTTTTCATAAAGGTTCCTCTTTCTGCGGGATACTCCCGCGTTTTTGTTATAGATATTGAATCATCAGTTTTCCGTTGATCGGACTGGGGTAGACACAAGCTTCGACATCAAAGATACTGTGTAGGTTTTCAGGGGTCATTACAGCTTCAGGCGCCCCATGAGTAACTATCTCCCCTTGTTTCATCAGGTAGAGATAGTCGCAGAACTGCGCCGCAAGGCTCAGGTCGTGCAGCGCTGCCAGGACCGTGATCTGCAAATCTTTGATGATTGAAAGGATTTCTAACCGATAACGGATATCCAGATGATTTGTCGGTTCGTCGAGGATCAGGATCTTGGGCGACTGGGTCAGCGCGCGGGCCAGAACCACCCGCTGCTTTTCACCGCCCGAAAGGGACTGGAAGTTCCGGTCGCGGTAGCTTTTCATGCCTACCTTGTCCAGTGCCTCCAAAGCCATCTCATAATCCAGCTCTTTTTCCTGCTCCAGCAGGGAGTGAAACGGATACCGTCCCATCAGGGCGATGTCCAGCACGGTATAGTCAAAGTTGATCTGGTTGAATTGTCCCATCACCGCCATGTTCCGCGCCAGCTTTTTGCCGGAAAAGTGTGTGATGTCCTCGTCATCCAGACGAACGATGCCGCTGTCCATCTTTTGTGTGCGGTAGATGGAGCGGAGTAGAGTGGTCTTGCCGCTGCCGTTGGCACCCAGCAAGGCCGAGAATTTCCGGTCCGGCACCTCAATGGAGAGATGCTGTACAATTGGTTTGCCGGAAATCGAAATGTTTACATCTTTCGCTTCCAGTCTCATTTAATTGCCTCCAAATCCATATTTTTTACGCACCATCACATAGACGAAGAACGGCGCACCCACCAAGGCGGTGAAGATGCCCACAGGCAGCTCGGTGTTGGGAATCAGACTGCGGGCGATGGCATCCACCCAGAGCATGAACAGTCCGCCGGATAATGCCGCAATCGGCAGTAGTTTTCGGTGGGCTGTGCCGGCAATGGCGCGGGAAACATGCGGGATGATGAGCCCCACAAATCCGATAGTGCCGCAAACCGATACAAGTGCACCGGTCAGCACCGAGAGTACCAGCAGGTAAACCAACCGACACCGGAAGGTGTTGATGCCGATGGTGGAAGCTGCTTCCTCGCCCAACATCAGGCCGTCCAGCGTCTGCGCCTGCGTCCGGAAAAAGACTGCTGCCGCCAGCACAATCAGTGTGACAAGGCCGATGTTCTTCCATCCGGCGCGGGTCAGGGAGCCCATCGTCCAGAACTTGATGGACATCATACCGTCCGAATCGCCTGCTACCGCAATGATAAAGTTGGAAAATGCTGTCAGCAGTGCATTGACAATCATGCCGGAGAGAATCAGCTTGACTGAGGTGGTCTTGCCATCCGCCGATGAGAGAGCCAATACGAGGAAGCAGGCACCGCCTGCTCCTACAAAGGCCCAAAAGCCGGAGATCACGCCCAGCCCTAAAAAGAGTGAACCGGTGGCTCCCAGCGTTGCGCCTGCCGACACACCAAGAATATATGGGTCTGCCATTGGGTTTTGGACAACTGCCTGCATCACGCAGCCACAGAGCGCCAGCCCGCTTCCTGCCAGAAAGCCCAGAATAATTCGGGGCATTCGGATCTGCCAGACGATCTGTTCAAATGCCACAGATACCGAGGTGCCTGTGTCTGTCCCGAACAGGTGCCGAAGCAGGATCGATAGTGTATCTTGTACCGGAATGCGGACTGCTCCCATGCAAAGCGTAATGATTGCAGAAACAAGCGTTAGAATCATCAATAGAATGATCGTCAGTCGTGTCTTTTTCATATAGAAATCACCCTCTCAAGTGGTCAGAGGTTAGTTTTGACTACCCGAAAAGTATTTTACAGGCTGCTTAAAGATTTGTCTATGGACAATTCTTTAAAGAATGGACGATTCTTAAAAACCGGATAGCCAAATTACTTTTTGTCAAGAGGGCTGGTGCCGTCCAGCCCTTTCTCTTTTTGCCAAAGTTTCCCTTGTCTTTTCTTGCAAGTTGCCGAAAACAACGCGTTTTCAAAAGTTTTTGTTGACACGGCTCGATTTTTGTGGTAATCTATCCCAACAATTGAATATAACATATTTTTACATATTCGTTCAGACCCTGCGGGGCTGA
>ERZ840517.3961-NODE-3961-length-10767-cov-6.994586_pt1 | contig 10767 bp, 10 predicted proteins | sample MGYA00519876_ERZ840517 | MGnify/ENA primary metagenome ERZ840517 (study PRJEB31850, sample SAMEA3708882) | human gut metagenome | biome: human gut; feature: human-associated habitat; material: faeces | place: China | collected 2014 ... | reverse complement strand
ACAAGGCGAACGCGACCGTTTCCCGCGCCGAATCCGTACGTAAGTTCGTAGTGCTCGATACGCAATTCACGCAGGAAAACAAGTGCCTGACCCCGTCGCTGAAAGTGGTGCGTCCTGCCGTGAATCGCGTATTCGCCGATGTCATCGATCAGCAGATCTACAACGGCAAGCGCTGAAATCCACGTAAATCATAAATCCACACAACACGAGCGTGGGGCGTGGGAGAATGTCCTCTCTCACACCCCACGCTTTTGTTCTGTCTGCACAAGTCCCGATTTCCGCCTGAAATCCGGGTTGTGCAGACAGAATCAATGGGGTTATGCAGACAAATCTGCAGGAATCACTGCTGGCCGTAGACGTTGGTGTAACGATCGTTCAGCTTCGCGATATCCTCATCCGAAATCGGAATGATCTCACCCAACTGCCTCGCCGCCCACATCGTATGAGCGACCTCCTCCGTCATCGCCGCGGCCTTCACCGCCGACTCCGCGTCCTTGCCGATGGTGAACGGACCATGGTTCTGCATCAGCACCGCAGGAGACTTCGGATACTCCCTGAGCGTCTCCACCACGCCCTCGCCGATCGCCTCCGAACCGTCCACCACGTTGCCGTCCAAGTCGCACACCACCATCGAGCTCGGCGTCAGATACTCGTAGCGCAGGCCCGACGGCTTGATCACCATCAGATCCGCAGTGCGCAGACGCTGCGACACGTTGCCAGCCGTCCACACCACCAGGTTCCACTTGACCAGCTGCTCGTGCAAGGTCGCCACGACCTCACGCACCTGCTTGGCCTCAGCACGCGCCTCGGGACCATAATCAGCCAAAGTAGCCATAATTAATCACACCTTTCACAAGATTTTTCAATCAATACTGTTTTCAAATCGTTATTGAGTTATTCAGATTGAGTTTCGGCTTGAATTATTCAGGCGGCCTTGCGCAGGATCGGCTCCCGCACGATGCCAACGCGGTCGAACAGTTCGTCGAAGTAAGCCTTGGCCTTCTTCACTTCGGCGATCGGGGCCTCGGCCTTGCTCGTCCACATTTCCACGGTGTAGCTTCCGTTGCAGCTGAGACGGTTGAACAGGCGAAGCACGGCCTCGAAGTCGACGGTGCCATCACCGAACGGCACTTCCTTGAACCGGCCCGGGAAGTCAGCGGTAACCGGCTTGGCGTCCTTCAAATGCACGGCCACGATGTCATCAATGTTCGATTCGATTTCGTGCGCCACATCGTTTTCCGGCCATGCGGTGAGGTTGCCGACATCCGGGTAAGCCTGCAGGAACGGGCTGTGGATCTGGGTCTTCAGGTAGTCGACCTTGCTCAGCGAGTTCAGGAACGGATTGTCCACGGTTTCGATGGACAGCATCACCATCTTCTTGGCGGCCATTTCCACGCAGGTCTTGAGGTTCTCCATAAATACCAACAGCGTTGACTGTCATGATAATCACCCCAAAAGTGACATAGAAATCGCAATGGAAGGAAAACTGGAAGGATTGTGCGGCTTGACGAAGGCAGGACGAGACTTACGTCAAGCCGCACAAGTTAGCGATGAAATCCACGAAAGCAATAAAAGAGATACACTTTCTTGAGATTTCAAAAAAAATGTTTAGCAATCTCTGGATTGTGCAGAATATATTTCAATCTGATATATTCTGCACAATCGTGGGATTTACAGGCTTTCGAGATCCTTGCCCTTAGTTTCCCGTGCAAACAGGTAGATAATCGCACCGGCAATCAGGCAGGCTCCGAAGAAGCCGAAAGCCGTGGTGATGACGCTCAGGTCGATGTTCTGCGAAACCGCGCTGCCGCCGATTCCGGTGTGGTCAAGCTTGATAAGGATCTGTTCCGTCAGGATCTCAGCGATATCATTCCCGCTTACGAGGAAATCGCAAGCCGCCTGGAGTCCCTGCTCTAAATTCAAGCAAAAATCCTGCATTCCTGTCTGCGCAACCCGAAAATCGGCCCTATTTTGAGGGTTGTGCAGACATCATATGCATGATCATCTCCCCCTAATCCGCAATCTCAGATCCAGATATACCCCCAAACCAACAAATCCCGTCTGCGCAACCCAAGAATCAGCCCCATTTCTGGAGTTATGCAGACAGAAATTACATCATCTCTACCCCCTAACACCCGATTTTAAACCTAACCTCCCCCTAAGTAAGCAGGCTATGCCTGCACAACCCAAAAATCGACCCCAATTCCCGACTTGTGCAGACAGAATCAGCATCCGCTACCGCCCCACCTCTTCGGCAGTCGGACCCAACTCATTAAGCACCGAATCGGGAACGATGCGGGCATCAGTGGCATCGTCCGACAGCAAGCCATACTCCCGTGCCCCACGCGAAGCATATCTCGACGGACACCTTGCGCAAGTTCGCGGCTGATTCCCACAGAAAAAAGACCATCAAACGGCGTTCTGTTTTCACTGGCAACCTGCGTGACCATCATTTTCATGGCGCCTGGGGTAGTAATACCGTTACGGGCGAACGCAGCATCTGCACGCACCTTGACATCGTCAGGAACGTTAATCTGAATCAAAGCCACCCCACGCCCCGCAATCTTTTTATGAATTTTATATGTAAAATCGTATTCTCTCGCGCGGAATTATGCAATTTTAAGGCGTACGGAAGGCTATTGGATCAATAACTTTCGTACGCCTTAAATCCCAATCACCCAGCGGCTTAACTTCATGCCAAATGCCGCCAAGTTCGGTCGAGAATATCCTTCCGCGTCAGTCGTGCAGAGATTCGGGGCGGGGGATCAGGAACGAGCAGGCGAAGGCGAGCAACAGCACCACGGCACCGCCAACCATGCTGGCCGTATAGCCGACGGTTGCGCCACTCGACTCGGTGAACGCATCCATGATGCCGTACAGAATCGTGTAGCTGATACCAGCGCCCAGGTTAAATGCACCCGCGTTGAAGCCCGGTAGATAGCCCGGATTGTCCTTAGGCGAAAGCACGATGCCCAAACCGTTAAGCATAATGTTGGCGCATCCTGCGTAGCTCAGACCCATCACAATCGACATGACCAACAGTCCAGCCAGGCTCGGCGATTGAGCTACAAACACACCGAACGCTGCTGCGAGCACACTTACCGCTAATCCACAGCGCAATACCTTAAGGTACCCAAACTTGGTAGCCAGCACGCCACAAATCGGACCGAACGCCAATCCAACAAGCGCATACGGAGTCAACGTCACAAACGAAGAGACGCTGGTGCTGATGCCAGCTCCCGCCTCACCGTCCTGAGCCAAAGCCGGAACCACACCGTTCATGATGGCGAAAACGCCAGTCAGGGTGAGGAACGCGGTAAGCAACAGGCCCCAAGTGCGACGCTGTTTGATGCAATGAATCGGCGCCATCGGATGCGCACTACGCTTTTCAATATTCCAGAACGCAACAAACGCAACCACTGCAACGGCAAAAAGCACGCCGATGAAAAGCCAGTTAGCTTCGGCAATACGTTGCATGGAATTGACAGCCGTAAGCGCGGTGCCAACAGCGAGAACCAAGAAGACCACGCCCGGCCAATCCATCTTTTCATTGGTGCCAGAGGTACTGTCATCAGCCACAATAGCCACCAGAACCGCGGAAATCAGACCAATCGCAGCCATAACCCAGAAAATTGGACGATATCCCCAAGTTCCTGCGATCCAACCGCCCGCAAGCGCGTCTACGCCGGCGATGCCACCATTAACGGAAGTAATCACGGCCATGAGCTTCGTATACTGCTTCTCGTCAGGTACACGAACATGCAACATGATCATGCACAACGTCACAATCGGACCAGCCGTACCCTGCAGCAAACGGCCAAGAAGCAGAATCGGCACATTAGGAGCCAACGCAGCAACACTACAGCCGGCCACCGTGGCAATCAGCATGCCAAGCAAAACCTTCTTGCGCCCCACCAAATCAGCCAAACGAGGAAGAAATAGCGAGAACAATGCCGACGAAGTAAAGAACACCGTCTGCGAAAGGCCAATCTGCGTGGCCGTGGTATTCAGCTCGTTCTGCATGGTCACCAATGCCGGCGAAAGCATGGAAGCATTGAGCTGGAACGCGAACGTTGCGGTCAGGAATGCCACCATAAGGAAGGCAACCGACTTTCCGTTTTTAGCTGGTTGCGAAGCATGGGGATTAACAGTTATTTCACTCATGTCCAAACCCCATTTCTTTGACATTCATTGTCATTTCAAACTCCTTTGTTGACTATTTCGTCTCAGTCATCATTGACGACAGAATTAAGATAAATCGATTTGTCAATGATGTCAACCTTGCTTCTCGACAGCAATAGCTATCGCTTGGGCAAATTCCGCTTCCAGATTTCAGAAAACCCGCTTTTTTCAAACATGTCACTCCATTTACCCCAACAGCAGCACGGCGACACGCCGAAAGAATTACCGCGCAACCCCAACCAATATGGCTTGACATAGTTGCCAAACCGTTTTAGCATATTTGCCGCGATTACAGTTTCTCCGATTGCTTTAGCGGAAAGCAGTTACCTCATTGCATTCACCTCAAGAAAGCACACCATGAACAGCCACTCCCAAAACACCGACACCGCTTCCAAAACACCACTGCCACTGCTTATGGTCGCGTTTTTCCTAGCGATTTTCTCTTACCAGTTCAACGCATCCATGCTCTCTCCGGCGCTCCCATCAATGAGCGCACAGCTTGGAGCCGACTCAAATACCATCAGCACCACCCAGACGGTATTCTTTGCATCATCTGCCGCCTTCTCGCTATTTCTGCCTCGCTTGGGGGATCTCATCGGACGCAAACGCACCACACTAGGAATGCTTGCAACGGCATCCCTCGGATGCGTTATTTCAGCAACAGCACCAAACATACTTACGCTATGCCTTGGCCGCGCACTTCAAGGAGTTACCGGGCCAATCATCTCGCTATGCCTGCTCATGCTTCGTGAGCGCGTAACCGATGAAAAACGCTATGCCTCGCTCCTAGCAATTACCCTGTGTGCAAACGGTGGCATCGCCGGCCTTGACGCACTTGCAGGCGGATGGCTTGCCAACAGTTTCGGATTCCGATCCGTGTTCTGGACCATGGCCGTCACGGGGACATTAGGGTTCATCACCATACTGCTATTTGCCACTGAGAGTCTCGCAAGCAATGCCTCCCCCATGGATTGGCCAGGAATCTCCAGTCTGGTTATTGCGCTCAGCTCGCTACTACTGTCCATCAGCATGCTTCGAAACAACGAGCATAATCTCGCAATCGTGGCACTGCTTATTGTTATTTCCGCATGCAGCTTCGCAGAATTCACTCGTATCGAGCAGCATTCGAAAGCCCCTCTAGCTTCCATTGACTATTTAAAGCAGCGTTCGACATGGGGATTCCTGCTTACTGTGTTTCTTGCTTTAGTCGGCGTATTCGCAACCATGAATGGAGTAATCCCAGCGGCAGCGCAGCATCAACAGTTGCTGAGCATGAGCGCTCAGACCTCAACATTGGTCACGTTAGTGCCTTACGCTGCGGTAGGCATGGCCGTAGCCCTTATAGCAGGGCCGATTGCAGGCCGATTGGGATATTTAACCGTATTCCGGTTGGGATTGGCAGTCACCGCTCTGTCTCTTGGATTCGGCATCTACGCAATGCAGCACCTTACAATTGCTTCACTGATCGCTTTGTCTGTATCGCTTGGCATCGGCTATGTGGGATTCACGTTCATCATGATCAACGCGTTGGCAGTAGCGCTCTCCCCTGCGAACGCGCCAGGTACGCTGCCGGGGCTGAATGCAGGCGTATTCAATATCGCATCCAGCATGAGCTATCTGCTGCTTTATTCAGTGCAAACCGGAGTCGAAACATCTCATGGAATTGCTTACGGTTATGCAGCAAGTCTCGGTATTGGATTCATCGCCGTGACCTGTGCGTTTGCATGCTCGTTCATCATTCGCAAATGATTGCCATCCGCAGCGGCACTACTTTATTGGGAACGGCCAATAGATCATCGCAAAGGCGCCGTGCTTGATCGCACCACAAGCTGTGGTACATGTACACTGATTTTGCGCTCTCTTTTCGGATTGTGCACATGGTCAATCAGCATCTGTACCGCTTCCACGCCCATTTGTTTGAGCGGCTGCTTCATGGTGGTCAATCCTGGACTCATCAACCCCGAGAAGAACATGTCATCGTACCCAATAACGGAACAATGCTCCGGTACGGAATATCCCATCTCCTGAGCGGCATTGCATACAGCCAGTGCCATGAGATCATTAAATGCGAACACGGCAGTAAATTTGCTCCAATCAAGCATTCTGGCTATTTCCAGAGCTCTGCCGTAAGTGTAGTCGCCTTCAAAAATCAATGATTCGTCATATTGCAGACCATTGTCCGTCAATGCCTGCTTATACCCCTCAAGACGGCTTTTTGAGCCTTCCAAATAATGCGGTCCAGTAATGCAGGCAATACGTTCGTGCCCAAGACGAATCAAATACTCCGTAGCCACACGACCACCTTTAAGGTGGTCGCCCGCTACGACATCGCTATCTTCCGTACCGGAAAAATCCATAAGTACGTGCGGAATCCTTTTTTCCGACAGCAATCTCATATTTCGCAGCACTTCCCGCTCTTCGCCCGCAGCATTCGCCAGAATGATTCCTTCGACATTCTTGCTGTACATAAGTTCGATATACTCGGCTTCACGAGAAGACTGATTGTCGGAATCGTTGAGAAGCAAACTCCAACCAGCATCGCGGCATGCGCGCTCAACGCCTTTCGCAAAGGTGGAGTAAAAGTCGTTGGCGATGTCAGGAACGATTAAACCCATGGTGTTATTGCTGCCGTGCCGCAGATCGCTTGCAGACTGATTGCGCACATAATGCATATCTTCAGCAGTCTTAAGTACCTTTTGACGAGTCTCTTCCGATACTCTAAACGGTTTACCAGAAAGAATCAGCGACACTGTAGGCACCGAAGTGCCAGTCGCCTCGGCAATATCTTTCATGGTTACACGCATTTCAGCATCCTTTCAACGTTCTGCACCCATTGTAGGGATATGAGAAAGACGGCGTGTCGCCTAGTTGACTTTCCAACGCAAAAATGTTTACAATGTGTTTGCCAAATCGATTTATCAAACGAAGGAGTTTATTATGGCACAGAAAATCATCCTCGACTGCGACCCGGGTCACGACGACGCCGTCGCCATCATGATGGCAGCCAAGCATCCGGAAATCGAACTGCTCGGAATCACCACCGTCCGTGGCAATCAGACCCTGGAAAAAGTCACCCGTAATGCACTGAATGTGGTGCAGTACCTTGATATTGACGTTCCGGTATACAAAGGCATGAGCGTGCCAATGGTTATCGAGCCGCGCCCTGTAGAAGAACGCGTTCACGGTGATTCCGGACTCGACGGCCCGCAATTCGATGAGCTGACTCGCACCATCGAAAGCAAGCATGCCATCCAGTTCATCATCGAAACCCTGATGGCTTCCGACGGCGACATCATACTGGTGCCAACCGGTCCGCTGACCAACATCGCTATGGCTATGCGCATCGAACCGCGCATCGTGCCGAAGATCAAGCAGATCGTGCTGATGGGCGGCTGCTACCAGCTTGGCAACGTGACTCCTTCTGCTGAATTCAATATCTGGGCAGATGGAGAAGCTGCACATATTGTGTTCTCCAGCGGCGTGAAGGTAACCATGATGGGTCTTGATATCACCCGTAAGGTTCTGGCGCTGCCGTCCGTCATCGAGCGTATGTCCAAGCACGACAATCGTGCGGCCAAGCTGTTCTGCGATCTGATGACCTTCTTCAACAAGGGCCAGAAGAAGACGTTCGGCTGGGAGGGCGGTCCTCTGCACGACCCAACCACCGTGGCGTACCTTATCGACCCATCCGTCATCACGGTCAAGAGCATGCATACCGACATTGAAATCAACAGCGAGCAGAGCTATGGTCGCACCAATTGCGACTACTTCCTGCTCACCGACGAACCGAAGAACTCTGACGTCGCAATCGACGTCGATGTCGAAAAATTCTGGGACATCGTTGAAGAGTGCATCTCGCTCTACGAGTGATCGATAACCAATCAGCAACGAACGGTGAAGCTGTCATCATGACTAATCCAACCATTATCCCAGCTATACGAATCTTCGATTCCTACGCAATCGCAGTTGCCTGGCATGCCTACGCAAACCAACGGGGCTACATCGCGCAATTGCAACGATGGGGCAGAAAATGGAAGGTGACCGTCATGAAAGCAGCCTCATAAAACCATCGCAGCAAAAACAAACACTTACCCGTCTGAACATCCACCATCTTCGCAAGTTTGACGTCGCCTTTCCTCTACGCCAAACCGTTCAGACGGGCATTACTGTATCTGCTCTGCGACTGCCGCATCCACCAATCGGCATTATCGTCCAATCACTACCGTCCGGTTATGCAGTATCTACACCGACATCTGCACAACCCGAAAATCGGCCCTATTTTGAGGGTTGTGCAGACATCATATGCATGATCATCTCCCCCTAATCCGCAATCTCAGATCCAGATATACCCCCAAACCAACAAATCCCGTCTGCGCAACCCAAGAATCAGCCCCATTTCTGGAGTTATGCAGACAGAAATTACATCATCTCTACCCCCTAACACCCGATTTTAAACCTAACCTCCCCCTAAGTAAGCAGGCTATGCCTGCACAACCCAAAAAACAGCCCCAGAATGCAGGTTGTGCAGACAGAATTCCCGCCTTGTGCAGACGAGAAGTGGAATCTCTTTCTACTGGCGTCAGAAATATTGAAATAAAAGCCGATTTCAGTGTTCAGTATACACTTTTCAGGACGAATATAGGATGACGATTGTGCAGCGACTGCACTACAAGCATACGAATATGCAGATATTCGGGGAAATACAAACGAGCGCCGGTGATCGGAAGCGATCCGACCCGCCGGCGCTCATATGGCAGAGATTAGTGATGAATCCAGAATGGCTAACGACACTCCATCAGCCATTGTCAGTAAAGCGACAATCAGTGACGGTTCCGTCAGTGCATAACGCGTGCGGTAACGGTGCGGCAGAAGGCGAAGGCGTACGAGGGTACGTCGAGTCTTCTGCCGTGCCGTTAACGCTCCGTTATGTCAGTGACGGTTGTTGAGGCGGTGGTACATTTCGGAGATCTCAAGATCGCGCTCGAATTCTGCGGCCTTGGTGTTCGCGTCGATGGTGGCGAGTTCGACACCGGCGATGCGGGCGAAGTCTTCCCAAGCCTCGCGACCGACGGAGGTGGTCATGCAGGTGTGGTGGGAGGCGCCGGAACGCAGCCAGCACTCGGCGGAGGTCTTGAGGTCCGGCTGCGGCTTCCACAGGCCACGGGCGCACGGCAACTGCTTGAGCTCTCCGAGCGGCTCGACCACATCGACCAGGTTCATGGTCAGGCGGAAACGTTCGCGCACGTCAGACATGGACACGACGACGGCGTCCTTCTTCGGGGCGACGGTGAAGACCAGGCGCACCGGATCGGCCTTGCCACCGATGCCGAGCGGGTGGATTTCCAGCTTCGGCTTGGCGATGGTGCCGACGGACGGGGAGACTTCGAGCATGTGGGAGCCCATGATCATCTCGTTGCCCGGGGTGAAGTTGTAGGAATAGTCTTCCATGAGGGAAGCGCCACCTTCGAGGCCGTAGCCCATCACTGCGCCGATGCGCACGAGCACTGCGGTCTTCCAGTCGCCTTCGGCGGAGAAGCCGAAGCCGTACTCGGACGGGAAGCGCTGCGGGCCAACGCCCGGCAGCTGCGGGAGAGCACCCAAGTCTTCGAAGTTGTCAACGCCGGCGGTGCAGCCATTGGCGCGCATCATGTTGACCATGGCGGCTTCTTCCTTGGCCGCGATGAACAGGGAATCGTACTTGGCGTCGAGCAGAGCCGGATCAACGTCGTACTTAACCTTGTAGTCTTCGATGATGCTCTTGACCTGATCGTCCTTGACGGCTTCGTAGGCTGCGACGAGCTCGTTGACGGCCCAAGTGTTGATGGATGCGCCGAACACGCGCTCGGCTTCGGTCTTGTCGCCTTCGGTGACGGCCACGTTGCGCATGTTGTCGCCCCAACGCATGACCTTCATGTTGTTGGAAGCATCCCAGCCGGCGCAGGCGCGTGCCCAGGTGCCGATTTCTTCGGCAACGGCCGGATCGGTGTAGTGGCCGACCACGATCTTGCGGTTGATGCCCAGACGGGTCAGGATGTAACCGAACTCACGGTCGCCGTGTGCGGCCTGGTTCAGGTTCATGAAGTCCATGTCGATGGTTTCCCACGGGATTTCGAAGTGGTGCTGCGTGTTGAGCTGCAGCAGCGGCTTGGTGAGCACTTCGAGGCCGCGGATCCACATCTTGGCCGGGGAGAAGGTGTGGCACCAGGTGATCACGCCGATGACGTTCGGGTTGGCGGAGGCTTCGACCATGAAGGCCTTGACGCCGTCGGAGGACTTCAGGGTCGGCTTAAGCACCACCTTGACCGGAATCTTGCCGGTTGCGTTGAGCGCGTCGACGATTTCGCCGGACTGCTCGGCCACCTGACGCAGCGCTTCTTCGCCGTACAGATCCTGGGATCCGACGCCGAACCAGACTTCCTTGCCTTCAAACGGGTTTTCCATTGCCATGTGATTGTTCCTTTACTTCGTTGTTTATGGAGTTTTTAATTATTTATTGCGATTGCGATCGCTGATTTGCAGCTCAGTGTTGTCCGTAGACGTTGGTGTAACGATCGTTCAGCTTCGCGATATCCTCATCCGAAATCG
>ERZ840517.3960-NODE-3960-length-10770-cov-2.486141_pt1 | contig 10770 bp, 9 predicted proteins | sample MGYA00519876_ERZ840517 | MGnify/ENA primary metagenome ERZ840517 (study PRJEB31850, sample SAMEA3708882) | human gut metagenome | biome: human gut; feature: human-associated habitat; material: faeces | place: China | collected 2014 ... | reverse complement strand
AACTCGGGGTGCTCCTCGATGTGCTTCATCAGACGGTCGGCGTACTTGCTCATGCGGAAGAAGTATGCCTCCTCCTCGGCGTCTACGCACGGGCGGCCGCAGTCCGGGCAGCAGCCGTCCTTCAGCTGGCTCTCGGTCCAGAAGGACTCACACGGCTTGCAGTATTTGCCCTTGTACGCACCCTTGTAAATATCGCCCTGATCATACAGCTTTTTGAAGATCTTCTGCACCTTTTTCTCGTGCATCGGGTCGGTGGTGCGGATGAATTTGTCATAGGTGGTGTTCATCAGATCCCAGATGGTCTTAACCTCACCGGCAACCTTGTCAACGTGCTGCTGCGGCGTGATGCCGGCTGCCTCGGCCTTCTCCTGAATCTTCTGACCATGTTCGTCCGTGCCGGTCTGGAAATAAACGTCGTAACCGGTCATGCGCTTGTAGCGTGCGATAGCGTCGGCCAGCACGATCTCGTAGGTGTTGCCGATGTGCGGCTTCGCCGAGGTATAGGCGATCGCCGTTGAGATATAATAGGGTTTCTTGTCCATTCGTGTATTCTCTCCTTACATATATAAATATGTTTTATGCGTAACAGCGGGGAACAGGGAACAAAAAATCCTCCGTTCCTGCAATGGCCTGTATTTTGCCACTGCAAGGACGGAGGACAAACCTTCCGTGTTACCACCTTGCTTTACGCCTTCCTCGCGGAAAGGCGCCTCAGCGGGTAGGATGCTACCCATCGTCCTCGATAACGGCAGGACCTTGCCGCCGCAGCCTTGCATACTATTACAAAGTAAGTTCGGTGCGAAGCTCCAAGACCATGTTCGGCAGTGCCCTCCGCGTTCCGCTTTCACCGCCCGGAACTCGCTTTGACGTACTTCACTGCGTACTCTTCTCTTCACAGCTTTTAACAGATGTGCTCAGGAAAACAGCGTTTTCCTGTATACAATGTTATTTTACTATATTGGAGAAGGTTTGTCAAATCTGTTTGCGGTGCAGTATGCCCGGCGCTGCCTTAAAAAAAGTCTTGACAACAGCGGCTCAGAGGTCTAATATAAAAACATATTGATAAAGGTGATGAACGGGTAAAGTAATTGTCACCCCTGTCCGCAGAGAGCTGCCGGTTGGTGTAAGGCAGCGTCAGGAAGCAGTGAAACTCGCCCGGGAGCTGTCCGCTGAAAGTCCTTCGGACCGGTAGGAGGGAACGGATACCCACCGTTACAGGGGAGCGCATTGTCAGATGTGCATAGAGGGGTCGCACCATACTGCGGCAACAAGAGTGGTACCGCGGAGCTTTCGCTTCGTCTCTTAATGATTGGATTAAGGGACGGAGCTTTTTTTGTCCCTGTAAACCCGGTAAAATTCTGAATAGGAGAGGACAAGATACCATGGGAAGAACAGTTAAGATTTTTGATACGACGCTGCGTGACGGTGAGCAGTCTCCCGGCTGCAGCATGAACCTGAATGAGAAGATCGAGGTTGCAAAGCAGCTCGAAGCCCTCAAGGTTGATATCATTGAAGCAGGCTTTGCGGCTGCTTCTCCCGGTGATGCTGCTGCCATCGCAGCAATCGCTGATACCGTGCGCGGCGCTACCATCTGCTCGCTGGCGCGCTGCCGTGAGCAGGACATCGAGGCGGCATGGAACTCCATCCGCCGTGCAGAGTCTGCCCGCATTCACACCTTCCTGGCAACCAGCCCGGTACACATGGAGTACAAGCTGAAGATGACGCCGGATGAGGTGCTGGAATCCGTAGCGCACAACGTAGCCTTCGCCAAGAAGTTCTGTTCGGACATCGAGTTCTCCGCTGAGGATGCGACCCGCTCCGACCTCGACTTCCTGTGCCGCGTTGTGGAAACCGCCATCAAGGCCGGTGCTACTACCATCAACATTCCGGATACCGTCGGCTACATGATCCCGCAGGAGTACGCATCCCGCATCAAGTATCTGCGTGAGCACACCGAGGGTATCGAGAACGTTATCCTGTCCTGCCATATGCACAACGACCTCGGCATGGCAGTTGCAAACTCTCTGGCAGGCGTTGAAGCCGGTATTGACCAGATCGAGTGCACCATCAACGGCATCGGCGAGCGCGCAGGCAACGCCTCGATGGAGGAGTGCGTTATGGCGCTCAAGACCCGTGCCGACCACTTCGGCATCGGCTGCAACATCGAAACCACCCAGATCTACCGCGCAAGCCGCATGATCCAGACCATTACCGGCGTTGCTGTTGCACCGACCAAGCCGATCATCGGTGCAAATGCGTTCGCACACGAGGCGGGCATCCACCAGCACGGCGTGATGGCCAACAAGGAAGCCTACGAGATCATGACTCCGGAATCCGTCGGCATCCCGAAGAACGCCATCGTGCTCGGCAAGCATTCCGGCCGTCACGCCTTCGAGGAACGTCTGCATGAGCTGGGCTACACGCTCGATCACGAGAAGCTCGAGAAGGCATTCGAGAAGTTCAAGATTCTGGCTGACAAGAAGAAGGTCATCAAGGACCGCGACCTCGAGGGTCTGATCGGTGCTGTTCCGGTTTCCGGCGAGGAGCGCTATACGCTCGACCGCTTTGTCATCAACTCTGGCAACACCATTACCTCTACCGCTGTTATCCGCGTCAAGAAGGGCGACGAGATGTTTGAGCGCGCTGCCGCTTCCGACGGCCCGATCAACGCATCGTTCCATGCAATCGACAAGATCATCGGCAAGGAAATCGTTCTGGAGGACTACTCGCTGCGCGCACTGACCGACGGCGAGGACGCACAGAGCGAAGCTATTGTCAAGATTCGCGTAGACGGCAGCAACGAGGTTGTTACCGGCCGCGGCGTATCGGTTGACGTTATGGAGGCGTCCATCAAGGCGTACATCAACGGCATTAACAAGTATTTTAACGACTAATTCAGCAGGAGGAACGCTGTTATGGGTATGACAATGACGCAGAAGATCCTCGCAAAGCATGCGGGTCTGGAAAGCGTAACGGCAGGTCAGCTGATCGAGGCAAACGTAGATCTCACGCTGGCAAACGATATCACCGGTCCGGTTGCCATCCGAGAGATGGAGAAGGCGGGCTTCGATAAGGTGTTCGACAACACCAAGATCGCGCTGGTAATGGACCACTTTGCACCGAACAAGGATATTAAGTCTGCAGAGCAGTGCCTCGAATGCCGCGAGTTCTCCAAGAAGTACAACATCGTAAACTTCTTCGACGTTGGCGCAATGGGCATCGAGCACGCGCTGCTGCCGGAAAAAGGTCTGACCGCTCCCGGTGAGCTTATCATCGGCGCGGACAGCCATACCTGCACCTACGGTGCACTGGGCGCATTCTCCACCGGCGTTGGCTCGACCGATCTCGCCGCAGGCATGGCGACCGGCAAGGCGTGGTTCAAGGTGCCGAGCGCCATCAAGTTTGTGCTCACCGGCAAGCTGAGCCCGTGGGTATCCGGCAAGGACGTCATCCTGCACATCATCGGCAAGATCGGCGTGGACGGCGCGCTGTACAAGTCGATGGAGTTCGTTGGCGAGGGTGCACACGCGCTGTCCATGGATGACCGCTTCACCATCTGCAACATGGCGATCGAGGCCGGTGCGAAGAACGGCATCTTCCCGGTAGACGACAAGACGATGAATTACATCAAGGGCCGCGTAAACCGCGAGGTTACCGCATTCGAGGCCGACGCTGACGCCGAGTACGAGCAGACCATCGAGATCGACCTGTCTGCACTCCGTCCGACCATCGCGTGCCCGCACCTGCCGGAGAACACCAAGACCATTGACGACCTCGGCCATATTGAGGTTCAGCAGTCGGTCATCGGCTCCTGCACCAACGGCCGCATCGACGATATGCGCGTTGCAGCCGAAATCCTCAAGGGCCGCAAGGTAAATCCGAATGTGCGCACCATCATCATCCCCGCAACACAGGAAGTTTACCTGCAGTGCATCGAGGAGGGTCTGACCAAGATCTTCATTCAGGCTGGCGCTATCGTTTCCACGCCGACCTGCGGCCCGTGCCTCGGCGGTCATATGGGTATCCTGGCGCACGGCGAGAAGGCGGTTTCCACCACCAACCGCAACTTTGTCGGTCGTATGGGTCATATCACCTCGGAAATTTATCTGGCAAGCCCGGCCGTCGCTGCCGCAAGTGCGGTAGCAGGCTATATCTGCGCACCGGACGACCTGAAGTAAGGGAGGAAACACATACCATGAACGCAAAAGGCAAGGTTTTCAAGTACGGCGATAATGTCGATACCGACGTTATCATCCCCGCACGTTATCTGAATATCGCAGACCCGAAGGAGCTGTCCACCCACGCAATGGAGGACATCGACGCGGATTTCGTGAAGAATATGCACCCGGGCGACATTGTTGTTGCGACCCGCAACTTCGGCTGCGGCTCCTCCCGTGAGCACGCACCGCTTGTTCTCCGTGAGAACGGCGTTTCCTGCGTTATCGCGTCCTCGTTCGCGCGTATCTTCTACCGCAACGCCATCAACATCGGCCTGCCCATCCTCGAGTGCGAGGCAGCGGCGAACGGCATTGATGCAGGCGACGAGGTAGAGGTCAACTTCGACACCGGCGTGATCACCGACGTTACCAAGGGCGAGAGCTGGCAGGCAGCTGCATTCCCGCCGTTTATCCAGAACATCATCAAGGCAGGCGGCCTGCTCAAGTCGCTCAAGGAGAGAGAGGCATAATCCCATGGAATACAATATTGCTGTTGTCAAGGGTGACGGCATCGGCCCGGAGATCGTATCCGAGGCTATGCTCGTGCTCGATAAGGTCGGCGAAAAGTTCGGCCACAAGTTTGGTTTTCAGGAGGTCCTCGCAGGCGGCTGCTCGATCGACAAGAACGGCATCCCGCTGACCGATGAGACCATCGAGATCTGCAAGAACGCGGATTCCGTTCTGCTCGGTGCAGTCGGCGGCCCGAAGTGGGACGATGTGCCGAGCGCTAAGCGTCCGGAGAAGGCGCTGCTCGGTCTGCGCGCCGCACTGGGCCTGTTCGTCAACCTGCGCCCGGCGCAGATGCACAAGGCGCTTGCTGACGCGTGCCCGATCAAGCCCGAGATTATCGGCGACGGCTTCGATATCCTCGTTTGCCGCGAGCTGACCGGTGACGTTTACTTCGGCAAGCACTATCGCCGCGAGAGCGACAAGGGCTGGGGTGAAACCGGCGCGGACGACATGAACTACTCGGTCTACGAGGTAGAGCGCATCGGCCGCCGTGCTTTTGAGATGGCGATGAAGCGCAATAAGAAGGTCTGCTCGGTAGACAAGGCAAACGTGCTCGAAACCAGCCGCGTATGGCGCGAAACCATGCACCGCATCAAGGACGAGTACCCAGAAGTCGAGTACACCGATATGTATGTTGACAACTGCGCGATGCAGCTTGTCCGCAATCCGGGTCAGTTCGATGTTATCGTAACCGGCAACCTGTTCGGCGATATTCTGTCCGATGAGGCTTCCATGATCACCGGCTCTATCGGTATGCTGCCGTCCGCCTCCATGAACGAGAGCGGCAAGGGTATGTACGAGCCTATCCACGGCTCCGCGCCGGACATCGCGGGCAAGGACATCGCAAACCCGATCGCGACCATCCTGTCGTGCGCGATGATGCTGCGCTACTCGTTCGGCCTCAAGGACGAGGCAGATGCCATCGAAACCGCTGTTGAGAATGTCCTCAACGCAGGTCACCGCACCGCGGACATCGCCGCAAAGGGTGAGAAGGTACTGTCCACCTCCGAGATGGGTGCACTGATCCGCGAACAGCTTTAAGAATAATCAGGAATGAGTAATTTGTAATTATTTTTCCTATCAAGAAACCCGGTTGCGATTAGGCTGCAACCGGGTTTTTCGATAGTCTTGCGGCTTCGGTTTTTCGAAGCCGTTTTTGTTATATGGAGAATCGGCTTTACGCGTTCTCGCTGTTTCTCTCGCTCTTGGCATAGCTCTTGAACGAGTGGATAACGATCGTCAGACCGAGCACAATCAGCAGCACCGCAAGGATAAGCTGCAGACCGTTTGCGATGAATACCGCTCCCCAAGTGGTCTCACCGGCCGGAATAGCCGTTGAGGCGGCAGCAGAGATCGCCTTTACCATAGCGAGGAAACGCTGCACCAGCGCGGTGAAGGTAACACACAGCATGATGATCAGCGGCGGGAAGATCATCTTGTTGCTGCGGCCGGTAACCTTGAGGAATACGCAGAGCGTGATGAGCACCAGAGCGCTCAGCAGCTGGTTGGCCGAACCGAACAGCGGCCAGATATTGGCATAGCCGATCTTGGTGAGCAGGAAACCAAATGCCAGCGTGATAACCGTGGAGAAATATACGTTGCAGAACAGCTTGCGCCAGCCCTCGGCATGCTCCATGTCATCGACGGAGAACAGCTCCTGAAAGCTCATGCGGCCGATACGCGCAACTGCGTCCAGACTGGTCAGCGCCAGTGCGGAAACACACATGGTCATAAATGCAGTAGCAACATAAACCGGAACGCCGAACATCTCGAAGAAGCCTGCGACACCGCTGCTGAATACCTGGAACGGCGTGCCCGCTGCCGGCGTACCGTCAGCTGCTGCAGCAGCACCGGCAACGCACAGTGCCAGAACAGCCAGCAGGCTTTCCAGCACCATTGCGCCATAGCCAACCTTGGGCATGTCCTTTTCATTCTCGATGGTCTTGGAGGACGTACCCGAGGAAACTAGGCTGTGGAAACCGGAAACCGCACCGCATGCAACGGTTACAAACAGGATCGGGAACATCGTGCCGAGCTTCTCATTGGTAAAACCGGTGAATACCGGCAGGTTCATAGTCGGATGTGCAACAACCAGACCGACGACTGCGCCTGCGATCATGCAGATGAACATGAAGGTGGTCATGTAGTCGCGCGGCTGCTTGAGCAGCCACATCGGAAGGACAGCGGCGAAGAAGATATAAACGAAGGTGATATAGCTCCATGCTGCCTTGCCGAAGATAAGCGGGCAGTTCATGCCGATTGCAAAGGAGGCAACGATGCACACAATGCCGACAACTGCTTCCTTCCAGCCGGTCAGGTTAAACTTTTTCTGGATAAGGCCGAGCACAACCGCGAATACCATAAACATGATGGAGATCATGCCTGCCGCACCGTTGGTGGTTGCGGCAGCAGCCAGCTCGGTAACGCCTGCGTCAGTGACAGTGTAGGCGTTGAATGTGCCCGCAACCATATCTGCGAATGCCGCAACAACGATGCAGCAGAAAATCCACGAGAAAATCAGGAACAGCTTGCGGCCGGTTTTGCCGATGTACTTCTCAATCAGCATACCCATCGACTTGCCCTTGTTCTTAACCGAAGCGTACAGCGCGCCGAAGTCGGCTACCGCGCCGAAGAATACGCCGCCGATCAGCACCCACAGCAGTACCGGCAGCCAGCCGAACGCCGCAGCTTGAATTGCACCGGTTACAGGGCCTGCGCCCGCGATTGAGGAGAACTGGTGACTGAATACCGTCCAGCCGTTGGTCGGCACAAAGTCCTTGCCGTCATTAAATTCAACGGCAGGCGTCTTGGCTTTCGGGTCGATACCCCATTTGTTCGCCAGCCAGCGTCCGTAGAAAACGTACGCGCCGAACAGAACAACAGCCGCGATCAGCACAATTACAAGTGTGTTCATGTTTTTTCGTCTCTTTCTTGAAATGATTTGCGATTCCGCAGCCAAAGGTACGCAAAAAAGCCTCAATCAGCAAGTTTCTTTATCACAGGTGCTGCCTTCGCATTCAAACTCAAGAGTGACATGATGAATACCGGTATCCTCTAACACATGCCTTATAAGGTGTTTGGCCTCCTCCATATGACACATATCATCCAATACGATATGAGCGGTAAGTGCCGTCTCGGTAGTACTTAATGCCCAGGGCAGCCATATGCAGATAAGTACCTTTCACATGGAGGTCTCTCTCCTTATCCTTCATAAAGAGCCAGGCGGTAAAAGCGGTAAGACACTCCTTCCTGCCAGTTAGTTCAGAGAAAGATCCTGCAAAAAGGTAAGTCCGAAGTCTTGCAACACTTCTTCATCTGTTTGTAAAAGTACAAGTGTTTTCAACTCTTGCAATTCCGCATTTGTCAGACAGAAATAAACATTCTCCGATGAAAGCCGGAGAAATATCTTACGATTACTCATCAAGCCATGATTCATCCGAGCCGCTTCCGTCCCATTAATGCCGACTACATAATTACGAAAATGTAAAAAACCATCTTCAGTGAAACGAAAAAAAAGATTACCGAATTCAAGATGATAGACTTTGCAATGATCATAATAGGAAATCATCCCGGAACGGGTTTTATTGATTAGTTCCATAACAATAACATATATTTTGTAAGTATGAAACAAAGATAAGCCACTCTCTAAAATGCTACAATACGCATATATAGTGATTTACACCTTCTTTATTAGCATTTTTCAGGTATACCGGTATTCTCTCTCTCCCTAATTATAAGTATCATAAAGGCGGTAATACCTACAAATAGTGATTGATCATTCTTTTGTCCGTTCATAACTTTGCACTGAAAAATAAACATACAATTATGGTTACCCCGTCAAGGTCTCCCAAAAGACAGTTACATTATCGCAGAAACCTCCTACTGCTTCTTTCAATTCTGATTATTGGAATTGTCTGTCTTTGTGTTTCGTTGACAATGCACGACAAAACCAATGCTGACTGCCACTGTATCCAATGCCTGACAAATCGCATTCCGGAGGATGGAGAGTATCTCTATAATCGATATCTGCCGCTCATCAGTCTTGTATGGATCTTGCTGATATTCCTGCCAATCTATTTTCTTAGCCACAAAAAGAAATAAACCGTATCATTGACATAAATCAAAAATTCACCAAAAAGAACAGCCTTTCTTCCGTGCCTCCTATTTTTTTAATTACCTTTGCCCGCAAAATAGCACTATTTGTCTTGAGAAAACAGATATTTTTCAGAAAATATTAAACCAAAATCTAATAGCCGTGTTATAAACATCATTGTACGACTCTCCTAATGGAGATAATAGGAAAAGGTATTTGGATTTAAGGATTAATAAAGAGAATAATTTATGTTATCAGGCGAACAAGTGGAAGATATTTCCAACATAGACAGTTGCCAAGCAACAGTTACTTCCAAAGAGACGATACAAACAGTTACTGCATACACTACAAGTACGGTAGTCTCAACACCGGTACGCAGAACATTCGAAGAACAAAAGCCCTTCATTTTTGTCATTGTCGGCTTTGCTGCCTTTTACATCATCGCCCTCATTATTGCCCGGATTGTAAAAAATCAGTTGGCGCACTAATTTCAACTCTATATATAAAACAAGCCACCGGAATGACTACTAACAATATCATTCCGATGGCTGTCCCCTTTAAACACCTTTAAACAAAATGGAAAAATATGCCTCGATCTAACTAAACTAACTAACCCTTAGAGGCATATTTTTGAGGAGGCTGATCACTCAGCCTCTTTTCTATTTACGAGCCTCAGCAATGTAACCCAATGCTTCAGCACATTTAGCTGTAACATAAGCCCAATCTTCAGCAGCGACTTTATCTTTCGGGAAGAGTTTAGACCCCATACCGACACAGAATACGCCAGCCTTAATCCAAGCTGTCAGGTTCTCCTTGGTCGGTTCCACTCCACCTGTCACCATCAATTTAGACCATGCCATCGGAGCCATCAAACCTTTCACAAAATTAGGACCATACACATCTCCCGGGAATACCTTGCAAAGATCACAACCTACTTCCTGTGCAAAACCTACTTCGGATACAGAACCGCATCCCGGAGTATAAGGAACCAAACGACGATTACAAACCTTTGCTATTTCCGGGTTAAACAACGGACCCACCACAAAATTAGCACCCAACTGAATGTAAAGGGCGGCAGTAGCCGGATCAACGATAGATCCGATACCCATAGCCATATCCGGGCACTCTTTGGCAGCAAATTTCACTATTTCGGCAAATACCTCCTGAGCAAAATCACCACGATTGGTAAATTCAAAAGCACGAACACCGCCGTCATAACAAGCTTTCACTACTTTCTTTGCCACTTCTGCATCTTTATGGTAGAATACAGGTACCATGCCGGTTGAACCTATTTTATCCAACACAGCTATTTTATCAAATTTTGCCATTTCTTTTATATTTACGATTTAACAATTTACGATTGAAATTTCTTTTAATTATATAAAAAACAATACGATTAGACTTGTTTAATCTGATGAGCCTTCAAAGTAACAATTGAACTGACTATAATCTTATAGAGTTCATTAGCTTCTTGCAATAAGTCTTGCAACTTCTCTGCCTTTATCATACCACTATCCCTTATAATTTCCAACCAATGTATTGTTTCATCAAGTTCTTCTTCTACCATTTTCAGTTTATTTAAGAAATCCTTATCTGATTTACCTAAACAAGCCGCTCTATAATTAGCAGCAGGAGAAGTACCCGAGCGAACAATCTGCTTGGCAATAGCGTTTCCGGAAATCGTATTGGGCATACCATCTACCATCTTTATTATTCTCAACGAGAACATCTTAAATCGTTTTTTCAAATCTTCAGCGTCCATCAATGAAAGTAATTCCAATCGTAAATAGTAAATCGTCTAATCGTAAATAAATTTATCGTTGAACACGTCCGCTTGCATCTCCACCGGCCAGTGCTTCCACCTCTTCTACCGATACAAGATTGAAGTCACCATTGATTGTATGTTTCAGTGCAGAAGCAGCTACGGCAAATTCAAGAGCCTCGCCTTGA
>ERZ840517.3959-NODE-3959-length-10771-cov-2.834080_pt1 | contig 10771 bp, 8 predicted proteins | sample MGYA00519876_ERZ840517 | MGnify/ENA primary metagenome ERZ840517 (study PRJEB31850, sample SAMEA3708882) | human gut metagenome | biome: human gut; feature: human-associated habitat; material: faeces | place: China | collected 2014 ... | reverse complement strand
TTTAAGACACCCTACTAAAATTCTTTATTAGGTGTAGCTTATACCCTAACTCTTATAAAAGGTTTACGCAAAGATATCACTCCGTAGAATATAACCGATTACATCTCCTTTACGTACATTGGTACCTTGTTGCGCACATATTTCCACCACACGTCCGGTAAATCCGGTCAGAATCTTTTCATATTCTCCCCACGGGGTAGAAAGATAACAAAAGACTTCGTCATGCTGATATTTACGTCCGATGAATGGAGCAATGGATGGTCCCTCTACGGAAACTTCCCAAAGTACCTGCCCGTTATCAGGAGCAATGACCGGGTCTGCTTTGGCACGTTTCAATTTCTTAATTTCCTCTTCCGAATATCCGTTCTTTGCCATTGCTGCATCTTTAGCATGTTGTAACTCTTCCTCAAAACGCTTTTTGGCAACCCCGGACTTATAATCACGATACTGGCGATCGTGCATGGCCAGTTCGAACAGTTCCTCGTCATCCTCTCCATATTCCCAGCCATTTTCATCCATTTCCTTTCGATATTCATCCAAAGCATCCGGATAATTCAACTGCGGGTCGGTATCGACAAATTCATATCCTTTAGATTCCGCCAACTCTATAATCTCTGGAGCGAGCTTACCCGGAAGACGTCCACTTTTACCCAGAATCATATCCCAAGTGTGGTTATCTATCATTGTCCAGCGATCTTCCCCTTTTACCTGCTGCATAAGATTCATTAATGCAACATTCTTCACATACTGGCTGAAAGGAGTTACCAAAGGAGGATAACCCAGCTTAGGCCATACATATTCCACTTCATCAAAGAGCATCACAAGCAAATCATCCAGACTAAGTTCTGGCTCATTCTTACTCCTTAATATCATATTGATACCGGAATGTACTCCTTTCAAGTCTACCATCATGGAACCCATCATACCACCCGGCAAACCACATTTCAGTAGAAGTGAAGACATGTATTTATTGGTAGGATCCATAAAATAACCCAGAAAATCATCAATGAATTCTTGCGTCATAGCGCGAGCTTTCATATATGCTTTCATATTTATGTCGGGAACCTGGAAGCCTAAATCTTTCAACATAGCCTGCACGGAGATTACGTCCGGATGCACTTTGCCCCAAGACATCGGTTCCATAGCCACATCAATGATGTCCGCACCATTTTCGCAAACCTCAAGGATAGAAGCCATAGACAATCCCGGTCCGCTATGACCATGATATTGAATCAATATATCCGGATGTTTCTCCTTGATAGTCCTGACCAATTCTCCTAACATACCCGGACGACCGATACCCGCCATATCCTTCAAGCATATTTCAGGTGCACCGGCCTCAATCAGTTGATCGGCAATTCGGGCATAATACTCAACAGTGTGTACGGGAGAATAGGTGATACAAAGAGTTGCCTGCGGAATCATACCTGCTTCCAAAGCATATTTAATAGAAGGAATGATATTTCTTGTTTCGTTCAGTCCACAGAAAATGCGTGTGATGTCCACTCCTTGCGCGTGCTTGACTTTATACATCAATTTACGCACATCTGCCGGAACCGGATACATACGCAACGCATTCAATCCGCGATCGAGCATATGCGTTTGAATACCCGCTTCTTTAAAAGGTGCGGTAAAAGCACGGACAGCCTTATTAGGATTTTCGCCGTACAACAGATTCACTTGCTCAAAAGCACCGCCATTCGTTTCAACTCTGGCAAAACAGCCCATCTCAATAATCAAAGGAGCGATACGGACAAGCTGATCAACCCGAGGTTGATATTTACCGGAAGATTGCCACATGTCCCGATAAACAAGACTGAATTTAATTTCCTTTTTCATCATAGCCAATAATAAGTGATTTTTTCTTCGGTTAACTTCACATATACAAATATAAAGGTTTAAACTGACATATAGTCAAACAATCACCTTAAAAAATAGATATAAAGAGATGTTTAATATCATAATGCAAGAAAACCACCTCTATATAGATCCATTCACTATAAATAACAAATCAAATTGTTTTATGTTCGCATTTATTCTTTTAAGAATACTAACAAGTCTGTTAGTAACAACATTGTTAGTAACAAACTTGTTAGTATTTCAAAGAATCACTATATTTGCCCAATAAGAATAATAAAGAATAGTTATGGAAAAGCCGTTTGTTTTTGGTGTAGCCACTTCCGGAGATAACTTTACAGATCGCGAAAAAGAGACTCAACGTTTACTCCTAAACTTTGCACATGGTGTAAATACAGTGCTTATTTCTCCTAGAAGATGGGGAAAAACATCACTAGTTAAGAAAGTAGCCCAGCTATCACAAGATAGCAAGAGAAAAGTGGTCTACATAGACATTTTTTCCTGTCGCACCGAAAATGAGTTTTATCGTCTCTTTGCCACTTCTATCTTAAAACAAACTTCTTCCAAATGGGAGGAATGGATAGAGAATACTAAACAATTCCTCTCACACATCAATCCCAAAATCTCTATCGGAGCAGATCCGATGAACGATTTCTCTATATCATTCGAGTACAACATGCAAAATAATACGGAGAATGACATCTTACAGTTACCCGAAAAAATTGCAATAGAGAAAGAGATACAGATAGTCATTTGCATTGATGAGTTCCAACAAATTTCAGATTTCGAAGATTCCAAAACATTTCAGAAAAAGCTACGTAGCGTATGGCAATTACAACAACATGTCTCATATTGTCTTTTCGGAAGTAAAAAGCATTTAATGAACGAACTTTTTGAAAAGAAGAATTTACCATTCTATAAATTTGGAGATGCTATCTATCTCGCAAAAATAGAAACAAAATACTGGATTGAATATATATGCAAACGATTTGAAAATACAGGAAAACACATTTCTCCCGAACTTGCAGAAGAAATCTGCCGCCTTGTAGACAACCATTCGTCTTATGTACAGCAACTTTCCTGGCTACTTTGGATACGTACCATTAATACAGCAACCACAGAACAACTTTCTTATGCATTGGAAGACCTACTCGACCAAAACAATATTCTATTCCAAAGTGAAACAGAAAACCTTTCTGCCTATCAAATGAATTTTCTAAAAGCAATTGTTGATGGAATACACACTAAATTCAGCAGCAAAGAAGTCATTTCAAAATACAATTTAGGAACATCGGCCAATATTGTCCGCTTAAAAAATGCATTACTACAAAAGGAGCTCATAGAGACAAATGGAAAAGAGATAGTTCTTGCAGATCCAGTATTTGGAGTATGGTTTAAAAAAGAAATGCTTTACTGACATATATACAATAAAAGATGCACAGATCACCGATCATAAATCGATTCTCTGTGCATCACTACTACTCTAAAAACACTTTTAAGACAAAACTAACTAAATTATGGAAGAATATATAATACTGCGCAGAAAACGTATCCCATACGGCATGATGAACTTCGCAGTAATCCGCCGCGACGACTGTTATTATGTGGACAAAATCCGGTTTATCCCCATGATAGAAGAGGCAGACAAGTTTTTCTTCTTTATTCGCCCGTGCCGTTTCGGCAAAAGTCTTACAGTAAATATGTTGCAACATTATTATGATATACTTGCCAAGGATAAGTTCGATGCCCTGTTTGGCGACCTTTACATCGGAAAGCACCCTACGCGCGATCGGAACAGCTATCTGGTACTATACCTCAACTTCTCCGGAATAGTAGGCGAACTACACAACTATCGCAAAGGACTGGATGCGCATTGCCAAACAATGTTCGACTATTTCTGTGATATTTACGCCGACTATCTCCCCAAAGGCATCAAGGAAGAACTCGACAAAAAAGAAGGAGCTGTCGAACAATTTGAATACCTATTCACAGAATGTAATAAGACCAACCAACGTATTTACCTTTTTATTGACGAATACGACCATTTCACCAATGCCATCCTCTCGGATATAGAAAGCCTGCACCGCTATACGGACGAAACACATGGCGAAGGTTATCTGCGCGCCTTCTTCAATAAAATTAAAGCTGGAACTTATTCCAGTATCGAGCGTTGTTTCATTACCGGTGTAAGCCCCGTGACAATGGACGACCTCACAAGCGGTTTCAACATCGGAACCAACTACTCGCTCACGCCGGAATTCAACGAGATGATAGGTTTCACGGAAGAAGAAGTGCGCCAAATGCTCACTTACTATTCTACCACCAGTCCATTCAACCACAGTGTGGACGAATTGATAGAAATAATGAAACCCTGGTATGACAACTACTGCTTTGCGGAAGAATGTTATGGCGAAACCACCATGTACAACTCAAATATGGTGCTCTACTTCGTCAAGAATTATATTCAACGAGGCAAAGCCCCCCGGGATATGGTAGAAGACAATATCCGTATCGATTACGAAAAATTGCGTATGCTCATCCGGAAGGACAAAGAGTTTGCTCATGATGCCTCCATCATACAAACATTGGTGAGCGAAGGCTATGTCACCGGAGAACTGAAAAAAGGTTTTCCTGCCGTCAATATTACCAACCCCGACAACTTTGTGAGCCTGCTCTACTATTTCGGTATGCTCACCATTAGTGGCACGTATGAAGGAAGGACCAAACTCACCATCCCCAACCAAGTAGTCCGCGAACAAATATACACTTATCTGCTAAGTACCTATAACGAAGCCGAACTCAATTTCAGTAGTTACGAAAAAAACGAACTTGCCAGTGCTCTTGCCTACGATGGCGATTGGAAAGCCTATTTCGGTTATATTGCTGACTGCCTGAAACACTACACTTCCCAGCGCGACAAGCAGAAAGGTGAATTTTTTGTCCACGGCTTTACGCTTGCCATGACGGCACAGAACCGCTTCTACCGTCCCATTTCCGAACAGGATACACAGGCAGGATATGTCGATATTTTCCTCTGTCCGCTACTGGATATCTATTCTGGCATGAAGCACAGCTACATTGTAGAACTGAAATACGCCAAATATAAAGACCCCGAAAGCCGTGTGGAAGAACTGCGTCTGGAAGGGATTACACAAGCTAACCGCTATGCAGAAACCGAGACGGTGAAGAATGTGGTCGGTGCCACACAACTTCATAAGATTGTGGTGGTGTATAAGGGAATGGATATGCCGGTATGTGAAGAAATTTAAAGCAAACTCAGCAATAAAGCTATACAGAATCTCGAACATCACTGGGAATGGAAGCATATTGTGCCCGTTAACAGTGAAAATCCGTAAAAGAATTCAAAAGAGAAACAAATACAACAAAATTATTTGGAAAGGGCAAGAAGAAGGCTTATATTTGTCATGTGATTTTTTTCATAGTATTAGATTTAAGGTTAACAAAGGTTGGAGCAAGGCGTTGCTCCTTTTTTTATGTCTTATTCCCTGCCGCCAACAGTTTCCCGAACAAATTCAGAATCCCCGCTACACTCTCTTTATCAGATACAGGTATCCGAATACTAGTCCGACCTGTCTCCTTATCTTCCTCTACAATAGAATCAACCAATCTCTGAGTAGCTTCTGGCGAACTAAGCGTACGTGCCAGTCCGCTAAGGAAAGAAAATCCCTGCTGAAGCAATTGCTCCGGATTATTATCTGCCGCAGATACAGAAGACTTCTTTTCCGTACTCACCTCTGTTACTCCTTCTTCAGGTGTTTCTTCCTCAAGCAATGCCAATGAATCCGTGTCCGTCGTTTGCAAAACAGCCGTTTCCTCCACAACTTTCTCTTCATTATCATTCAAATCAATACTGCAGCCCGCCATACGATTATGCGCTCCGTCCACTTCTTCAGACGGTTCGGCCACCACCTTGAGACTATCCATCATCTTGTCGAACTTGCTGTTTTCCAAGAAGATGGTATCTTCACCATTATCAAGGATACCCTCAAAAAGAGAAGTTTTGAAGTTGAGGGTAGACAACATCCTCTCTTCAATAGTCTGGCTGGCAACAAGATTGATAACCTGGATATTCTTTTTCTGACCGATACGATAAATACGGGCAATACGCTGCTCGAGAACGGCCGGATTCCAAGGCAGATCGAGATTGATAAGTATAGACGCAACTTGCAGATTCAGCCCTGTACTTCCGGCATCAGTTGACAGAAAGACGCGGCTTTCCGGCAGTTCGGTAAAGTTATCCGTCAGATTTTTACGGGCTTCGGAAGGAATCCCCCCATGAAGATACTCATACCGGACACCTAAAACGTCCAGTTCTTTCGCTATCAGACGAGTCATCCTCTCCCATTGGCTGAAAATAACCACCTTCTCATCTCCACTCTCAAAGACATTCCTGAGAATATTCAGCGTTTCCTCCACCTTCGTATCATAACGGGTTTTCTGGTCAAGAATATAAGTGCTGTCGCAAAGCATACGCATCTGGCTAAGCATCAACAATAGCCGCTTCCGGTCTTTCTCACTCAGGAAACGGGTTTTCGTCCATTTGAATACTAGTTGCGACACGATAGACTGATATTCATCATGCATATTCCTCTGTTGCTCAGTCATCGGCACAAACAGAACTTTATCCATCCGCCCGGGCAACTGGAGAGCTACATCTTTTTTCCGGCGGCGAATCAGTACGTTCTTCATCTGCTCGCCAATGGCATTCAGATTCTTGTAAGAAACCACCTTACCCGTATCCGACCGGACAACAGTCTGGTCAAGAAACTGATAATAAGGTCCCAAACAAAACTGGTCGACAAACTGCATGATGGAATAAAGTTCCTCCAACTTATTCTCCAATGGAGTACCGGATAAAATAACCGAATAATCCGACTCAATATGACGGGCTGCTTTGGATATTTGAGTATTCCAGTTCTTCAGACGCTGCACTTCATCCATGATAAGGAAATCAGTATGAAGAGACTTCAAGATTTTAATATCATTGCACACACTGTTGTAAGACACTATCTTATAAAATTCTTCCGCTCCATATAGCACTTTCCTGGTCAGGTGATTTCCTTCTACCACAATAGCCTTGGCATCGGTAAAACGCTCTATTTCCTTTTTCCATTGATATTTCAATGATGTAGGGCATATAATCAGAGCGGAAGATATAAACTGATGCTTCCTCATCAGTTCAGCCGTTCCAATAGCCTGGATAGTTTTGCCCAGTCCCATTTCATCCGCGATGATAGATTTTCCGGCACGAAAAGCAAAACGGATTCCTTCTTTCTGATAAGGGTAAAGTTTTGTTTTCAGCAATGTGTCCAATGCTGTGTCCGAAGCATAGTCCGGTAGCAATTGCGACCGCCGCCGCAAATCACGCTGTTCAAGTATAAATCCCAGTGCGTCGGGATACCAACGGAATGTGTTATTCAGGCGGGTAGCAGCCCTCAAGAATTCAGTTATCGAGTCAATGGCGGCAGGGCGCATCACTCCGTCGGGAGTAAAATAAGGACTTGCCAGTTTGCGGAACTCCTCCTCATTGTCCGTACCGATTCGCAAGCAAACTTTACGCTCTCCCTGATAAGACAGGTATACGGAAGAATACGGTGGCGTGACACGGCAAACTTTACGTCTTTTCTCTCTAATCCATAGTTTGACTCCTTCCAAATGTTTGCAAGTACCCAATTGGCTTGCCTTAAAATCCATACACGAACAATAATTCCAAGGACTCTGATGTCCTCTATATACCACATTATATTCATTGCCGGATGTAGGATTTATCACCGTATAATAACCGGGATTTTTGTCTCTCTCAAATATTACAAACTTCTCTTTCATTGCCGCCTGCCTCCGCAAAGCAATCTGCCAGTCTTGCAAAGTCATATTGTCCGGTCGATAATGATAAGAAACTTTATTCACTGTGCTTTTCGTCTTTTTATCTGCTTTTGTCTTTTTTGCCATGCTCATTGTACCTTCGAAATTTTGCCAAAAATACGAAAAGGTTTCTGTTTCTCCACAATATAAAGTATACAAATTATCAGGAAATTACTATAATAACTGGTACATTCCCCCTACCAACACACGAACTACACCTTTCATTTCAAGCTCGAAAAGAATCGTATTCATTTTCTGCACGGGAATATCCGCTTCAACTACTAATGTATTAATCTGTAAATCACCTCGTTTCTCAAGAATTTCAATAACCTTTTGCTCCTCTTCAGACAAATCAAGAAAAAGACTACGCTGCACATTTGCCACTTTTGCCGAATGAGCACTAACCTCCCAGCCCATAGCCTTCACAAAATCTTCGGCTGATAATAACAAAGAAGCTCTGTTTTCTCTGATTAACAGGTTGCATCCTTTTGAATATTCATCATTCACGCGACCGGGGAAAGCGAAACAGTCGCGATGATAACCTTCGGCAAGTTCGGCTGTAATCAGTGAACCGCCTTTCTCTGCTGATTCAATGACAATTGTAGCATCACACACACGGTTACGGCTGACAAAGTTATGCCGGTCGGGATTGGTGCCGGACAGAAATTCGGTCAGTAATCCCCCTTTTTCAAGCATGTCAACAGCTGTTTTCCGGTGGACATGAGGATAAATACGATCCAGCCCATGAGCTAAAACACCTACTGTAGGTAATTCATTGGCCAAAGCTTCACGATGCGCATGAATATCGATTCCATAAGCAAGACCGCTGACTACAAGCACTTCAGGACAAAGTGCTTTCAGATCCCGCAGAAAAGAGGCGCAGATTTGTGTCCCATAATCAGTAGCATTACGGGTTCCTACCATATTCAGGATATGAAGGGAATTTAGATCGGTATTTCCTTTAAAGAAAAGAACAATAGGGGCATCTTCACATTCCCGCAAACGGGAAGGATAAGCCTCATCATGAAAAGACAGACAAGAGATCCGATTCTTCCGGATAAATTCATATTCTTGTTCGGCGCGGAGCACAGCTTGCGGACAATCCAATGCCTCTATCACCCGTTGACTTACTTCTGGAATACGTTCCGGTATTTCTTTGCGCAAACGGAAGACATCAACGGCATTACCCATTCCATCTATCAAATGTTTTGCTCCTATGTGCCCGATACCGGGCACCATTGTCAGAGCAATACTATAAATTTGTTCTTCTTCGGAGCTGTTCATTTCAGGTAAGGCGCAAAGACATTATCGAACAATTCGCTGTCACTTAAACGTCCGTTTACCACACATACCGTCTCAACAGTGGATTTCACTACTACTTTATTATCATTCTTACGGAAGATATCCTGATAAAACACATATTTGATACCTTCCTTTTTCATATATAGTTTCGAGACAAACTCATCTCCGCTTTTCAATGGAGTCTTGAATGCCATACTAATACGTGCCACTACCGGATCAACTCCCTGCTCATGAAGTGCAGCAAAACTGATACCCACCGAAGTCAGAAACTCGTGACGGGTATGTTCCAGATAGTGCTGATAATTGGCATTATTGACAATACCTTGAAGGTCACATTCGTAATCGCGAACCTTCATTTCCAATTCATAGATATAGTTCATTTAAATTGAGAATTAAAAGTTGAGAAATAACAGTTAGCCTCTTTTTTGCTCAATGTCGAGTCCTTTGAACTTCCTCAATTCTTCGGTCGATACCAGTTTATACAGCTTGTCACTGGGACGTATCTTATCCGATTTCATGGAGAAATGCTGTCCCTTCTTCACTGTTTGCACAGATTCCAAGTCAACACGAGCTTCTTCCAAAGTCATAAATAGGGCACCGGTAGTCGGCCCTGTAATGAGAAGCTTATCGCCTACACTTACTTCAGCCGCTTCTACCAGGAATTCGGAAACTCCGATATTAGAGAAGTATTTGACACCTTTACCTACATAAATCTTACGTTCCGTAGCTGCCGAACCATAATTCCTGGTCCATTCGCCCAAACGCTGTCCCAAGTAATATCCATCCCAGAAGCCACGGTTGAATACGGTTTTCAGGCGTTCATCCCAAGCCGCAATCTTTTCATCGGTGAATGTTCCATCCAAATAAGCCTTGATAGCTTCTTTGTAACATTCTACCACTGTACGTACATATTCAGGTCCACGGGCACGGCCTTCAATCTTGAATACACGTACACCGGCATCCAACATTTTATTCATAAAATGGATGGTCTTCAAGTCTTTGGGAGACATGATATATTCGTTATCAATATCCAGTTCCACATCCGTTTCCTTATCACGAACCGTGTAAGAACGACGACATACCTGCATACAAGCACCGCGATTGGCCGAATGATTCATCTCATGTAAAGAGAGATAGCATTTACCCGATACTGCCATACAAAGCGCGCCGTGGCAGAACATTTCGATACGAAGTTGTTCGCCGCTCGGACCACAAATATGTTCTTCCTGTATCTGACGATAAATCTCGGCCACCTGTTCCAGATTCAACTCACGGGCCAATACTACCACATCTGCAAATTGCGCATAGAATTTCAAGGCCTCCGCATTGGAGATATTCAACTGGGTGGAAAGATGCACCTCCTGTCCTATCTGACGGGCATAATTCATCACTGCCACATCAGCTGCAATCACCGCAGAAATTCCCGCTTCCTTGGCTGCGTCGACAATGGTATGCATCAGAGGGATATCTTTATCATAGATAATCGTATTGACCGTCAGGTAGCTCTTCATCCCGTGCTCGTCACACGTACGGGCTATTTCCCGCAAATCATCAATCGTGAATGTATTAGCCGAACGGGCACGCATATTCAGGTTTTCTATACCGAAATAGATAGAATCGGCACCTGCCTGAATGGCCGCAGCAAGAGATTCGCGCGAACCCACAGGAGCCATTATTTCAAAATCTTTCAAACTAAGACTCATAGAATATATACTTATTTGTATCAGTT
>ERZ840517.3954-NODE-3954-length-10781-cov-2.595096_pt1 | contig 10781 bp, 10 predicted proteins | sample MGYA00519876_ERZ840517 | MGnify/ENA primary metagenome ERZ840517 (study PRJEB31850, sample SAMEA3708882) | human gut metagenome | biome: human gut; feature: human-associated habitat; material: faeces | place: China | collected 2014 ... | reverse complement strand
ACGCTGTTTTTTCATATGGAATGAATGAAATTTTGGCTACGTTACTGAGAACGGAGTGAGCAGTAACAGTTAATGACGACTGTTCTCAAGAAGAGCGATTGAAAAATTTTCCATATTGTGTTAATATCAAAACAATATGGGAGGTATTTTGAATGCAAATTAGAAAATCGGCGGAGGATTATTTGGAGGCAATTTTGGTGTTGTCTAAACAGGGGGGCGGTGTTCGTTCTATTGATATTGCGACGATGCTTGGGGTATCGAAACCGAGTGTGAGTCATGCGATGAAGCTGTTACGTGAGGATGGCTATATCGCGATGGATCGTTATGGTACGGTGACGCTTCTGGATAAAGGGGCTCAGATTGCAACGCATATTTATGAACGCCATACAGTGTTGAGTAAGATGTTGGAACGTCTCGGCGTAAGCCCGGAAGTTGCAAAAGAAGATGCGTGTAAGTTAGAGCATGACCTGAGCGATGAGAGTTTTACTAGGATAAAGGAGCACTTCCACAAGGTGATTGGGGAAGTTGAATAGCGGATAAAATAAACTCCCCCCGTCGGATGAATTTCTGACGAAGTGGGGAGTTTATTTTTTAAAGTTAGTCATCTACTATTTCTGTTACATAGCTTCCATGCCCGTCTATAGCAATAACTTTTTCTTTTCCATCTTCTGTTTGAAATATCCATGGAGCAGAATAAGGATTACGAAAAAAGGCTTACAACGAATGGTGGTGTGGTACAATGCTGTAGAAAGAAGAATGCTGGAAAGCCGTATAGTCGTATGAAGGAGAAACTCACATGCAGTTTGATGAGAGGAAAGAGGGAATAGACCCTCTGACCTACTCTACATATTATTCTGTCTGCTTCTGTGGAAGCTGTGCAAGGATGATAGCAGCAAACATGATGACACATCCAAGGATTTCTTTAGTACTTAGTTGCTGTCTGAGGATGATCCATCCGGCTAGGACAGAGATGCAGGATTCCAGGCTGAGTATCAGGGATGCTACAGTTGGGTTCATGTTTTTCTGACCGATAATCTGCAAGGTGTAAGCTACTCCGCATGACATAACACCTGCGTAGAGGATTGGCTGCCATGCTGCCAGGATGGATGAGAGTTCCGGATGCTCAAGGAGCAGAGCGGGAATGCCGGAAAGAACTCCACATGTCAGGAACTGAATACAGGAGAGCTTTACTCCGTCTACTTTTGGAGAAAAGTAGTCGATGACTAGTATGTGCAGTGAAAATAGAAATGCGCATACCAGTACGAGCAGATCTCCTTTTCCGATAGAAAATCCATCTGTGATGCACAGGAGATAAAGTCCGATCAGAGCCATTGCAACGGCAGCCCAGATAAATTTTGTGCATTTTTTGCCAAGGAATAGTCCGATGACAGGGACGATCACAATATAACAGGCAGTGATAAAGCCGGCTTTTCCGACGGTTGTATACTTGATGCCAAACTGTTGGAAATTGCTTGCCAGACAGAGGCAGATACCGCAGGCGATACCGCCGATAATCAGAGTTTTTTTCTCCTGCATATTGGATACAGTATTACTTGAGGTGTCAGATCTGCCAGATGCTTTGGAAGCAGAATCTGAAGGAGAGTTTCTCTTTTTCAGAATAAAAATCAGTGGAATCAGAACGACTGCTCCGATAAGGGAACGGACGGCATTAAAAGTAAAGCCTCCTACGTATTTCATTCCTACGCTTTGAGCCACAAAAGCGATACCCCAGATGATCGCTGCGAGAAGCAGGAGCAGGGAATTTTTTAATGGAATCTGTTGTTTTTGCATGATGTGTGTAATCCTTCCTTATATTAATGTGTAAATAGAATGTATAAAATGTGGATAAAACAAAATATTTATTCATTCAGTGTGGACAGAAGCACTGAAATTTTGTAACTGTTCAGTGCCCTCATAGTTATAAAATGTTTCAAATATATTTTAAGAGTGCCGGTGCCTTATTGATCTGAAAATGAAGAAACACTTTCATAATTATACATCATAAATGTAAAAAGAGAAAGAAGATTGTAGAAATAAAAAGAAGCCTCTGCAGGAGACTTCTTTTTGTAAATGTGTATCTGATATTTATATCAGATAAAGATATATTTCAAAATAAACAATACAGCCAGTACATACATCAGTACGCTGATCTTCTTTTCCTTAGCTTTACCTGTAACAACGTTGATGATCACATAGGAGATAACACCCATGGAGATACCTTCAGAAATGCTGTACAGGAATGGCATTGCGATGATCGCGATAAATGCTGGGATGGCTTCCGTCAGGTCGTTGAAATCAATCTTGGTTACTGATGTGAGCATCAGGAATCCAACGATGATCAGAGCCGGTGCTGTGGCAAAGGACGGGATTGCCAGGAAAATCGGGGATAACAGCAGTGATAATCCGAAGAGGATGGCTGCTATCAGGGAAGTAAGTCCTGTACGTCCGCCTTCAGCAACACCGGAAGCACTCTCTACGAAAGTAGTAACTGTGGAAGTACCACACATAGCACCTACTGTAGTTCCTACTGCGTCAGAAAGAAGAGCACCTTTGATGTTTGGAAGTTTGCCTTCTTTGTCAAGCATATCAGCTTTGGAAGCAACACCGATCAGGGTTCCCAGAGTATCAAACATATCTACAAACAGGAATGCAAACATAATGACTACGAAATCAAGTGTGAAGACAATGGAGAAGTCCATTTTCATAAATGTGGGAGCCATGCTTGGAATGGAGATTCCGTTTGAAAAATCAGGCAGGAGGCTGAACCAGCCGGCTGCAGGATCAGGTTTGTAAAGTCCTGTCAACTGACAGATAATGCCAAGTCCCCATGTGATCAGGATACCCCAGAGAATGTTTCCTTTTACACTCTTAACAAGAAGGATGGCAGTGATGAGAAGTCCGATCAGCGCCAGAAGAACTGTAATTCCTTCTGTATTGAAGGTTCCGCCGGAAACGGAGGATTTAAAGGAAAATACACTTACCAGAGTGGAGTCGTTGTTAACTACGATCTTAGCATTCTGCAGTCCGATGAAAGCAATAAACAGTCCGATACCAACAGATACTGCATGCTTCAGGTTCATTGGGATCGCATTGAAAATTGCCTCACGCACATTGGTCAGAGATAACAGGATAAAAATAATACCCTCTACAAATACAGCTGCCAGTGCCTGCTGCCAGCTGTAACCCATGCCAAGAACAACAGTGTAGGCAAAGTAGGCATTCAGGCCCATGCCAGGTGCAAGAACGAATGGATAATTAGAAAGCGCAGCCATCAGACAGGTGGCAATAAAGGATGACAGTGCGGTCGCTGTAAAAACAGCTCCTCTGTCCATGCCGGATGCTTCCAGAATGTTTGGGTTTACAGCCAGAATGTATGCCATTGTCATGAATGTGGTAATACCTGCCATAACTTCGGTCTTTACATCTGTGTGGTTCTCTTTGAGATGGAATAATTTGTCAAGATTCATAATCTTTCCCCCTTTTGATTTTAAAAATTGCCGGCCGTTTTGTGGTGCCTCAGATAATCATCCCGAAAAAACAGGGTGAAACTCCTGGAATCAATCGTCCCGGCATATCGTTTTGTTAACGATATGCCGGAAAAACACCATCAGAATCTGTATTTCCTGCAGTTACAGAATCTTTCTTCCGGCTACATATTTAGCGGTAATATTACGGTCATCGGAAAGGTAGATCAGTCTTTCAAGTCTGTCCCTCGGAGAGAGCTTCAGTGGAGTTGGAATAGTGCTGTCATTAAGCACAACCGCATCAAATTCATACCCCTCCTTAAAGCTTCCAACCTTTCCAAAGAAGGAACCGCCTCCTTCTGTTCCCATATAAAAGGCCTCTTCAACAGTAAGCGGCTTCATGGAAGAATCAACCAACCGCCAGTACAGCTTGGAAACCTGAATAGCATCAGCCATAGCACGCAGAATAGAAACGGAAGTTCCACCTGCAATGTCAGATCCCAGTCCGATGTGTAAACCTTCGTCCAGATAACGTCTCACAGGAGAGATACCTGAGGCGAGATTTGTGTTAGACTGCGGACAATGAGCAATATAAACGCCCTGCTTTTTCATAAGGGCAATTTCTTCATCCGAAGAATGAACACAATGAGCCATGATCGTCGGACAGTCACCGCCGAAAAGATCAAACTGGCTATATGCTTCTCCATAAAAATGTGTATTCGGGCAAAGCTCCTTCACCCAGGCAATTTCACCGAAATTCTCAGAAAGGTGAGACTGCATCGGCAGATGATACTTTTTCTGAATCTCCGAAAGCTTCTCCATCAGTGCATCAGAACAGGACGGAGTAAATCTCGGAGTAAGGATCGGCTTTACATTTTCAAATTTATCAAGCGTATCCTTAATCCACTGAACCGTAGCATCAGCAGAAGCCTGAGCACTCTCTTCCTGCAACTGCGGAGAACCATTACGGTCCATATTTACCTTGCCGACCATAGCCTTTATTCCGGTTTTATCCAGTTGTTCCATCAGGATCTCGGTAGCAGGGACATGCAGAGTTCCGAAAATACATGCTCTTGTATTTTCGGAACTCTGCATTCGGGCTCTTCTTCATATCCTCAGTGAAAATAGAATAAGCCTCTTTTGCAAACTCTGTATCTTCATAACGTGCTTCCTGCGGAAAAGTATAAGTATTCAGCCAGTCCAGCAGCTCAAGATCCATACCCGAGGCACGAAACGTATACTGCGGAGCATGAAGATGCAGATCAGTCAGTCCCGGAATGATCAGTTCATCGCCAAAATCTGTACATGAGATTCCTGCAAATTTCTCAGGAAGCTCATCAAACACCCCTGCACATCGCCCATCTTCACATACTAAATATCCATTTTCAGTGATGGAAAGTTCTGTCAGAGAATTACTGTAGCAAATTGTTCCCTTTAAAACAAAAGTCCGTTCGTTCATAACCATACCTCCTTTTTGTGGTTAAGGAAAGGCAAAAAAAATCTACCGATGCTGCCTTTACCTCATTCTTTCTCCCTGGGGAGAGAACTTATAGACAACTATTACGGTAGTTGGTAGAAACGTCCAACCGATTATGGACATATATAAGTTTACTTATATTGTTTATAAAATAATTATAAAATATTTGTAGTTAACTGTCAATTACTTTCTGCAATTTAATTTAATATTCTTTTTGCATTGCTATTTGATAATTCATAGTCTATAAAGCATTTTACAGGCAGAATTTATATAAAGTATATGATATCCCATGTGAACTTATACAATCTCTTTCATATTTAAAGTCTTTCTTATTCATGTAGGCTTTTAACATGCGAATTGATACGATATTTTCCACCTTCCAATTACCAGCTTAGAAAAATATTTTATCTGCTATGCATTTGCAGGCATCTTAGAGATTCTTAGTCCTCTTAAATCTGCGTTATGAGAAGAAAAGTCCATTGCCTGAGCACCAGCGAGCAATCATAGACTTTTCTTCTCATGCTTTTAGCAGATTTCAGATGACTTAGAATCTCTTAGATGCCGAAACCGCATAGCAGATAAAATATTTTTCTAAGCGTCCCTCATTTTATTATTAAAATATGATATAATACTCTCCAATATCAAAAAGAAAGGAAAAACAAACATGCAGCTAGACAAAGAAAACATAAAAAAAATTCGATGGCTCATCGCATTCGCAATTCTCTTATATCTGGGTGTCCAGAACCTGCACATAGTCATCAGCACTGTCAGAGTTCTGCTTGGCTTTCTCTTTCCGTTCATCATTGGTTTCGGAATCGCTTTTATCCTCAATATTCCAATGAAATTCATAGAACATCATCTGTTCGGAAAAGCCTTGAAACAAGAGAAAAAAACAGCACAAAAACTGGCAAGGCCGGTCAGCCTGGTGCTTTCTATCTGCTTTGTGATTTGTATAATCGTGATCGTTATGCTGGTAGTAGTACCGGAACTGGGGGCAACATTCGTAAACATAGCGAAAAAGATAGAAGAAAATATTCCGGTTTTCCAGAAATGGATCGACAATGTATTCGGAAACAATCCGGAAGTTGTGAAATGGGCGCAGTCTCTTGACATTGAGCCGGGAAAAATAATCGATTCTGTACTCGGCGTACTGAAGAACGGAGTCAATAACATTGTTTCCTCCACAGTGTCCATCACCATGGGACTTCTGACTACTGCAATGAATGTATCCATCGGCTTTGTATTTGCCTGCTACGTCCTTTTGCAGAAAGAAAAACTTATGCAGCAGGTAAAAAAAGCAATGTACGCAATGTTCCCGGAAAAACCGGTCAGATATCTGGCACATGTATGGAATCTGGCAAACAGGATTTTTTCCAGCTTTATTACCGGACAGTGTATCGAAGCTGTGATTCTTGGAAGTATGTTCTTTGTATCCATGACAATCCTGCATTTTCCATATGCAATGCTGGTGGGTGTCCTGATTTCATTTACAGCATTGATCCCGCTGTTTGGCGGAATTATCGGATGCTGGGTAGCATTTTTTCTGATTCTTATGATAAGTCCTGTAAAAGCAGTTCTGTTTCTGGGACTTTTCCTTATCCTGCAGCAGATAGAAGGAAACCTGATCTATCCTCATGTGGTAGGTGGTTCTGTCGGGCTTCCATCCATCTGGGTACTGGTAGCTGTAACACTTGGCGGCAGTCTGATGGGAATTGCGGGAATGCTGATCTTCATTCCGACAGTATCTGTCATCTATACACTTTTCAGAGAGTGGGTATATGCCCGTCTTGAGAAAAAACAGCTTGTTTTATGACGAAATGATTCGTGATGTGTAGAAAGATGTATTATTGTCCGGATAAACTTGGTAACAAATTTGTAAAAGGACTGTAAATCAGTGTAAGGTCTCTGTAATTGTAATTAATTCGATATTTCTGTATTATAGTGATATCTGGTTAAAAATGGAAGGAGATCTTAAGATGGACATCTTAAAAGGTAAACGTTATGATATTATGAATGTGCTTTGGGAAGAGGGAAGACCATTGTCTGCTTTTGAGATCAATGACATTGCACCGGAACTGAAAATGCCGACAGTAAGAAGATGCCTGGAGCTTCTTTTGAAAGAGAACCTGATCCAGGTTGCGGGAACTTCAATGAACGGCAAGGTGTATGCAAGAAATTATACCCCTCTTCTTTCAAGAGAGGATTATTTAAAGGGAAATGCCAAAAGCAGAAAGATTAATCCGGTGGAAATGATGAATGCGCTTCTGGAATCTGATGGGATTACAGTGGAAGAGCTGGAAAAACTTCAGGAGCTTATCGATAAGAAACGTGCGGAACTGGAAAGCAGATAATCATAAACATAGCAGATAAAAACGGACATGGCCATCTGGCTGTGTCTTTTTTTGTGCCGTTTTTTACAGAATTGCAATACTGTATCAGGTAATAAAAACAGCCAGATGAATAAAGTGTCCATCTGGCTGAAACTGTCTGTTATAAATTAATTATTTCTTGTTCTGCTCAACTTCTTTTAACATCATAGCGCGAACTTTCAGTGGAAGTCCGAACAGTGTGATGAATCCGTCTGCATCGTGGTGGTCATAGAGGTCACCTGTTGTGAAAGATGCAAGAGATTCATTGTACAGGCTGTATGGAGAAGTTGTACCGGCTTTGATGATATTGCCTTTGTACAGTTTCATCTTAACTTCGCCTGTTACATATTTCTGTGTGGATTCAACGAAAGCCTGGATTGCTTCACGCAGAGGTGTATACCATTTTCCTTCGTAAACAACCTGAGCGAACTGGCTACCAAGTTTCTTCTTGGTTTCCATTGTTTCACGGTCAAGTGTAAGTTCTTCGAGCTGTTCGTGAGCTGCCATCAGGATAGTTCCACCAGGAGTCTCATATACGCCACGTGATTTCATACCAACAACACGGTTCTCAACGATATCAACGATACCGATACCGTTCTCGCCGCCTAATTTGTTAAGCTCAGTGATGATCTCAGAAACCTTCATTTCCTTGCCGTTTAATGTTTTCGGAACGCCCTGCTCGAATGTCATTGTGATCTCAGTATCTTTATCAGGAGCTTTTTCAGGTGTAACACCTAAAACAAGCATATTGTCATAATTTGGAGCCTGGGAAGGATCTTCCAGTTCCAGACCTTCATGGCTGATATGCCATAAGTTTCTGTCACGGCTGTAGCTGTGGCTTGCATCGAATGGAAGGTCGATTCCATGAGCTTTACAGAATGCAATTTCATCTTCACGTGACTGCATGGTCCATTTGTCTGTCATACGCCATGGAGCGATGATCTTGATGTCAGGAGCAAGAGCTTTGATGCCAAGTTCGAAACGGATCTGGTCATTTCCTTTACCGGTAGCACCGTGGCAGATAGCAACTGCACCTTCTTTACGTGCGATCTCAACTAATTTCTTAGCGATTGCCGGACGGGCCATGGATGTACCAAGGAGATATTTGTGTTCGTATACAGCACCTGCCTGTACACATGGAACAATGAAGTCATCACAGAATTCATCTACGATATCTTCGATATATAGTTTGGAAGCACCGGAAAGCTTTGCTCTTTCATCCAGTCCGTCCAGTTCGTTTCCCTGACCGCAGTTTACGCAGCAGCAGACAACATCGTAATCAAATGTTTCTTTTAACCATGGGATTAAGGCTGTGGTATCAAGACCGCCTGAGTATGCTAAAACGACTTTTTCTTTCATGATTGTATTCCTCCTGAAATTGGATTTTATTATTTTCCTGATTTGTAAAAATTTCCTGAGATATCCGTTTGCCGAAAGTAAATGAATAGGTCGGGAATTCAGCGCATTATTTTTGAATAAATACGGTAATTTCTGATTGAAATTTTTGAATAAATATTCAATGCGGAACAAGATGATTTCGTGTGATTCCGCTTAACAAGTGATAATATACACCTTTTTTTATAAATATGCAATAGAAAAATGCAAAAAAGTTTTATCTGTTTTTGCATAAATATGCAACATAATATAGGAAAAGACAGGGGGAAATTCGTGAAGCAAAATAGAATCCATGTAAAAACATTGAAAAATGACTATTGCATATTATGCAGGTAAGATGTATAATTAGTCCAGCACTCTGATAGAGTAAAGTTTTACTATGAAATGAAGATCGCCGGATGAGGCGAAGATGGAGGAAATTATTATGATTAAAGCAGGAATTATCGGTGCCACAGGATATGCAGGTAACGAGATCGTGAGACTGCTTCTGGGACATAAAGATGTGGAAGTTGCGTGGTATGGTTCAAGAAGTTATATTGACCAGAAATATGCAGATGTTTATCAGAACTTTTTTAAGCTAGTAGATGCGAAATGTATGGATGATAATATGGAAGCATTAGCTGATGAAGTGGATGTGATCTTTACAGCTACTCCTCAGGGACTGTGTGCTTCTTTAATTAATGAAGGAATTCTTTCCAAGGCGAAAGTTATTGACCTGAGTGCGGATTTCCGTATTAAAGATGTGAAGAAATATGAGAAGTGGTACGGGATCGAGCATAAGGCTCCGCAGTTTATTGATGAGGCGGTTTATGGTTTGTGTGAGATTAATCGTGAGGAGATTAAGAAGGCAAGACTGATTGCGAATCCGGGATGTTATCCCACATGTTCCACACTTTCTATTTATCCGCTGATCAAAGAAGGGCTGATCGATCCGTCTACGATTATCATTGATGCGAAGTCCGGTACTTCAGGAGCAGGACGTGGAGCCAAGGTTGCCAATCTGTTCTGTGAAGTAAATGAGAATATTAAGGCTTATGGTGTTGCAACTCACAGACATACACCTGAGATTGAGGATCAGCTTGGTTATGCGTGTGGCAAAGAGGTGCTGATTAATTTTACACCTCATCTGATTCCTATGAATCGTGGTATTCTGGTGACTGCTTATGCTTCTCTGACTAAGGATGTTTCTTATGAAGAGGTGAAGGCAGTTTATGATAAGTATTATGAGAATGAGACTTTCGTTCGTGTGCTGGATAAGGATGTTTGTCCGCAGACTAAGTGTGTGGAAGGAAGTAATTATGTGGATGTGAACTTTAAGATCGACCCGAGAACAAAGCGGATCATTATGATGGGTGCCATGGATAATCTGGTAAAAGGTGCAGCCGGACAGGCAGTACAGAATATGAATCTGTTATTTGGATTAGATGAGAAGACAGGTCTTCAGATGGCGCCGCTGTTCCCGTAAGTGTCTGAGATATTTACGGAAATAGACGATAAGACAAGGAGGAAACACCATGGATATCCGGGTGATGAAAAGTGAAGATTATGACAAGCTCTATGAGTTGTGGATGACGATCAAGGGGTTTGGCATCCGAAGTATCGATGATTCCCGGGAGGGTGTGACCAGATTTCTGAAACGGAATCCCACCACCAGTATTACTGCCTGGGACGGGGATACACTGATCGGTGCGATCCTGTGCGGACATGACGGAAGAAGAGGATGTCTCTATCATGTGTGTGTGCGGAAAGGATACCGACGTCAGGGCGTAGGTAAGGCCATGGTTGTGGCATGTATGGAAGCTCTGCGGAAAGAGCAGATCAACAAAGTTTCCCTGATCGCATTTACCAAAAACGATATTGGAAATGCATTCTGGAACAAGATTGGCTGGACAGAGCGGGAAGATCTGAATTATTATGATTTTACGTTAAATGAGAAAAATATTACTGCATTTATTGAGGAGGACTGAGGATGAAGATCATTACAGGCGGTGTGACCGCAGCAAAAGGATTTGAGGCAGCTTCGGTAGAAGCCCGCATCAAATATCAGAACCGTAAGGATATGGCGCTGGTGTACAG
>ERZ840517.3934-NODE-3934-length-10859-cov-2.394298_pt1 | contig 10859 bp, 9 predicted proteins | sample MGYA00519876_ERZ840517 | MGnify/ENA primary metagenome ERZ840517 (study PRJEB31850, sample SAMEA3708882) | human gut metagenome | biome: human gut; feature: human-associated habitat; material: faeces | place: China | collected 2014 ... | reverse complement strand
TATTGTCTTCGACTCTTTTGTTTATGGTTGAAATTATACCCGCGCAATATGACTTGTGTGTGACTTGAAAATAACAGATATGTCACAAACACCGAATACGCAGCTTCGGAAACGGCTCAAACATTATCCAATCGAAGTGTTGTTAAACTGCGCTTTTATACAGGCGTATGGTGAACACTGCGCCGCCCTGCCGATGATTTTCCGCTTTAATTGTTCCGTTTTGTTTTGAAATGATGGTTCTTGACAACGCAAGCCCAATACCGACGCTTTGCAGCTGCGGAATCTGCGCTCCGCATTGAACCGTATCGTTTTCGGTATGGGTATTATTCCTTAAACTCCCCGTTTCCGTGCAGTTCATGCCGGCTGAACCGGTATAAAATCTTTCAAAAATATGCGGCAAATCCTGCTCCGCGATTCCGCATCCCGTGTCGCGAATTCGAAATTCCGAATAAATCGGATTTTCGGATGCAGTGACATATATGCTTCCGTTTTCGCAGTGTTCGACACAGTTTTTAAGTATATTGCCCAAAGCTTCCGTCATCCAATCCGGATCGCAGTATGCAAACCCGGAAGCATCAATTTCGAAATGCACATTTTTCAGCTCCGCCATGATTTCCAGCGGCTCAACCGCTCCGTCAACAATTGCCGCAAGTTCGGCATGTTTCCTGCTGAAAGTGACAGAATCCGCATCGAGCCTTGCAAGCTTCAACAATGCGGAAACAAGCCACTCGATCCTTGTCAGCTGCCTGCGAAGTTCAAGAAGAAGCTCCATGCGTTTTTCTGCATTCATGCTGCTCCTGCCCAAAGATTCCGCAATCAGATTAAGCGCCGTGAGCGGAGTTTTTATCTGATGAGAAATGTCCGCAATTGAATCCGCAAGCTTTGTTTTGTCCGAACGCAGTGCATCGGCCTGCTCGCGAAGACGAACAATCAGCTTTGTGAGCTCGTTTTCAAGTATGCTGATTTCGCCTTCACGATACTTTGAAAGGCATATGTCCTCCGCACCGTGGAGAATGCCGTCGATTTCGTCCGCAAGCTTTCTGAAATGCCTGTGACGCAGCGCAGCGTTCACAAGCTGAGCCGAAATCACAATTACAAAAGCGGCGGCCGCAATAAGCCCCGCTTTCTGATTAAAATAAAAACATATTCCGCTTGCGGCGATACCGACCGCGGCCGTTGTCAGCGTCAGCGCACAAACATCCGGATTTCTGAGTACTCTCATTTTCCATGCCCCCTTTGCGTTATTCTTCGGCGGCAAACCGCATATATTCAGTCTATTTTGTATCCAACGCCGCGCACCGTTTTAATAATGCAGGGAGTCTGCGGATCGGCTTCCAGTTTTTCGCGCAGCCGTTTAATATAAACGGTCAAGGTGTTGTCATTCACAAAGTCGCCCGCAACATCCCAAATGTGTTCAAGCAGCTGTGCGCGCGTTAAAACATGCCCGCGGTTGTTTATGAGCGTCAGCAAAAGCCTGTATTCCAATGCCGAAAGGCAAAGGTCCGTATCCCCGCGGAAACAGGCTCCTCTCTCAAGGTCAACACGCACATCGCCGAGGCTGACCGCGGCCTGCGGTTTTCCCGCCCGTCGAAGAGCGTTTTTGATGCGCGAAACAAGCTCCCGCGGCCGAAAAGGCTTTGCAATATAGTCATCCGCACCGAGCTCAAGTCCCGTAACAACGCTGTGTTCATCACCCGAAGCCGTCAGAAAAATAATGGGTATATCCTTTTTGCTTTTCATGGCGGAGCAAACAACAAAGCCGCTGCCGTCCGCAAGCGAAACATCCAGCAGCACAATATCAAACTCCTCCTGTTCAAAAAGCCGCAGCGCTTCGGCCTGCCCGTTTGCGCTTTTGCACAAAAAGCCCTCATCCGTCAAAAACGAGCTCAACGCACGAACGATCGCGGCATCATCCTCAACAACAAGCACTCTGTTTGATTTATTCATAACGTTCCTCCGTCCCTGATGTTCGCATTTGCTTTCGCAGCATTCCGGTGCAAAATACAAAACGCCCTGCTCCCCGTTTTACATGTATCGGCAGCACAATGGCTTATCCGTTTTCAAATAACAGGTTGAAAACACGGCCTTCTTGCCGATACACAATTAAATCGCTGTTTCCCGCAGGAGCAGGGTGCAATGTTTTTCAAATTTTTTACTTTATCCGAGTTTTATTTTTCGGGACGAATAATTTCGGTTGTTGCATCCATCCACAGCCGTTCAACATTGTAATACTCGCGCTCTTCCGGATGGAAAATATGCACAAGAATTCCGGCAAAGTCAAGCACGATCCAACGGCCTTCGGAATAGCCTTCCCTGCGGCGCATCGGAAGCCCCATTTCGGCGGCACAATCTTCAATTTCATCACTCAGCGCCTTTACATGAATCGGCGATGTGCCGCTCATGAACACGAACCAATCGGTAATGATTGTTTTGTCTCCCACATGGACCGCAACAATATCGTTTGCTCTTTTTGCATCGGCGGCATCCACAATGCGCTTTACGCAATTTTTAAGCTCCTCGCGAAACCTGAGTTCCGGTTCCGAAAGGATGTTTTTGTTTTCGTTATTAGTTTCCATTCTTCCTCCGATTATATCTATATTGATATTATTTTTATTAATCGTACGTCTTTTTATTCGACATTTCCCTTATCGAATTCAGCCGGGATAAAATCGGCTTAAAACTCACCGCCGTTGCCGATTTGACGTGTTTTCTCAATCGCCGCCGTGCATGCAGGCTTTCACCCGTTTTTCGAGTGCTGCAATGGTAATTTCCGTTTGCGGATGAATGCGCATTCCCTTATTTTCAGTGTATTCGATAGTGTTCCGAAGAACCGCTATCGTCGCCCTGTCGAGGTCTCTGAAAGCAAGCTCGCGCAAATCCCGTATCCTTCTGTAATCACGTGACGGCTCAAGCTTGTCCGCAAGAAAAATCACCTCATCAAACGGGGTCATTTCCGCACATCCGACGGTGTGCCGTTCTATTGCGTTCAATATTTCCGCATCCTGCACTCCGTACAGATCCCTTGCAAGCAGTGCACCTATGCGCGAATGAATCAAAAACGGATTTTCACGTTCTTCATTTGTCAGCGCATAACCCATTTTTTCGGCATATCGAACGGTCTCTTCACGCCCAAGCTTTGCGCAGTCGTGCAAAAGAGCCGCAAGCCGCGCTTTTTCTGTTGAAAGCCCGTGATACTGAGCAAGTCCGACAGCTTCACGCACGGTCAGCATTGTGTGACGCATTCTGTATTCATCCAAAACGTTCGAAACACGTTCCGCAAGCTGCTCTATGCTTTTGGGCTGATACAAGCGCTTTTCGTAAAGCAGCATTTCGGCGGGAAGCGGCACAAGCCTTTCAACGGTTTGTGCGTTTTGAACACGCCTTCTGATTTCCGTTGAGGATATGTCCGGCCCTTCCGCAGAAATAATCTCGACTCTGCCGCCGAATTCAGCCCTTATCCCGTCTGCAAGAGCTTCGATATCGCGTTCCTGACCGCATCTGTTGACGGCAACGAGGGTTGCAAGCTCCAGTATTTCTTTTGGATTTTTCCATTTCGGAAAATCTTCAAGCATATCCGCTCCGACAATGAAATACAACCCGGCTTTCTTGTTTATCCGCTTCATTTCGCGCAGCGTGTCAACAGTGTAGCTGACTCCGCCGCGGCGAATTTCGATATCGGAAGCGCGCATTCCGCGTTCGCGCTTCAAAGCGGCGCAGACCATATCGAATCTTAATGCAGCCGGAGTGCGCTCTGCGGAATGCTTATGCGGCGGATCTGCCGCAACAACAAAATCCACCCTGTCAAGCCCAAGCTCCTGTTTCACGGAACGGGCAACAAATATGTGCCCCATGTGAACGGGGTCAAATGTTCCGCCGTAAATTCCAATCTTCATATGCATATTATACAACATCCTGAACCGTTTGTGAATGAAAAACATATCTATGTGCCATACTGATTTTATGAATGACACATTGTTGAAAAGTTATAATCGGAGCTTCAACGGCGGCAAATCCCGCTTTGCGCGCATATGCGACAACGTGTTTTCGGCACTGCTGCTGACCGCCGCACTTTATTTGCTTGTTTCGCGAAAGCTGCATCACGGCACCGCGTCTTTGTTTGCCGCAATGCTCATTTCCGTATCAATACTGCTCACTGCAAGCCTTTTGCGCAGCCTGCGGTTTAATGCCCACATCAAAAAACTCCGCAGAGAAACATCCGAGTCGATTTTGCGGCGCAGGATACTCGTTTCGCCCGAAGTGGACGAAGTAATCCGCAGCCTGCACCGTTCATCCTCGGAATACCCGAATCAAGCGTGTTCCGAACAGAGTGCAACTCGCTCGTTTTATCTGCTCCGAACTGAAAAAGCAATCACTTTTGATGATATTCTTCCGATTATTCGCGAGGCTCTTGAAAAAGGCATTTCGCACATCGTGATATATTCAGTTTCGAAACCCGAACCGGAAGCGGAATCCGCCGTGCGCACCGTCGGCACCACCGCAGTTGAGTTTAGGCTGCTTGAAACGATTCCGCAAATTCGCGAACGCTTCCTGCCCGACGATGCCGAAATCGATGCCGAAATCAAAGCTGCATTTCCTCCCGCCGAGCGTGTATCCGTCAGGGTCCGCGCTGAGCGCGCCGCATCGAAACTCCGCACTGAAAAACACGCTTCAAAGTACTTCTTTGCGGGCATGGGATTATATGCCCTTTCGTTTTTTTCGGCGTACAGGTTCTATATGCGGTTTGCAGCCTCGGCAATGATGTTCGCCGCAATGCTGCTGTTTATCCGCAAAATAACCGCATCCTCCAAACCCGCAGACAGCCGGCGCTGACCGCAGACATTTCATCCAAAGCTTGTTTTATTCCGCCGGCGGAGCATTCGGATCGGGGGTGTCGTCCAGCTTCAAAAGCTCGCGCGCTATCTGAAATTTCAGGGATGAGTATGCGCCCGAATCGGGAACATCGAGCATTACGATCACAACACGCTCATCCTCCTGCGCAACGTTAAGGCGAAAACCGGCAAACCATGAATACATGCGGGTTTTGTCTTTGCCGATTTCGGCCGAACCCGTTTTTGCCGCAACGTCAACATTCGTGACACGCAGTGAACGACCCGTTCCGTTTTTGTTCGGATCTACAACGCCTTGGAGCATCGGAATTATTTTGTTTATTGCATTTGTCGAAATTGCGTCCTCCATCCATACGGAGTATTCGCTTTTCCGAATGCATTTGTATTCCACGCCGTCCGTTACGTATAATCCGTCCGTGATTCGCGGGGTCGGCATATCGCCGTTGTTTGCAAATGCGGAGAACATTGCCGCAAGCTGAAGCGGCGTCACGAGCACCTGGCCCTGTCCGTAGCCGGAGTCCGCAAGCATTTTGTTGTCCATCACGCTGCCGCGGCTGTAAAGCTGGGAGCGGGCGGCACCCAATTCATAGGGCAGCGACTTGTCCATGCCGAGTTTTTCATTAAAATATGCAATGAATTTCTCCTGACCGATTTTCAGTGCAACATCCGCAAAGTAAATATTGTCGGAATGCAGCATACAGTTTGGCATGTTCATCGGTTCCGTGCGATGATAGACGCGCGTGCGTTTTATGCGCGGCCAAGGCCATTCCCCGTAACCGGTCGGCTTCCAGTAATCATTATCGATATAGCCGGTGAAAACATAATTCTCATTCACCGTACCCGTATCAAGCGCAGCAGCAGCAGTGAACGCCTTGAAAGTTGATCCCGGCGGGTAAAGTTCCCTTGTTGCGCGGTTTCTGAGCGGCTCATTCTCCTGTTCTTCAAGGGCTTTGTATTCATCGCCGCTCATACCCTTTATAAACCTGTTTAAATCATAGGAAGGATTGGAAGCAATTGCATTCACTTCTCCCGTTTTCGGGTTCATAACAACGACCGCACCCGCCGTGTCCGTACCGAAAAGCACAAGATCCAGCAGTTCCTCGGTGCGCTGCTGCAATTTGAAATCGATCGTCAGCATCACATCGCTGCCGTCAACTTTATCTTTGCGATAGATGACCTTTTTAACGGCTCCGTCCGTTCCGCGGATGAAGAAATAATAGCCGTCCTTGCCGCGGAGCTCCCTTTCGTAAAGCTTTTCTATGCCGCTTTTACCGACTTTGCTGTCAGTAGTATACAATCCGTCATTTGGATCGCGTCCCTCGTTATATGTCTGTATTTCCTCCCATGTTGCGGACGAAATATATCCCAACGTATGCGCAAGCAGGCTCCCGTAAGGGTAATACCGCTTTGAACCGTAGTGCTCGGTGTCAACATGAACTCCGTTTACGGCATTCAGCTGTTCCTGCTGTTCAACGGTAACTTCATCGGGCATCGCCTGATAAACGGTGATGAACTCGTTTGTGTTCTTTCCGAATTTTGTTCGCAGCTCTGCGGCGTCCAAATCGAGCACAGCGGCAATTTCGGCAGCAGCGGCATCGAATTCCGCCGAGAAGCGTGTGTTCAGATACTCCGCATCGGAATAAAGCCTGTCCGCTTCTTTTTCCGCATCCTGCTCGCTCATGCCCGCATTTTCCTGCATTATTTCATCCGTAAGCACTTTTTTCGGTGCAATTTCGCTTAAAAGCGCGTAAACAGTCACAAGGCGGACATTGGTTGCAACAACGGCTCCGTGAGAAACGATATCGCCGCGCTCTGCCGCAAGCGTTGCCCTGTCGAACGTGTCGCCCCAGGCCATATCCGGAAAAATGTGGTTCGGCTGCCATACAACCCGCCAAAGATTATTCTCTTTCAGAAGAGTCATCTCGTATTCGTTTGTCAGGTCGCCCGCAGATTGTGTTTTATATGTCATCGTGTATTTAATGACTTTTTTTGAATTTCCGGAAACGTTCTCTTCAGCAATATTGTATTCAATATCGTTCACGCCGAGCAGCGAAAACAGGCTCTCGTAACGCTTTTCGAACTGTGCGAGAGTTATTGTGTTTTTATATGCTTCAATGCTGTCGTCAACGGCATTCTCCGGCGCAACATGAGCACTGATGAAGGAGAACGCTTCCGTAAACTGCCCGTTGCGTATTGAATTCATGAACAATGTGAACGCCTGTTCGTCCCCGGACGCCGTCTCCCGGCTGCATCCCGCAGCGAAAAAAACCGTGCAGCATAAAGAAAGCAGCATCAGAGAGGAAAGGATAAAGCAAAAAAATCTTTTTGTTTTTGTTCCGAAAGTCAGTTTCATTCCTGTTTATACCTCGATATTTATACCTCGATACTCATACCCCGATTTAATTCTTTTGTTTTCAAATCTTTCGAGCTATAATCATGCATTATAATTATACTACCGAAGTGAGAATATGTAAAGCCGCATTGCCCGTGGTTTATGTCGTCGGCAGCAATATCGTGTTTCGATTCGCTGTTTTCTGTTTTTTTAAAGAAAGCGCGTTTAACATCAGCTGCCGCTGCACATGGTTATTCGCACGGCGGCAGTCTTTTTTAAACCGTCAGGGCGGTTTTCCGTCGGCAATCAGCTTTTTGGGATAAAAAAACTCTCAATATGCGCATTATTTTTCGGATTCTGTTGACATATATGCAAATCTGCATTAAAATTTCAGCCATGACAGATTCAAAAGAAATGATAAAAAAACTGGGTTTGACCCCGAACAAGGCTCTGGGGCAGAATTTTCTTATCGACACCGAAGCGATAAGCCGCATTGCAGCGCTTGCAGACTGCCAAGGCGAAAACGTGCTTGAAATCGGTCCCGGGCTCGGTGCATTGACATCCGCTCTTTCGGAAAAAGCGAAAAATCTGCTTGCTGTTGAAATAGACCGCACACTTGTCGGAATTCTTGCGGATAAACTCGCGGATAAACGCAGCGTGCAGCTCATTTGCGGCGATTTTCTGAAGGTTCCGCCTGCAAAAATCTCCGATGCATTCGGCGGAGAGCCTTTTACTGTTGCTGCAAATCTTCCGTACTATATAACATCACCTATTTGTATGCGACTGATTGAATCCGGACTTCCTGTAAAGCGCATGGTGCTGATGATGCAGGTTGAAGCAGCAGAGCGGTTCTTTGCGGCACCGCGTGATGTGAACTACGGGCCGCTCTCGATTGTTTCCCGGTATCTTTTCGACATTTCAACCGAACTGAAACTCTCACCCGCGGCATATTACCCCGAGCCGTCGGTTCATTCCTGTGTGCTGAAATTCGAACGAAACGGCAGCGAGCTTCCGCCGAATTTTATAAAGGTGCTTCGTGCCGCATTTGCGATGCGTCGAAAAACGCTCCGAAACAATATGCTGCAATTGATTCCGAAAAACAATGTTGACGAAGTGATTGCCGATGCCGGGCTTTTGCCGACCGTCCGAGCAGAAGAGCTTGCAGCGGCCGATTTTGTGCGGCTTGCCGATTCATACAACCGTTACGGCAATAAAGCATCGAAAGCAGATCCGACCTGCGCCGAATAAGCAGCACGGTCAATAAGTGCCTGACAAAAAACGATGAGAAGGACTGCCGCAAATTTCGCGGCAGTCCTCATTTTTACGGATTAATAAACCTTTGAAATCGTGAACTTTTTGAGAGTTTTCAAAAGACTTGCCGCTGCGGTTCCGCACCGAACATATGGCACAAAAAAACCGCTCAAACAATTTGAGCGGTTTATGGAGCTGGTGATCAGATTCGAACTGACTACCTCGTCATTACCAATGACGTGCTCTACCTACTGAGCTACACCAGCGTTGCTTCCCTGCGGAACGTGTTGTATTATAACTCACTCTGCGGACAATTGCAACCCCTTTTTTTAAAAATTATTATATATTTTAATTTTCCTGTCGATTTGATATTCCGGCTCCCTGTTCATCGTATTCGACCCGAACGTCTTCCGCCTCCGTTTCAATTGCCAATCGATGCGTCAGCAAAATTATATCATTCCGAATGTTGAAGTTCGGCACAAATTTGGCTATAATGATAGATGTTGAATAATGTGCTTTTTTCCGATACGCTGCTCTTCAATCAAGCGCAATCGGCAAAAAAACACATTGAGGATTAAATTTTCACGGAGGCTGCTCCTTGGACAACAATAATCGTTCCACAGTGTCCCAAACCCTTTTCCGCAATCGGAAGGGTGTTTTGGGCATAGATTTCCGTTCACCTTTCGGCGTTCTCGTCTGTGCGCTGGCGGTGTTCGTTTTTGCGCTCGTTTCCCTTGTTATCGTTCATTTTTCACTTAAAGCGGATCATGAACGCGCCGTACGCACCTACAGAGAAAACAACTGGCTCAAAACCACCGCTCAGGCGGACGGAACCACGCTCGTTACCGGGAAAAGCAGCGGCACGTCATACCAATATATTGAGGACAACCGTATTATTCCCGGCGAATGGATTACGAAAACGCACGCAATGCAATGCTTGACGCGCTGAGTGCGGAGTTTTCGAAAATCAACATTTCCGTAACGGTGGACAATGTTACCATTGTTCTTACCGCATCGGATTTTCGCATCACAACAAACATCAACGAGCTGCTCAGCTCTGCGTTCAAACTCGGCAGAAGCGATGCCGACCCTTATCAGAATTATCTGAAGCGCATTGAAATTGCCGAAAATGGTTTTGAAGTCGGCAGCTACACCCTTCGGATGGACGAGGAGAGCATTGCTGCAATCGTATCCGAAGCAGCTGCTCAGCTGGATCACCCCCCTATTGAGCCCTATGTGACGCTTTTGAACCGTGTCGGCGGCGGCAAACTGGGTTACGGCACGGGCGGCGATATTTCAACCGTTTGCAAAACTCAAACGGTCAAAGCTCCCGACGGAACAGTTGTCGGAGAGATCCTTTTTCATACCGGCAGCAACGGCTTCTGTCTTAACCGCGAAGATATGCTGAAGCAGATTTCCGAAGCGTTCAATTCCGGGAATTATAACGCGTCTCTTTCGCTCCTTCTCGAAGAAGTTGAACCCGAAGGCGATGTGAACACGCTCATTGACTCAATGCGTGAACTCTCCCGTTTCTCAACCGAATTTGCAACAAGCAACGAGTCCCGTTCCCGCAACGTTCAAAAAGCGGCCGGGCTGCTTAACTGTGTTATTCTCGAACCGGGCGAAGAGCTCAGCTACAACGAGCTTCTTGGGCCGCGCACCGAAGAACTCGGCTGGCTTCCCGCGCACGGGATTTCCGGCGGCAAAGAATATATCGACACTCCCGGCGGCGGAATCTGTCAGGTAAGCTCAACACTGTACAATTCATTGCTGCTTATCGGCCCCGATATTCGCATCGTCAGCCGCTCCCATCACTCAATCCCCGGAAGCTATGTTGCAATGGGGCTTGACGCAACCGTTTCGTATTACGGACCCGACCTTGTGTGGAGCAATGCAGCGGAATCTCCCATGTTCCTTTTTGCCTATGCGGACATGCGGACAAAAACCGTTTACACCTTTGTTTACGGTACGCAGCCCGATGACGGCACGCATTACAAAATCTGGTCGGATACCATAGAAAAGCTCGACCCTCCCGAACCCAAACGCATTGCCGAACCGCTTTGGCCGACAGGATATTCGAAAATGGTCATTTCCCCCCGTTACGGCTACGTCGTTGAAGTTTACAGGCAGCTTATCGGTGCGGACGGTCAGCCGGCAGGCGATGTTGAAAAGCTCTACACTGACAAATACGTTGCTGTGCAGGGCGAGCTGCATTACGGCACCGGCAGCTCGACTCTTCCCGTGCCGAACCGCTGAAAATAATTGCCAACCGCTATTGACAAAAACCTGAATTGCTATTAAAATGTATTGAAGTTTCGATTCGACCAACGAACTAACCGGAAGGAGACTAATGATGAACAAGAAAGTATTGACATTGGACGATGAACCGATTGCCTCCATCTACTACAAAATAAAGGAGTGCAACAAGA
>ERZ840517.3931-NODE-3931-length-10865-cov-3.109066_pt1 | contig 10865 bp, 6 predicted proteins | sample MGYA00519876_ERZ840517 | MGnify/ENA primary metagenome ERZ840517 (study PRJEB31850, sample SAMEA3708882) | human gut metagenome | biome: human gut; feature: human-associated habitat; material: faeces | place: China | collected 2014 ... | reverse complement strand
CATTGATCTTATCCTGCTCCATGCCCTTTGCCCAGAAACGCTCACGGCTTCTTCTGACGTACCAGTTGCTCATGTCATCGACGAAATCATCCAGCGCTCTTGCAGCCTCCGGAATGCGGTAATTGGAAAGGTTGTTATCCACTTCCTTAATCACCGTATTCAGCTTGGAGAGCAGCCATTTGTCCATCACGGAAAGCTTCTCATAGGCAAGCACATATTTTGATGCATCAAAATTGTCAATGTTCGCATACAGCACGAAAAACGCGTAGGTATTCCAGAGCGTACCCATGAACTTGCGCTGTCCCTCCTGCACGAGTTTGCCGTTAAACCGCTTCGGAATCCACGGCGCACTGCTCGTGTAGAAATACCAGCGGATCGCGTCTGCACCGTAGGCAGAGAGCGCCTCAAACGGGTCTACCGCATTTCCTTTGGATTTGCTCATCTTCTGTCCGTTCTCGTCCTGCACATGTCCCATGACGATAACATTCTCAAACGGAGCCTTGTTAAATAACAGTGTACTCTCCGCCATCAGGGAATAGAACCATCCACGGGTCTGATCCACACCCTCGGAAATGAATTTGGCAGGGAACTGCTGCGCAAACAGATCCTGATTCTCGAACGGATAGTGATGCTGTGCAAACGGCATCGCACCGGAATCAAACCAGCAGTCGATAACTTCCGGCACACGCTTCATGGTCTTGCCGCAGTCCGGGCAGGTAAAGGTCACTTCATCGATATACGGACGGTGAAGTTCGACCTCCGCAGCCTTCGGATCGCCGCTTTTCTCTGCAAGCTCCGCGCGGCTGCCGATGGACTCCTGATGTCCGCAGCCCTCGCACTCCCAGATATTTAACGGAGTTCCCCAGTAACGGTTACGGGAAATACCCCAGTCCTGAATATTCTCAAGCCAGTCGCCGAAACGTCCTTTTCCGATGGATTCCGGAATCCAGTTGACCGTATTGTTGTTGCGGATCATATCGTCCCTCACAGCGGTCATCTTGATGAACCAGGACTCTCTCGCATAGTAGATGAGCGGGGTATCGCATCTCCAGCAGTGCGGATACTCATGCTCGAACTTCGGCGCGTCGAAAAGCTTGCCCTGTGCCTCCAGATCCTTCAACACCTCCGGGTCTGCTTTTTTCACGAAAATGCCGGCATACGGCGTCTCCTTGGTCAGTTCACCCTTTCCGTCTACAAACTGCACGAACGGCAGGTCATATTTTCTGCCGACATTCGCATCGTCCTCACCAAATGCAGGAGCGATGTGAACGATTCCGGTACCGTCTGACATCGTAACGTAGGTGTCGCAGGTCACGAAAAATCCCTTCTTGTGCTGTCTGTCCGCCACTTCTTTTGCGCAGGCGTACAGCGGCTCATACTCCTTGCGCTCAAGCTCGCTTCCCTTATAGGTCTCAAGCACCTCGTAAGCCTTTACCTCCGGCGTATCCGGCTCGCCGTCCTTGCCCTTTTCGGCTGGTGTTCCAAGCCGTCCGAGCACTTTATCGAGCAGTGCCTCCGCCATATAATAGGTATAACCGTCGGCTGCCTTTACCTTGCAGTAGGTATCCTCCGGGTTCACGCAGAGTGCCACGTTTGACGGAAGTGTCCACGGCGTCGTGGTCCATGCGAGGAAGTAGGCATCCTCTCCAACAACCTTGAAACGAACCACAGCGGAACGCTCCTTGACCGTCTTATATCCCTGCGCCACCTCCTGTGAGGAAAGCGGAGTTCCACAGCGCGGGCAGTACGGAACAATCTTAAAGCCCTTGTACAGAAGCTTCTTGTCCCAGATCTGCTTTAACGCCCACCACTCGGACTCGATGAAATTGTTGTCATAGGTAATATATGGGTTCTCCATATCCGCCCAGAAACCGACGATGTCGGAGAAATCCTCCCACATGCCCTTGTACTCCCACACGGATTCCTTACATTTTTTGATGAACGGCTCGATTCCGTACTCCTCAATCTGTTCCTTGCCGTTTAAGCCGAGCATCTTCTCCACACCAAGCTCTACCGGCAGTCCGTGCGTATCCCAACCGGCTTTACGCGGCACATATTTTCCCTTCATCGCCTGAAATCTCGGGATCATATCCTTGATCGTACGCGTCTCCACATGACCGATATGCGGCTTGCCGTTGGCCGTCGGCGGTCCGTCATAGAACGTGTAAGTCTCGCCCTGCTTGCGCTGCTCCATACTTTTCTTGAAGATGTCATTGTCTTTCCAGAACTCTCTTACCTGCTTTTCTCTGTCCACAAAATTCAGGTTCGTGTCTACTTTGTTATACATTTTTTCCTCCAAAATAAAACATTTAAGGCTCCCGTCCTGTAAATAGGACGAGAGCCTTTATCGTTATACCACCTAATTACATTGTACACAGACTTCTCCCAGCGCAGAAATCCTGGAATGTCTTCCTGCTGCCTGAAAAATCTCCAGTGGAGAAAATCCGAATACCCGTTCCCTTTAACGCAGGAAAAGCGTCAGCGCCTACCGTGCTGCCTTCCTGTCTGACACAGGCTCTGCTGTGCCACATCTGCGGCTGCATTTCGGGCTGCGGCTTGGAAGGGATCTTCGTCTGCGGCTTACTCGCACCGGCTCTCACCGCCCCGGCTCGCTTTGCCTTTCATCCACAGCTTACTGTCTTCGTCACTGCCTTTGTCAACTATGTGTAAGTATAAGCCTTGCAAGCCCGCATTGTCAAGGTCTGAAATGCCGTTTCCCTGCCCTCCGGTTCTGCTCCACTTGCGGTCTTCCGCTTCTGCTTCACTTGCGTTCTTCCGGCTCTGCTTCACTTGCGTTCTTCCGGCTCTGCTCCAATTGCTGCCCTCCGGCTCTGCAGACTCTGCGTCTGTGCTATCTCCGCTTTGCAATCGTCGAAAAAAAACGCTCCTTGATCTGGTCGATCAAAATGACCGCCTTACCGTCCGAACCGGTAAACGGTACAAAGCCACCTGCCATCGCAGCATGCCCGCCGCCGTTTCCGATCCCCTGCAGCGCCTCCGCCGTGATCTTGCCGGCGTCGAGAGAAGATTTTTCACTCCGGACGGACAGTTTGATGCCATCCCCTCTCCTTGAGTACACCACGGAAAAAGAAACCTCCACCAGCGCCAGCATAAAGTCAGAGACACTCGCGATCAATGCCTCCGGGCAGTCCTCCCCCGTATCGGCAAAGCTGATATTATCGTACACCTCAATGCTGGAAATCGCCTTGGAATACGCCACCAGATCCTCAAAACACAGGTTGCTGTTCTCCAGTGTGTGGATCTCCTCATAATCACAGTCATCGTACATCCGATAGAGCATCTCGATATCGAGCTTTGACACGCCGCGTGAAAGATTGTGCGTGTCAATGCGGATGCCGTATGTCAGTGCTGTTGCGATCTTTTTATCCATCGCAATGTCATTTTCCATAAAATACTGCGCGATCATCGTTGCGCACGCCCCGACCTCGGGGCGGATGTCCTGAAACCGGTACTGACACTTATCATTGTAAGGATGATGGTCGATGCAGATGATCTCATCTCCCGTAATATTGATGATGTTGGAATTGCCCTTCTGGGAATCCACCAGTATCACTTCGTCCTCATCCGTCAGCACTTCGGTCAGATCCTCCACATTCAACAGTTCAATGTCAAGAATCTCACACAGACGGCCGGTACCGTACCGGTCGATCTTGCCCTTATAGCAGATGCTCGCCTCGATACCCCTGGTTGCAAGCAGCCGCTTCAGACCATATGCACTTGCAATCGCATCCGGATCCGGGAAATTATGTGTCTGTATATAGACATGCTGTCTGTTGATCTGCTGTAGTAATTCTTCAAACTTTGTCATGCTTTCTCTCTCCTGCATGCGGCTGCCGGCTCACATGGTTCCGGCGCTCTGTTCTCTGGCTGCCCGGTGCTGCCGGCTCACATGGTCCAAGCGCTCTGCGTTTTGCTCGCCGATGAAATATCAAAGGTTTTTAGGTCTGCAAAGGTTTTCAGTTCCGGGACCGGCTCCGCAATCTCTCCGAATCCATATGCGGCGTGGATAAACCCGACTCCTGCCGCCCGGCTCGCATCATAATCTCCTTGAATGTCTCCGACATAGACCGCCTCATCCAGCCGGTTCCGCTCTACGACCAGCCGGATATTTTCTCCCTTCTGCCGCAGATTATTGCCATAACACTCTATGTCCTCCACCAGTTCCCACAAATCGTAGTGGTCAAGGAATGCCTCGATATATCCTTTCTGGCAGTTGCTGACAATCGAGAGATGATAACCGTCCCGCTTCAGCGCCGCGAGCGTCTGCGGCACCTGATCGTAGAGTATGCCCCCATGCTCCCGCAGATAATCATTTTCCACCTGACAGCATTCCTTTAGGAGCAGTCTCCGTTTTTCTTCGGGGAATTCCGCAAAGAGGATATCGGCGATTACGTCCATCGTTTTTCCCATTACCCCCTGAATGTCCTGCGTTGTCAGTTCTTTCTCCCTGACCCCGTACTGCCGGATTGCCACATTCCAGGACTTCGCCACATTCTCTGCGGAATCCCACAGGGTTCCGTCCATGTCAAATATGATTCCACGTTTCATGACATCATCTCCCGTTCTATCTCTTTTGCCTAGGCTTCCTCGGAAAGTCCATACAGTCTCGTGTATTTTTTCTTCATGTAGCGCACGAGCGGCTGCGCGGACACTTCTTTTCCACACACTGCCGCGATCACCTCTTTCGGTGTCCGCGTGCTTCCATACCAGTGAATCTTCTCATTGAGCCATTTTGTGATCTCACCGATTCTGCCGTCTGCCAGGATCTCATCCACAGAACCGAGTTCTTCCTCTAGCTTCTCCAGATACATGCCGTCATAGATGCTGCCCAGCAGATAGGACGGGAAATACCCAAACGAGCCGTCCGACCAATGTACATCCTGCAAGATGCCTTCGGCGTCATTTTCCGGAGTGATATGCAAGTATTCCTGCATTTTCTGATTCCAGAGCTCCGGAAGTTTTTCCACCGGCACATGATCGTAGAAAATCGCTTTTTCCATCTCATAACGCAATATAATATGGAAGCAATACGTTACCTCATCCGCCTCGGTGCGCACCATACTGTTCTCCACGCGGTTGATTTCACGCTCAAACGCTTCGAGTGTCACATTCTTAAACTGTGGAAGCAATTCTCCCAGTTTTTCATAGATCGGCTTCCAGAAATTGATATTTCTTCCGAGAATATTCTCATAAAAGCGCGACTGGCTCTCATGCACCCCCATATAGCAGCAGCTGCCCGCCACCGTATTGTCGTATTCCGGGTTGACATTCTGTTCAAAAATCGCATGTCCGCCCTCATGAATCGCAGAAAACATGGCGCTGAGCGGCTCCGTCTCATAGTAGTGGTTCGTCACACGCACATCCTTTGAAGAAAAATTCGTCGTAAACGGATGCTCCGTCTCCCCGACCGCTCCCGCATCCCTGCGGAATCCGATGTAATCAAGCAGCAGCCACTGTACCCTGCGCTGTGCGTCCGGATCAGCATAGGCATGAAATGTCGGATTTTCCGGCATTTTCTTTGCAGTAATCTGCTCTACTAACGGTATCAGTTCCGTCTTCACTTCCTCAAACAGCCGGTCGATCGTTGCCTGATCCATGCCCTCCTCACACTGTTCCAGAAGTGCGTCATACACATCCTTTCCCGGATCTGTATAGCCGATTACCTGCTTCGTCATCTCAATCATATTCCGGAGGTGCGGTGCATAAATGGAAAAGTCCGATGCATTTTTTGCTTCTTCCCATGCATTTCCGGATTCCGCCGCTGCCCGCACAAACGCCTCATATAAATCCGCCGGTATTCTTTTATTGCGGTCGTAATCGCGCTTCATGCGTTTTACAATGAATCTCCATGTGTCATCTAACGCATCATATTCCGCAGGCTGCGCCAGTTTCTCCAGAAATTCTCCCAGTTTCTCCGATGTCCCCATCTCAAAGCTCTTCGTGGAAAAATAGGTCAGCGCATCCACATGCGCCGCCTGCCCAAGCTTCGGCACTGTCGTCTGCATATCCCACTGTAATAATCCTGTCACATGATCATACTGGTTCATTTCTTTTAAATATTCTTTAAATTCTTCTAATAATCTACTCATCTTATCTCCTGATTTTTTCTTTATTCCGCCGGCATACCGTCAATGATTTATCGCGGATTCCTTCTCCTGACCGTTGCTTTCCCATACACCTTCAGCCGCTCTTTGACGCATACTTTCCATGTCTGCGGGTCTTACCCTGCGAACCTGCCAGCACTCGTTTTGTCACGCTGATTTTGAGTTCCGGCAAAAGTCCATAAACAGCTGCTTTCTGCACATCCATATCTCGACGATGCTCTTCTGCACATCCGATATTCCGTGGAACTTCCGGGAGGCATCCGCTAGGATTCATTTTCCCTTGTTTCTGCACTGCTTTCTGTGCATCCAATGTTCCGTGGAACTTCCGGGAGGCATCTGTCAGCATTCATTTTATCATATCTTACATAGACTGTCACGAATTATGTCGGGTGACGAAAAGCCAGGGGAGATGAGACTGGCGGGGATGGAAATCTGATAGAATCCTGAGCCTCACAGGTCTGGGAGTATATTTTTTTCTCTCCAGACCCGTTTTTCTTCCTTAAGCGGGTCTGGGCGCGTATTTTTCTTTCCCTAGACCCGTTTTCCGGACTTGACTGTTCAAAATGATTGACATAATTTCAATCCCCGGGTCTAATTGCTTGTTTTCACATTCCCTAGACCTGGTTTTCTTCCTTGGGCGGGTCTGGAAGCGTATTTTTCTCTCCCCAGACCCTGTTTCCGGGCTTGACTATCCAAAATGGTTGACATAATTTCCATTTCCCGGGTCTAGCTGCTTATTTTCACATCTACAGACCCGGTGTCGCACAAAAACATTTCAAATAAGTTAACATAATTCCAACTCATGGGTCTGAGCGCACCTTTTCTCCACTCCAGACCCGCAAAACATCTTTAGCACTGTTTCTAAAGCATATCCCACAAAAATATAGCTTTCTTCTAATATTATAGCTTCCTTCTAACCCGCAAAAATGATACGATAAGAGCGCAACCCATTGATTTTTCTGACATTTAGCACAGGTCTGCCGCACTACCGCACCGGCAGCCAGAAAGGCGGTTCCATTGAAACATTTTCTCCGATTGACCGACTATACCAAAGCTGACATTTACGAAATCTTCCATATCACCGATGAGATTCTGGAGGGGCACTATCAGAATCTGCTGCAGGGCAAAAGCGTCGTTTTATTTTTCCCGGAATCCAGCATCCGCACAAGGGTCACGTTTGAGAAGGGCATCGCGCTTTTTGGCGGTCAGCCGATTTTGTTTCCAAGTTCCGCTCTCGACAAAAAGGAAGATTTGCAAGACGTCATCGGCTACCTCAACAACTGGGCCAATCTGCTTGTCGTCCGCCACCGGGATATGGCCGCTTTGGAAAAAATCGCCGCATCTGCATCCGTACCTGTCATCAATGCGCTGACCGACGCAAATCATCCCTGTGAAATGGTTGCAGATCTGTATGCGCTCTCAAAAATACGGAATGATTTTACCAAGGATCACTTTCTGTTCTGCGGTGTCACAGGAAATATCGGGCTGGCTTGGAAGGAAGCCTCCGAAGTGATGGGCTTTTCGCTGGAGCAGTGCTGTATTCCGGGATATGAGATGGATGGCGTGCCCTCGCATCACTGCATCCGCGACGCCATCCGTGGAAAAGACATCATCTGCACCGACTCACTGCCGGCCGACCTTCTTTCCGCCTCCCGCGGCTGCACCGTCGATCTTGCTGCCATGAAGCTGGCAAACGAGGGTGCCATCTTAAATCCCTGCCGCCTTTTTACCGCGGTGAGGAAATCTCAAACGATGTCATCGACTCCGACTATTTCGTCGGATATGAATTTAAAAAACATCTGCTCACCGTCCAGCAGGCAATCATGGTGTACTGCTTAACACACTAAACTTTTCATATAACGCATTAAGCTTTTCATTTTTTGACATAACACAATATTTTCTGCAAGAAAAAATCCTGTTTTGCAGGATTCTCCGCCTGCGGCGGGTTGCTCTAGCGATATAATTCCACTCCGACGCAGTGCGATCCTGCCCGGAGGGCTTTTTCATTCATAGGACGTAATTTCCTATGAATCAAAAAAAACTCCCGTGCGCGTGATACCTCTCTTTTCCACAGCACTCTGTAGAAAATACCGGCATCCCACGAACGGAAGCTTCCTGTTTCTTTCTATTCTACTTTACCTCGTCGATCGCGCGTCCGATGTCATGGCGCATGTACTTATTCGCAAAATCAACCCACTCTGTCGCCTCGTATGCTTTTGCGCGCGCCTCCTTCAAATCCTTTCCAGTCGCCGTAATGCCGAGCACACGCCCGCCGTTCGTGACGATCGTGCCGTTCTCATCGAACTTCGTTCCCGCATGGAAGCAGAAATAATCGTCCTTTCCGTCGAACTTCTCAAGACCCGTGATCGGAAAGCCCTTCTCATAGGACACCGGATAACCGTCGGATGCAAGCACCACACATACCGCCGCATTGTCCTCAAACTGAAGGTCGATCGTATCCAGCTTTCCATCGACGCATGCCTCCATCACATCGATGATGTCATTCTTCATGCGTGGGAGCACCACCTGCGCCTCCGGATCACCAAAACGCGCATTGTACTCGAGCACCTTCGGTCCATCTTCCGTCAGCATCAGACCGAAGAAAATAACGCCGGTAAACGGTCTTCCCTCCGCCGCCATCGCATCCACAGTCGCCTGATAGATGTGCTTTTGGCAGAACTCGTCCACTTCCTTTGTGTAGAACGGGCTCGGGGAAAAATTACCCATGCCGCCGGTGTTGAGTCCCTGATCGCCGTCCTTTGCGCGCTTGTGATCCTGCGCTGAGGACATAATCTTGATCGTCTTGCCGTCCACATAGGAAAGCACCGATACCTCGCGTCCGGTCATGAACTCCTCCACGACCATCGTATTTCCCGCGGAGCCGAACTTCTTGTCCTCCATGATCTCCTTAACACCCGCCTTTGCCTCCTCGAGCGTATTGCAGATCAAAACACCCTTTCCGAGCGCCAGTCCGTCCGCCTTCAATACAATCGGCATCTTCGCCGTCTCCAGATAAGTAAGCGCATCCTCTGCAGATGTGAAATTCTCGTAGGCAGCCGTCGGAATGTGATATTTTTTCATCAGATCCTTGGAAAATGCCTTCGAGCCCTCAAGGATCGCCGCATTCTTCCGCGGTCCGAATACCTTTAAGCCCTCCGCCTCAAACACATCCACAATTCCGCCGACGAGCGGATCGTCCATGCCGACGATTGTAAAATCAACTGCATGCTCCTTCGCAAACGCCACCAGTTTGTCGAACTCCATCGCTCCGATCGCAACACATTCTGCAAGCGATGCAATTCCCGCGTTTCCCGGCGCACAGTAGATCTTATCCACGCGCGGGCTCTTTGCCACACTCGTCACGATCGCATGCTCACGTCCGCCGCTTCCAACTACCAATACCTTCATATCCGCTTCCTCCTGCACTCTGTCACCCATACCCTTATTTCTCAACTGTCACATGTCCGTTTGTAACTGACACTCTGCCGTTTGCAATCAGATCGATCGCCTGTGGAAGAATGATCCACTCTGCCTGCTCCATCACACGGCGCTGCAAAATCTCCGGGGTATCTCCCTCTTCGACCGCCACCGGCTTCTGCAAAATGATCGGTCCCGTATCCGTTCCCTCATCCACAAAATGAACCGTTGCACCCGTAACTTTCACGCCGCGCGCAAGCGCTCCCTCGTGCACCTTCAGCCCGTAAAAGCCCTTGCCGCAGAAAGACGGGATCAGTGACGGATGAATATTGATGATCCGGTTGCGGTAGCGCGCGATCATCTGCTCCGGAATTACAACGAGAAATCCCGCCAGCACCACCAGATCCACCTGATAGCTGTCAAGCTTCGCCAGAAACGCTTCATTGAATGCCGCACGGTTCTCATAATCCTTCGGGGAAATGCAAAGTGCCTCAATGCCGTGCCCTTTCGCGCGCTCCAACGCATACGCTCCGGGATTGTTGCTGATCACAACGTCTACCTGGGCGTTTGTGATTCTGCCCTCATCGATGGCGTCTAAGATTGCCTGCAGATTCGTGCCGCCTCCGGACACCAGTACCGCTACTTTTAGCATAAGGTTACTCCTTTTTCACCATCCTTGATCTCGCCAACGATATACGGTGTGTCTCCTGCCGCCTTCATTGCCGCGATCGTCTTGTCCACGTCCGCCGGATCCACTGCCACGATCATGCCGATACCCATATTGTAGGTATTGTACATCATCTGCTCCTCGACTTTGCCCTCGCGCGCCATCATCTGAAAGATCGCCGGAACTTCGTAGCTGTCCTTTCGGATAACCGCATGCTTTCCTTCCGGAAGCATACGCGGGATATTCTCATAGAAACCACCGCCTGTGATATGGCTGCATGCTTTTACGCGGACGCCCGCTTCCTTCACCTCACGGAGTGCCTTCACGTAAATTCTGGTCGGAGCTAAAAGCGCCTCGCCAAGTGTTTTGCCAAGCTCCTCATGATAGGTATTTAACGTATCCGCATCCATGGAGAAAATCTTTCTCACCAGAGAGAATCCGTTGGAATGTACGCCGCTGGACTGCATTGCGATCAGCACATCGCCTTCCTTCTGGCTGTCCATGTTCAGGATCTTGCTCTTGTCTACGACACCAACGGCAAAACCGGCAACATCGTATTCATCTTCCGGATAGAAGCCCGGCATCTCGGCAGTTTCGCCGCCGACCAGTGCACAGCCGGACTGTACGCAGCCCTCTGCCACACCGGAAACGATCGA
>ERZ840517.3918-NODE-3918-length-10897-cov-3.013374_pt1 | contig 10897 bp, 9 predicted proteins | sample MGYA00519876_ERZ840517 | MGnify/ENA primary metagenome ERZ840517 (study PRJEB31850, sample SAMEA3708882) | human gut metagenome | biome: human gut; feature: human-associated habitat; material: faeces | place: China | collected 2014 ... | reverse complement strand
AATCTCGCAAGCGAGATTCTTTGTGTAATAGATACGGATTGGAGAGAAAAGATGAAAAAAGCAGTGTTTTTTGATATAGACGGAACCTTGTGGAATGAGCACATGCAGGTGCCGGAAAGTACAACGGAAGCGATACGCGAACTTAGGGCTGACGGGAATTACGCGTTTTTGTGCAGCGGCAGAAGCCGGTCGAACATCCGCAGTGAGAAGATCCTTGGAATAGGGTTTGACGGGATTGTGGCGGCGTGCGGCACACATATTGAATATGAAGGAAAGAAGGTGTGCGAGAGGCTGCTTACGCCTGAAGAAGCAGAGGAACTTCTACGTGTCATTGAGGCATACCACATGGAAGCGGTGCTGGAGGGACCGCATTATATCTACGCAAACGGGGAAGATTTTAAGGAAGATCCGTTTATTCAGTATCTGCGCAGTGAACTGGGAGAGGATGTACGGGAGATCCGTGGGCAGACGGAGTATGAGATCAACAAATTGAGCGCTTATATGAACGGGGCGAGCGTGCGTGCGGTGGAAGCGGAACTGGTGCCGCATTTTGATGTGATTGAGCACAATCCGCAGCTGATTGAAGTGGTGCCGAAGGGCTACACAAAGGCGACCGGAATAGCGCAGGTATGTGACATGCTTGGGATTGCCAGGGAGAATACTTATGCGTTCGGCGACAGCACGAATGATCTGGAGATGCTCACCTATGTGGGACATGGCATCGCCATGGGAAACGGGGCACCTGCGGCGAAGGCTGCCGCGGAGTATGTGACGACCGATATTATGAATCATGGAATTAAAAACGGACTGAAGCACTATGGGCTGATCGGATAGGAAGCAACGGGATTGCAGCGGGAAGAGAAGGAGGAGCGGGATGGCAAACATGATGGATTATCTGGACTGGCGGGGGGATCTGACTTTCACCGCGTCCGGATTTAACGAGGTGGATAATCTGCTTTTTGCGGAGCTGGTATATACTTCGTTTGACGGGATTGTGACCGGGCAGAGCGAGGCGGAGGCAGTCACGCTTGCGGAGGCATCCGCCGTGTTCTGGGAGCAGAACAGCAGGGAGGAGATCCTTGCGCGGGTGTCAATGACAAAGGCGGCGCCGTTTGTTCTGGAGAAGATGGCGAAAACAGAGCGGTTCCGCGATGTAAAGCTCTGGGGTTACGTCAATGACATCAGTGAGGAGGAGCAGTCACAGTTTGCGGTCATGTGCGCCGGGCTGCCGGATGGCAGTATCTATGTGTCGTTCCGCGGCACAGACAATACGATCACAGGGTGGAGAGAGGATTTTAATATGGGATACCTCTCGGAGACGCCCGGTCAGCTGAAAGCCGTTTCGTACGTGGAACAGATGCTTGGAGATGGCAGCTGCCCCGTGCGCATCGGGGGTCACTCCAAGGGCGGAAATCTTGCGGTCTATGCTGCAGTCCACTGCAGCAGCGGGCTGCAGGACAGGATTCTTGCGGTGTACAGCAATGACGGACCTGGGTTCCGCAGGGATATTGTAGAGAGCGCGGCATACCAGCGCGTACTGCCGAAAATCCACACGATTCTGCCGGAATCTTCGATTGTCGGAATGCTCTTAGAGCATCAGGAGGCGTATGAGGTGGTGCGCAGTTCCAACAGTGGAATCCAGCAGCACGATGCCATGTCGTGGGAGGTGCTCGGCACATCCTTTGTCTATGTCAGGGAGGTGGCGGCCCAGAGCCTGATGTTGGATGAGACGATGAAGGCATGGATTTACCAGCTGAACGGGGAGGAACGCGAACAGATTGTGGATACGGTATTCGGCATGCTTGAGGCGGCGGACATTAAGACGGTGGATGATTTTTACCACAGCAAATGGAAGGCGGTGCAGGAGCTGATGAAGGCGAAAAGCCGTCTGCCGGAGAAGAGCCAGAAGGTCTTTGCGAAAGCCTTAAAACTCCTGTGGTCGGAGGGAAATAAAACCGTCCGCAAAACGGTGAAACAGGTCGTTGGAGAGAAGCGACGGTAAGTTTCTAAAAAAAGTATAAAATCACAAAAAATGGATGAAAATATAAAAAAACAAGAAAACGAAAGAAAAAATGAGAAAAGAACTGGCTAAATGAAAATATACAGGAATATATCCGGTTGCAGATCACAGGGCAAAAAACTATTATAACACTATCGGTTAGCACTCAAACGAAATGAGTGCTAATAACAAAACGAAAGATATTATTTCAGATCATAAAACAGGAGGTCTACAAAATGAAATTAGTACCATTGAGTGACAGAGTTGTATTAAAACAGTGTGAGGCAGAAGAGACCACAAAGTCTGGTATCATTCTTACCAGCAGCGCACAGGAGAAGCCGCAGGAGGCAGAGGTAATCGCCGTAGGTCCTGGCGGAATGGTAGACGGCAAGGAAGTTACCATGCAGGTAAAGACCGGACAGAAGGTCATCTATTCCAAATATGCAGGAACAGAAGTAAAGCTGGATGGAGAGGAATACATCATTGTAAGACAGAGCGATATTCTGGCTGTCGTAGAATAAGCAGCCGGGAGGCATCCCTATAATTTGAATCAGAATAAGAGATAGAGAGGTAGATCAGTCATGGCAAAGGAAATTAAATACGGAACAGAGGCAAGAACAGCATTAGGAGCCGGCGTAGATAAGCTGGCAAATACCGTCAGAGTAACACTCGGACCGAAAGGAAGAAACGTCGTACTCGACAAGTCCTACGGAGCACCACTTATCACCAACGATGGTGTGACGATCGCAAAGGAGATCGAGCTTGAGGATGCATTCGAGAACATGGGAGCACAGCTCGTCAAGGAAGTTGCAACCAAGACCAACGATGTTGCCGGTGACGGTACCACAACCGCAACCGTACTTGCACAGGCAATGATCCAGGAAGGTATGAAGAACCTGGAGGCAGGCGCCAACCCGATCGTGCTTCGCCGCGGTATGAAGAAGGCAACTGACAAGGCAGTGGAGTCCATCCTTGCGATGTCCTCCAAAGTAAAAGGAAAAGATCAGATCGCAAAAGTTGCAGCTATCTCTGCAGGTGACGAGGAAGTCGGCAACATGGTAGCAGATGCGATGGAGAAGGTATCCAACGATGGCGTTATCACCATCGAGGAGTCCAAGACCATGCAGACAGAGCTTGATCTGGTAGAAGGTATGCAGTTCGACCGTGGATATGTATCCGCATATATGTGCACCGATATGGATAAAATGGAAGCGGTTCTGGATGATCCGTATATCTTAATCACAGATAAGAAGATCAGCAACATTCAGGAGATCCTGCCGTTATTAGAGCAGATCGTACAGAGCGGCGCAAGACTTCTCATCATCGCTGAGGACATCGAGGGCGAGGCACTCACCACATTGATCGTCAACAAACTGCGTGGTACTTTCAATGTAGTGGCAGTCAAGGCTCCGGGCTACGGCGACAGAAGAAAGGCAATGCTCGAGGATATCGCAATCTTAACCGGCGGCCAGGTTATCAGCTCCGATCTCGGATTAGAGCTTAAGGATACCACGATGGATCAGCTCGGACGTGCAAAATCCGTTAAAGTTCAGAAGGAGAACACGGTTATCGTGGACGGTGCAGGCAATAAGGACGCTATTCAGGCGAGAATCCACCAGATCCGCGGTCAGATCGAGGAGACAACTTCCGAGTTCGACAAGGAGAAGTTACAGGAGCGTCTTGCAAAGCTTGCAGGCGGCGTAGCAGTGATCCGTGTCGGCGCAGCAACTGAGACGGAGATGAAGGAAGCAAAGCTTCGTATGGAAGATGCGTTAAACGCAACGAGAGCAGCAGTCGAGGAAGGCATCATTGCAGGAGGCGGTTCCGCATACATTCATGCAACCAAGGATGTGGCAGCACTCGCAGATACGCTTGAGGGCGATGAGAAGACCGGTGCGAAGGTTATTTTAAAGGCATTGGAGGCTCCGCTGTACTACATTTCCGCAAATGCAGGATTAGAGGGCGCAGTTATCATCAATAAAGTAAAAGAATCTCCGGCAGGCGTTGGATTTAACGCAGCAACGGAGCAGTATGTAGACATGGTAGAGCAGGGTATCCTGGATCCGGTTAAGGTGACAAGAACCGCATTACAGAACGCAACTTCTGTAGCATCTACCTTACTTACCACAGAGTCTGTGGTGGCAAACATCAAAGAGGACGCACCGGCAATGCCGGCAGGCGGCGCAGGCGGAATGGGAATGATGTAAATCCCATCCGAAGAGGGAATCCATCCCGGTCAATCGACCGGGGTGGATTTTTTTTCTGCAATTAGAAAACTGTGTTCTTATTACAGAAAATGTTTAAAATAAAAATATTTGAAAAATATTGCGATAATTGCAAAAAGGGAATATAATTCAAGAAAAGTGAAGCGGCACGGAGGAAATGCGTATGAAGATCCTTGCGACATTTGATGCCCGTGATTATGAGGGCACGACGGGTATCTATGAAAAGTATTCGATACGGGCGATCATTGTGCGTGACGGCAGGCTTGCCATGCAGTGCAGCCGGGAGGGAGAATATAAGATCCCCGGAGGCGGGCAGGAGCCGGGTGAGAATTATGAGCAGACGCTGATCCGTGAAGTAAAAGAGGAGACAGGACTTTATGTCAGACCGGAGAGTATCTGTGAGCTGGGCGAGATAATAGAACTGCACAGAGATATTTTTGAGCCGGATAAAAAGTTTATCTGCCATTCTCTTTTTTTTTACTGCGATGTTTTGGACGAGCAGGCACCACTTTCACTTACCCCGAGCGAGATCGCAAAGGGGTATCAGTTAAAATGGGCGACGCCGGAGGAAGTCTATCACAGGAATATTCTGATTGAGAAAGATTCCTGGATTATCCGGGATACGGCGTTTGTGAAGATGCTGATGGATGGAAAGATCTGTCTGCCCGGGTGAGATCTTACAAAGGAAGGGATTGTTATGAAATTAAAACAAAAACAAAGATTGGAACGCAACAAGATTACATTCATCCTTGGACTTATCATCCTTGGGCTTTTGAATGCACTGACACTGCTTGGATTTGTGGATGCAACAGCGGATAAATCTGTGGTGCTGGCACGCATGGTAGTCAATGTCATTCTTCTCGTGATATTTTTTGTTGGACATGTCCGGTATCGCGGGGATAGGAAATTTGTTATGATTTCACTTTCGTGTATGTTTCTTACCTATGCAGTGATGATCTTATCAAACAAAAACGTGGTCTTTTATGCATTTATGTATTTAATTATGCTTACGGTTATGTTGTATCGTGATATAAGGCTGGCACGCATCAGCGCTATTGCGATGGGAGCGCTGAATGTAATTTCGGGCATACTTCATTTTGTGAAATATCCTGGGACACGGAGCGAGTCAGTTGTACAGATAGTGTTTGCCATTTCTTTCGGTGTTGTGATGTGTATTGCGGTAGATCTGCAGGCGAGACACCATGTTGAGGATACAGATGCCATTAAGTCACAGATGGATGCGGCGGCGCGTGTGGCGGATGAGATCATTCAGATGTCGGGAGCGCTGTCCGAGAAGTTCGACAGTGCGAGAGAGAAAGCGGATGTGCTGACGGAGAGCATGGTCAGCAGCAACAACTCCGTCAAGGAGATTGCATCGAGCGTCAAGCTGACGGCGGAAGCGATTGAGCAGCAGACGATGCAGACGAACGGCATCCAGACGAATATTGAAAACGCCGAAAAAGAGACGAAAGAGATGCAGACGGCGTCAGATGCGACACAGGACGCGCTCCGTGAGGGCGCTGACCTGATCGCCGAGCTGAAGGAGCAGGCAACCCAGACGGCGGAGATCAACCGCGCCACAAGAACCACGACGGAAGAACTGGACAACCGCATAAAGGAAGTGGAGGTCATTATCGGAACGATTTTAAGCATTTCCGATCAGACCAATCTGCTTGCACTCAATGCGTCCATTGAGGCAGCCAGAGCAGGGGAGGCTGGAAAAGGCTTTGCGGTTGTGGCAGACGAGATCCGCAAGCTTTCAGAGGAGACGAAGGAGTCGACGGGAAAGATCACGGAGATTATCGAAAAATTGACGGTAAATGTGGAGGAAGCCTCTGTAAATATGCAGAAGTCAGCGGAGTCTGCAGATAAGCAGAACGAGATGATCGAGACAACGAGAGAGAAGTTTACTGTTATCGAGGATAAGATGAATTTGTTCCAGAATTCTATGCAGAATTTGTCTGGTGAGGTGGAGAGTATCCTTTCAGCAAATACGCAGATCAATGACAGTATTACCAATTTATCTGCAACGAGTGAAGAGGTTGCGGCATCCTCAGAAAACAGCATGTCTATGAGTGAGGATAGTATGCAGAATATGGAGAATCTGAATGATCTGCTTGGCGAAATTTACAAGATTTCGGAGAGAATGCGTGAGGTTGTAGCACAGGAACAGGCGTGATACGGTATACAAAAGTATACATGCAGAATGAATAGAAGAGTCATTTTAGCGTTTTTAATAATAGAAAGCGTGCTACGGTGCGCTTTCTATTATTTTTTGGTGGCGGTCCGGGACAAAATATGGTACAATGCATTAGAAAAATGATAAGGGGGGATCCAGAGATTATGAGTGAAGATTTTATTACAATGACAATAGGAAAACAAAAGAATATTGCACTGATTGCGCATGACAATAAAAAAGCAGATCTGATTGACTGGTGTGAGCAGAACAAGGAGATTTTAAAGCAGCATTTTCTATGTGGCACAGGTACGACAGCACGTATGATTACGGATCAGACAGGACTCCCGGTAAGAGGCTATAACAGTGGCCCTCTCGGCGGAGACCAGCAGATTGGCGCAAAGATTGTGGAGGGAAGAGTGGATTTTGTGATTTTCTTCTCTGACCCGCTGACAGCACAGCCGCATGACCCGGATGTGAAAGCGCTTTTGCGTATCGCGCAGGTGTATGACATCCCGATCGCCAACAACCGGGCGTCGGCAGATTTTATGATTCATTCCACTTATATGAATACTGAGTATGAGCATGAGATCATCAATTTTAAGAAGAACATCAAGGAACGATCAGAGACATTGTAAGGGAGAGTAGAAGTTATGAGCAAAGTAGCAATCGTATCTGACAGCAACAGCGGAATTACGCAATTGCAGGCGGAAGAACTTGGAATCACCATTCTGCCGATGCCTTTTTTTGTGGGAGACAAGACATTATATGAGGACATCGATCTGACACAGAAAGAGTTTTATCAGATGCTGTCCGAGAATGCCAATATTTCCACATCGATGCCGCTTGTCGGGAATGTGACCGACACGTGGGATGCCTTGCTGAAGGAGTATGATGAGATTGTGCATATTCCGATGTCATCCGGCCTCAGCGGCTCCTGTGAGACGGCGCTGATGCTGGCGCAGGATTACGAGGGAAAGGTGCAGGTTGTGAATAACCAGAGAATCTCTGTGACGCAGCGGCAGTCTGTGCTGGATGCGATGGCGTTGGCAGAGCAGGGACGCAGTGCAGTGGAGATTAAGGAGGTTCTGGAGAGAGATAAATTTGAGTCTTCCATTTATATTATGGTGGATACCCTGTATTATCTGAAGAAAGGCGGACGCATTACGCCGGCGGCGGCAGCGCTTGGAACGTTGTTAAAGCTAAAACCGGTACTGCAGATCCAGGGAGAGAAGCTGGATGCATTTGCCAAGGCGAGAACTGTCAAGCAGGCGAAGAACCTGATGATCGAGGCGATGAAGCACGATTTTGCGGAGCGGTTCCATGATCCGGAAGGAAAGAGTATGCATCTGGAGATGGCGTACACATACGATCTGGATGCTGCGGAAGCGTTCAGGCAGGAGGTGCAGGAAGCATTTCCGGGACTGGAGATTCATATGGATCCGCTGTCACTAAGCGTATCATGTCATATCGGACCTGGGGCACTTGCCGTTGCCTGCTCGAAGAAGATTCCGGAGCTGGAAGCATAGATAAAATAAAACAGGACAATATAAAAGACCGTATTCCGGGATGACGGAGTACGGTCTTTTTAATTTCATTTATATGCTATAGGATGTTGTTTCCTGTGGAGCAAAAATGTTTACGCTGTTTTGCGGCGTTGCTTCATCCGGTGCTCCCAGAGAAGATAGGTGATAAACAGCGGGATGCCGGCACCGACCCAGGCAGCCGGATCGGCGAAGCAGACACCGAAGAAGCCGGTGCTCGCCGGAACGAGAGCGATGACGCCGAAGCGGCAGGCAAGCTCGATGAACCCGGAGAGCATGGGGATCAGTCCCTGATCCAGGCCCTGTAAGGCATTGCGGTATAAAAAGATCATGGCGAGCGGGAGAAAGAACCAGCTTGCGATCGTCAGGTACTGCATGGCGGAAGAGAAGATCTCCTCGGAAGGATTGCTCACGAACCAGCTCACAATAAAACGTCCGCCAAAGATGCAGATCGGCGGCGGCAGCGGCGGCAGCACCGAAGCAGAGGAAAAGTCCCTGCCGCATGCCGGCGTAGATGCGGTCGTATTTACCGGCGCCGAGGTTCTGACCGCAGTAGGTTGCCATCGCGGTGCCGAGCGTCGGCATGGACTGGGTCGCGATATTGCTGACCTTGGAGGCCGCGGTGAAGGCGGCGACCACACTCGAGCCAAACACGTTGACCGCACTCTGCATAATCATGGTGCCAATGGCGGTAATTGAGTAGTTGAGCGCCATCGGCACACCGATGGCGAGCATGTTTTTTACGCCGGCGGAATCCAGATAATAATCCTCACGTCTGGTGCGCAGGATTTCGTATTTCCGGTACATATAAAAGAAGCAGAGCACGGCGGAGACTCCCTGTGCGATGATTGTCGCGTAGGCGGCTCCGGCAGTTCCAAGACCTGTGTATACGATCAGTACGACATCTAAGATGATGTTGAGTACGGACGAGAGGATCAGGAAGTAGAGCGGAGTGCGGCTGTCGCCGATGCCGCGCAGGATGCCGGATACCACGTTGTACGCCATTGTCAGAAGAATGCCCGCAAAAATCACCTTAATATAAGCGTCCGCCATGGCAATGATATTTTCCGGTGTGTGCATCCATGCCAGAAGGAGGCGGGAAGCTGTCACCGTTGGGATGGTCAGCAGAAGCGATATGATCAGTGTAAGAATCAGGGAGAGCGCCACGTAGTGACGAAGCAGCCTGAAATCTTTGGCCCCGAAAGCGTGTGAAACCATGACGCCGAAGCCCTGGGCGATGCCGTTGGCAAAACCGAGCACAAGAAACATCAGGCAGCCGGTTGAGCCGACGGCGGCGAGAGCCTCCTCGCCGAGATAGCGTCCGACAATAATCGTATCTACCATATTATAGAACTGCTGGAACAGATTGCCGAGCAGAACCGGAATAGAAAACAGCAGGATAATCCGAAGCGGGCTGCCGGTGGTCATATCTTTGGTCATTGGATTGCGTCTCCCTTCATAGTCTGTTATAGTAGAGATACTGGTACTTTGCGTAAGGCATAGTATACTTCATGACAGTGGAAAATACAATCCGTTTTTGTAAAAAAATGAGACTTTTTTCCCAGGAGAGATCCATGGACATCAATCTGGAATATTATAAAATTTTTTATTATGTGGCAGGCTCCCAGAGCATCACACTGGCAGCGGAGCAGCTCGCCATCTCACAGCCTGCAGTCAGCCAGGCGGTGAAGCATTTAGAACAGGCGCTTTCGTGCCCATTGTTTGTGCGGACGACCAAGGGCGTGCGGCTGACCAAGGAGGGGGAGATGCTCTATTCCTATGTGCAGCGCGGCTATGAGACGATCCTCTCAGGCGAGAGGAAGCTCTCTGAGATGCTGAATCTGGAACAGGGCGAAATCTGTATCGGGGCCAGCGACATGACGTTAAAGTATTTCCTGCTTCCGTATCTGGAAGAATTTCATGAGCGCTACCCGGGAATCCGCGTGACGGTGACGAATGCGCCGACCCCGGAGACGATCCGCCATCTCTGCGACGGCCGCATTGATTTTGGCATCGTGAGCACGCCGGTCGAGAAGAGAGCTTCGCTCAAATGCGTTCCGGTGAAGGAGATCCGGGATGTGTTTGTGGCAGGCAGGAAGTTTGAATATTTAAAGGAGCGCATGCTGGGGTACGAGGAACTGATGAAGCTGCCGGTCATGTGTCTGGAGGGAAATACCTCGACCAGGACGTATGTGGAGCAATTCCTTGCGTCGAAGCAGGTGACGATCCGGCCGGAGTTTGAACTTGCCACCAGCGATATGCTGATCCAGTTTGCGGTGCGCAATCTCGGAATCGCGAGTGTGGTCAGGAATTTTGCCGTGGAGCATCTAAAGACGGGAGACCTGTTTGAACTGCGGTTCTCCGAGGAGATACCGGCGCGTACGTTCTGTATTGTTGCAAATGAGCGGATTCCGTTGTCAGCCGCTGCGGCTACGCTGATGAATGTTCTGGTACAGGGGACGTCACAGTAAGCAGGGATTTTCTTTTAGAAACAGGCATAATAAATACTTATGTCACATATAATGAATATTGATTTTACTTATGCAAAAGGTTCGTGTATAATCAATAAGTAAAAAGGCAACCCCAATGGAGTTGCCATAAACTGCAAGTATCTAACTTACAGGAATAAAAGAAAGTACCTTCATTTTACGGCTCTATAATTTCTGTAGTGGGTAAAACCACTGTAGAGATTATAGAGCTTTTTGAGTGTACACAAAAAGTCCCATAAGAACTATAATGAAAAGCAACCAAACCATCATTAGGAAGAACTTATGAGACTTATTAAGAATACCACAGAATTAATCGGAATTAAAGACCAAAATATCAAGATTTCACTTGTTTTTGAAACTGACACTCATATCGAGATTCAAGCAAAACTTGATTACCCTGCACCATCATGTCCTCATTGCCATGGAAAGATGATCAAGTACGACTTTCAAAAGCCTTCTAAAAT
>ERZ840517.3917-NODE-3917-length-10897-cov-3.534680_pt1 | contig 10897 bp, 13 predicted proteins | sample MGYA00519876_ERZ840517 | MGnify/ENA primary metagenome ERZ840517 (study PRJEB31850, sample SAMEA3708882) | human gut metagenome | biome: human gut; feature: human-associated habitat; material: faeces | place: China | collected 2014 ... | reverse complement strand
AATGCATATATCTGCAGCAGATACCCAAAATCTGATAGGACTGTCAGAAACTTGACAGCCCTATCGTTTCACTCTATACTATGTATCCATAGAATAACTGCACATAAGGAGGAAATCAAATGAGCGAACGTGCGCAAATACTATTCATGCAGACTCGGCTGATTCGATTCGCTTCTGAAAGTATCTGGACGAACAAAAGAACAATAATCCCTAATACGACAAAGAGGACTGCCAGCCAGTCCTCTTTTTTGACCAATTTTCTTTTATTTTCACCCATAATTCCTCCAGAAAATTAACAAGGAGGCTTTTTATGCATATCTTCAAAACACATAGTGAAAGAGTATTGAAAAAGGTAAAACCAATCGTAAAGGAGATTCTGCGTCTTGACTCTGCCATGCAGCAGATGTCCGATGAGGAACTGAAAGGGCAAACAGAAAAATTCCGACAGTGGATCCGTGACGGCAAACCGGTTGCAAAAATTCTACCGGAGGCATTCGCTGTAGTCCGCGAAGCTTCTTTCCGTACATTGGGCATGAAGCAGTACCCGGTGCAGTTACTGAGCGGCCTGATGTTATATAATGGCTGCATTTCAGAACAGAAGACTGGTGAGGGTAAAACACTGGTATGTGCGGCTCCTGCATACTTAAGTGCTCTGAGCGGAAAACCTGTACACGTTGTCACCGTAAATGATTATCTGGCAAAGCGTGATGCTGAATGGATGGGTAAGGTTCATGAGTTCCTTGGACTTACAGTTGGTATTATTTTGAATTCATCTACAAATGATGAAAGACGTGACGCATATGCATGTGACATTACTTATGTAACAAATAACGAACTCGGTTTCGATTACTTAAGAGATAACATGGTTATCTATAAAGAAAAGCTTGTGTTAAGAGGGCTTCATTATTGTGTAATCGACGAGGTCGACTCTGTATTGATCGATGAGGCGAGAACACCTCTGATCATTTCAGGACAGAGCGGCAAATCGACAGAGCTTTATAAGATGTGTGATTACCTTGCAAGACGTATGAAGCGTGGTGAAGGTGATGGCGAGATCTCCAAGATGGATATGCTGATGAATACAGCAATTGAGGAAGACGGAGATTTTCTTGTAAATGAAAAAGACAAATACGTTATGCTGACAGCAAACGGTGTGAAGGAAGTAGAGCAGTTCTTCCATATCGAGAACCTGTCCGATCCTGAGAATATCGAGATCCAGCATAACATAATTCTTGCACTTCGTGCACATAACCTGATGTTCCGTGACCGTGATTATGTTGTAAAGGATGACGAGGTTCTGATCGTTGATGAATTTACAGGACGTATCATGCCGGGCCGTCGTTTCTCAGACGGACTGCATCAGGCGATCGAAGCAAAGGAAAATGTAAAGGTTAAGAGAGAGTCCAAGACACTTGCTACGATCACATTCCAGAACTTCTTTAATATGTTTGAGAAGAAAGCAGGTATGACAGGTACAGCAAGTACAGAGGAAGAAGAATTTAGAGAGATCTATGGTATGGATGTTGTAGAGATCCCAACCAACCTTCCGGTACAGAGAATTGACCACCCGGATTCTATCTTCAAGACAAAGAAAGAGAAATTAAACGCTATTGTTGAGCAGATCAATGAGAGTTACAGAAAAGGACAGCCTGTTCTGGTTGGTACAATCAATATTGATGCATCTGAGGAACTCAGCCACATGCTCAGCAAGAAAAAAATTCCACATAAGGTATTAAATGCAAAGTTCCATGAGCTTGAGGCAGAGATCGTTGCAGAAGCAGGTCAGAAGAATGCAGTTACGATCGCAACGAACATGGCTGGTCGTGGTACGGATATTAAGCTTGGCGAGGGCGTTGCTGAACTTGGCGGACTTCGTATCATTGGTACAGAACGTCATGAGTCCAGACGAATCGATAATCAGCTCCGTGGACGTTCCGGTCGTCAGGGAGATCCGGGTGAATCCAAGTTCTACCTGTCTCTGGAAGATGATCTGATGAGATTGTTTGGTTCTGAGAGAGTTATGAGCCTTTATGATACATTGAAGATCCCGGAGGGCGAAGAGATCCAGCATAAGACAATCTCGAACTTCGTAGAGAAGGCCCAGAAGAAGATCGAAAGCAACAACTTCGCGATCAGAAAGAATCTGTTAGAGTATGACCGTGTAAATAATGAACAGAGAGAGATCATGTATAAGGAGCGCCGGAGAGTCTTAGACGGTGAAGATATGCATGAAGTTATCCTGAAGATGCTCAAGGATGATATCAATGCATGTGTAGATACTGTATGCTCATCAGAAGTTGCACCGGAAGAGTGGAATATTGTAGAGCTTGACAATATGATCCGTGAAATCATTCCATTTACAGAACCAATCGCACTTACTGAGCATGAGATCAAAAAGGGTGACACAGAAGAACTCAAAGAGAGATTGTATAATGAGGCTGTGGAACTCTACCATGAGAAAGAAAAAGAATTCCCAAGTCCGGAAGATATGCGTGAGATCGAGCGTATTATCCTTCTGAAGGTAATTGATAGAAAATGGACTGACCATATCGACGATATGGAACAGTTAAAGCAGGGCATCGGACTTCAGTCACTGGGTCAGAGAGATCCTGTTGTAGAATATAAGTTTGCCGGTTATGACATGTTCAATGAAATGACAAGAGCAATTCAGGAGGATACAGTAAAACTGCTTCTTCGTGTTAAGGTTGAACAGAAGGTTGAACGTGAGGAAGTAAATAAAGTTACAGGAACAAACAAGGATGATACTGTATCCAGAGGGCCTGTAAAGAAAGCAAAAAAAATCGGAAGAAATGATCTGTGCCCATGCGGCAGCGGTAAGAAATATAAGAACTGCTGCGGACGGAACGAATAGAAATAATGTGTTGCGGATGCAACCGATAAAGTAGGTGAGAAATTAATGATAGAGACAGACCAGTTTAAGTTCACACTGAATCAGTACAGACAACCATTAATGGAAGTAAGGGATTCACTTTGACATCGCTGGCAGAAAAGACAGCATAGGAAAATTACAATATGAGATGGAACAGCCGGGCTTCTGGGATGATGTAGCAAAGTCAACCAGTGTTTCCAGACAGTTAAAGGAGCTGCAGGATTCGCTGGAGGAATATCAGAAGCTGGAACAGGATTTTTCAGATATTGAAACCCTGATTCAGATGGCGGAAGAAGAGGGCGATTCCTCTATGATAGAGGAAATCGGTGAGATGCTGACAGCATTTCAGAAGGAATTCGAAAATTACAGGATCAGTCTTCTGCTGTCGGATGAGTTTGATGGTTACGATGCCGTTATGACGCTTCATGCAGGAGCCGGCGGGACAGAGTCCTGTGACTGGACATCGATGTTATACAGAATGTATACCAGATGGGCGGAAAAGCACGGTTTCAAGGTGGAAGTGCTTGACTATCTGGAGGGTGATGAGGCTGGCATTAAGTCGGTTACGATACAGATCAGTGGACAGAATGCTTATGGATATCTGAAATCAGAAAAAGGAGTACATCGTCTGGTTCGTATTTCACCGTTCAATGCAGCGGGCAAGCGGCAGACTTCATTTGCTTCCTGTGATGTGATACCGGAGATAGAGGAAGACCTGGAAGTGGATATCAATGAAGATGATCTCCGGATCGATACTTACAGATCGAGCGGAGCCGGTGGACAGCATATCAATAAGACATCATCGGCGGTTCGTATCACGCACATTCCGACCGGTATCGTAGTACAATGCCAGAATGAGCGTTCACAGCATATGAATAAGGATAAGGCTATGCAGATGCTGAAGTCTAAGCTGTATCTGATCAAGAAACAGGAGAATTTGGATAAGATTTCGGATATTCGGGGTGAGATACTGGAGAATGGATTTGGAAGCCAGATCCGGTCTTATGTTATGCAGCCGTATACGATGGTGAAGGATCACCGGACAGGTGAAGAAAGCGGAAATGTTGCCGCAGTTTTAGATGGAGAACTCGACGGATTTATGAATGCATATTTAAAATGGTGCAGCCGGAGTGAGTCGTAATATACAAAAAAGAATGCAAAAAGGAGAGACACCCACATGGTAAATATAGCAGTATTAGGTTATGGTACAGTTGGTTCAGGCGTGGTTGAAGTAATCAATACAAATCACGAGATCATTAATAAGAGAGCGGGAGAAGAGATTAACATCAAGTATGTTCTTGATCTGAGAGATTTCCCGGGAGATCCTGTACAGCAGATACTGACACATGACTTCAATGACATCTTAAACGATGATGAAGTAAAGGTTGTTGTTGAAGTAATGGGAGGAATCAATCCTGCCTATACATTTGTAAAACAGTGCCTTGCAGCAGGCAAGAGTGTAGCAACATCCAATAAGGAACTGGTAGCTTCTCACGGACCGGAATTACTTGCGATCGCAAAAGAGAACAATGTGAATTTCTTATTTGAGGCATCTGTTGGCGGTGGTATTCCGATCATCCGTCCATTAAATACCTCTATCACAGCAGATGAAGTAACAGAGATCACAGGTATTTTAAACGGAACAACAAATTATATCCTGACCAAGATGGATCAGGAAGGTGCATCTTATGATGAAGTGCTGAAGCAGGCACAGGATCTGGGATATGCAGAAAGAAATCCGGAAGCAGACGTAGAAGGTGGAGATGCGTGTAGAAAGATCGCTATCCTGACTTCTATCGTATATGGAAAGCATCTGGATTACACTAAGATCCATACAGAAGGAATCACAAAGATCTCAACAGAAGATTTCAAATATGCAGATGCACTTGGTGTATCGATCAAATTAGTAGGTACGACTAAAAAGGAAGGAGATACCTTATACTCCTTCGTTGCACCTATGATGCTGGACGAGAACCATCCATTATCCGGTATCCATGATGTATTCAATGGCATATTTGTACATGGAAATGTTGTAGATGATATCATGTTCTATGGAAGAGGAGCTGGAAAGCTTCCAACAGCATCCGCCGTTGTATCCGATGTTGTAGACGAAGTAAAACATATGGGTAAGAATATTATGGCAAGTTGGGATGCAGAAGCACTTCCGATCGGTGATTTCAGAGATGCGGTTAATCGTTTCTTCATACGGGTAAGTGCAGATGCGATCACAAAAGATGAGATCCAGAAGCTGTTTGGTGATGTGACATATGTAACAGCAGAAGGTGTGGACGGAGAGCTTGCATTTATCACTTCGTCCATGACTGAGGGCAGTTTTGCTGATATTACAGCTAAAATTGATAAAATTTTCAGCATAATCAGAGTAGCATTTTAGAGAAAAAAGTTGTATAACCATAAGATGGCCGATGTAAAAATGGGTTATCACTATATGGAAATAACCGGATGATCAGATGAAAAGAAAAGGAGGACACCGATGAAAAGAGCCGACTACATTAGCTGGGATCAGTATTTTATGGGTATTGCACTGTTGTCAGCAGAGAGAAGCAAAGATCCTTCCACTCAGGTTGGTGCATGTATTGTAGACGATAATAATCGTATTCTGTCGGAAGGGTATAATGGTATGCCTGCCGGATGTGAAGACGATATCATGCCATGGGGAAAAATCGGTGATCCTTTGAACAATAAATATTTCTTTGTGTGTCATGCAGAATTAAATGCCATCCTGAATTACAGAGGCGGTAGTTTAAAGGACGCAAGACTTTATTCGACCTTATTCCCTTGCAATGAATGTGCGAAAGCAATCATTCAGTGTGGGATAAAAGAGGTGATCTATCTGTCGGATAAATATGCCAGTACCGACAGCACGATGGCATCCAAGAGAATGTTTGATATGGCAGGAGTTACTTATCGACCATATGAAGTAAAAGGAAAGAAGATAACGATAGATTTATGATGATTGTAAAAGAAAGCAACAGCAGAGAAGACACATACAGGATCGGACGGGAGCTTGGCGAACAGGCGGTTCCGGGACAGGTTTTCTGTTTCTTTGGAGATCTGGGCGTAGGAAAGACGATATTTTCACAGGGATTTGCCAAAGGTCTTGGAGTCGATGATATTGTGAACAGCCCTACATTTACGATCGTGAAAGAATATGATAACGGACGGCTTCCGTTATATCATTTTGATGTCTATCGGATCGGAGATGTGGATGAGATGGAAGAAATCGGCTACAATGAGATGGTATACGGTGATGGAGTATGCCTGATCGAATGGGCAAATCTGATCGAAGAGATCCTTCCGGATCATTATCAGAAGATAACGATTGAAAAAGACCTTGAAAAAGGGACAGATTATAGAAAGATAACGATAGAAGAGGTTTAAAGATATGAAGATCCTCGCTCTGGACAGCTCAGGGCTGGTTGCATCCGTTGCCTTATTAGAAAATGACAATCTGGTTGCAGAATTTACAGTAAATAACAAAAAGACACATTCACAGACCTTGCTTCCGATGCTGGACGAGGTTGTAAACGCAGCAGGTATTGAGCTTGATGCAGTAGATGCGATCGCGATCGCAGCAGGTCCGGGGTCATTTACCGGACTGCGTATCGGAGCAGCAACGGTAAAAGGACTGTCGCTTGCACTTGATAAGCCGGTTGTGCCTGTTCCGACATTGGAAGGACTTGCATACAATTTCTGGGGAAGTGACAGGCTGATCTGTCCGATCATGGATGCCAGAAGAAATCAGGTCTATACTGGATTGTACAGATTTGACGAAGCAGGTAATCTGGTTACAGAGATGGATCAGATCCCGATGGATGTAAATGAGTTGATCGATCTGCTTCTTGAAAAAGATGAAGAAGTGCAGTTTACAGGTGATGGCATACAGGTGTATGGATCTCAGATCCTGTCAAAGATGAAGCATGCACGTCTGGCACCGGCACATCTGAACAAACAGAAGGCTGGATCAGTCGCATATGCCGGCGCTTACCGGTATGCGCATGAACAATATATAAATGGAGATGATTTTGCTCCGGAATATCTGAGAATGTCTCAGGCAGAAAGAGAAAGAAAAGAGAAAGGTGAAAGAAATGAGTAATAGCGTCAGTGATGGCGGGGCGGCGGGGCCCTATTTAGACAACATTGAGATAAGAGAAGGCGATGAGGAACAGTTGCTTGATATTGTTTCTCTGGGAGAAAAAGTATTTATGAGTTCCTGGAATGAGCAGATGGTTGCGACATCCATGTATGGAACGTATGATACCGTGCTTACAGCAGTTGACACAACGAAGGATGACAAGGTGGTTGGTTATTGTATCTTTACTGCACCGTGTGAGGATTGTGAACTGCTTCGGATTGCTGTTGATAAAGATTACAGGAAATGTGGAATCGGACACAGACTGATGAAAGAAATGATCCGCATGTGTGTAGAAGACAATGGAGAAAAGATCTTCTTGGAGGTTCGTGAGTCTAATGACGCAGCAATATCAATGTATGAATCACTAGGCTTCGATGAGATTTCCAGAAGGAAAGATTATTATAAAAAACCAACAGAAGATGCTGTTATCATGGAACTGAAGTGTTCACATTCATAATACATAGATGACAGGAATTCCCACTACAAAAGATGCATTTTTTCTATTATAATCGACAATAGAAAAGATACAGAGATCGCCGGGGAACCGGAAGATCAGGAGGAAATTATGATGGATGTAATACGCTGCAATATGTGTGGGAAAGAATTGTCAGTCAGAAATGACATTTTGATGGAAGATGCAATTATAATTTCAAAAAAGTGGGGATACTTCTCAAAGAAAGATGGAGAAACCCACAGGATCTGTATATGCGAAGATTGTTATGACCGGCTGGCAGACAGCTTTGCAGTACCGGTACAGAGAGACGAAACGGCAGAATATATGTAGAACCAGAGAGTCATTTGAATATAAAATGACTCTTTTTTCCTTACAGGAGAAATGGTTTACAGACAGAGTGGAAATAGAAGTTGGAGGATAGAATATGTTAGATGTATGTTTGCTTGGTACAGGCGGAATGATGCCACTTCCGTACAGAGCGTTGACATCCATGATGATACGATACAATGGCAGCTCTATATTAGTTGATTGTGGTGAAGGAACGCAGGTAGCAGTCAAACAGCAGGGATGGAGCTTCAAACCGATCGATGTGATCCTGTTCACATTTTCATGCAGATCATATCAGCGGATTGCCTGGGCTACTCCTGACAATCGGAAATGCAGAACGAAAGGATCCGGTTCTGATGGTTGGGCCAAAACGGTTGGAACGGGTAGTGAACTCTCTGCGCGTGATCGCACCGGAGCTTCCATTTGAGATACAGTTTAAAGAACTGACAGAGGAAGAAGAAGAATTTGAAGTGTGTGGCTTACGTGCAAATGCGTACCGGGTAAATCATAATGTTACCTGTTATGGATATTCATTTGAGCTTGACCGTGCTGGTAAATTCGATGTGGAACGTGCACGTGCACAGGAGGTTCCGATGCAGATCTGGAATACATTGCAGAAGGGCATGACGATAGAACTGGACGGCAGGCTCTATACACCGGATATGGTTATGGGACCGGATCGGAAAGGGCTTAAGGTCACATATTGTACAGATACCCGTCCGACACCACTTATTACAAAACATGCGGCAGGCTCAGACTTGTTTATCTGCGAAGGAATGTATGGTGAACCGGACAAATACGAAAAGGCAGTTTCCCATAAGCATATGACAATGTATGAGGCGGCGGAGATTGCGAAAGAGGCAGAAGTAAAACAGATGTGGCTGACACATTATAGTCCGTCCCTGATCAAGCCGATGCAGTACATGGATGAAGTAAGAAAAATATTCCCGGCTGCGGTTGCAGGAAAAGACCGGATGGAGACAACGTTAAAATTTGCAGACTGATACAGACGGTAAAACAGGAAAAAGAGGAAGATGAAAATGGAGAAAAAAGATATAAAGATTCTGGCAATTGAATCATCTTGTGATGAGACTTCAGCGGCTGTCGTCGTAAACGGTAGGGAAGTATTATCAAATATCATATATTCACAGATTGACATTCACACACTGTATGGCGGCGTTGTTCCTGAGATAGCGTCAAGAAAACACATCGAGAAAGTGAATCAGGTAATAAGGGCTGCACTGAAAGAAGCAGACTGTACTCTGGATGATATAGATGCGATCGCAGTTACATATGGGCCGGGCTTAGTAGGAGCTTTGCTGGTTGGAGTAGGAGCAGCAAAGGCGATCAGCTATGCAAAGAATATCCCATTGGTAGGCGTTCATCATATAGAGGGACATATTGCTGCTAATTTTATAGAAGATAAGACATTGGAACCGCCATTTATGTGTCTGGTTGTATCCGGCGGGCATACCCATCTGGTAAAGGTGACAGACTACGGGCAGTTTGAGATCCTTGGTGTGACCAGAGATGATGCGGCAGGTGAAGCATTTGACAAAGTAGCAAGAGCTATCGGACTTGGATACCCGGGTGGACCGAAGGTAGATAAGCTTGCAAAAGAGGGAAATCCGGATGCAATTGAATTCCCTAGAGCAAAAATTTCCGATTCTGCATATGATTTTAGCTTCAGTGGTCTGAAGTCTGCAGTTTTAAATTATATCAATCAGAAGGAAATGAAGAATGAGGAGATCAACCGCGCAGATGTAGCGGCATCCTTCCAGAAAGCGGTAACGGATGTACTGACAGAACATACCATCTATGCAGCCAGGAAATATGGCATGGATAAAGTTGCGCTGGCAGGCGGTGTTGCATCCAACTCAGCACTTCGTGCATCGATGAAAGCGGCCTGCGAAAAAGCAGGAATTCAGTTATATTATCCGGCACCGATCCTTTGCACCGATAATGCAGCCATGATCGGAGCGGCTGGTTATTATGAATTCATAAAAGGTACCAGACACGGGCTGGATCTGAATGCAGTTCCAAATCTGAAATTAGGCGAGCGGTAGAAGGATACAGTAAGAAGTGAATGCAGATTGCTCTGCTGCTTTGTGAGTGTTTGTAAATATATGGTGAAAGAATACAATATGAAACAAATATTAGAGGCAAAAAAGATAAAAGGATAGAAGAGAAAACATGAAGACAACGGCGATCATACTTGCGGCAGGAAAAGGCAGCCGAATGCACAGTAAAATTGAAAAACAGTTCATGGAGCTTGGAGGCTATCCTGTAATTTATTATGCATTAAAAGCTTTTGAAGAAAGTCCTGTGGATTCCATCATTCTTGTAACAGGAAAAAACAGTGTGGAATATTGCAGGCATGAGATCATAGAGAAATATCATTTTACAAAGGTTGTATCTGTAGTAGAGGGCGGTGAAAATCGGTATGATTCTGTATATAATGGTTTGTGTGCATGTCCGGAGACCGATTATGTCATGATCCATGACGGCGCAAGACCATTTGTGACACAGGATATGGTCGTTAGATCGATCCAGACACTGGCAGATTACAAAGCGTGTACGGTGGGGATGCCTGTAAAGGATACGATAAAGATCGTAAATGAAAATCGGATTGGAATGGCGACTCCTGCAAGAGAGTACCTGTGGCAGATCCAGACCCCACAGAGCTTTGATTATAAATGTCTGATGAAGTGTTATCAGAAGATGATGAAGAAACGGGCAGATGGGGCAGCAATAGCAGTGACGGATGATACGATGGTGGTCGAAGAATACGGTAAGATACAGGTGAAAGTGATTGAGGGCAGCTATACAAATATAAAGATTACGACACCGGAAGATATGCGTATTGGACAGGAATTTCTGCAAAAACAGGGGTAAAGAAGTACTTGAAAATACCAGTCACAAAAAAATGAAATAATTTGAAAAAATGTGTTGACATAGAAAAACAGAAGTGCTAATATATACAAGTCGCCGGTCAAAAGGAGACTTAAACAACTGGATGGAGAGATATCGAAGTGGTCATAACGAGGCGGTCTTGAAAACCGTTTGTCCGAAA
>ERZ840517.3889-NODE-3889-length-10970-cov-2.968484_pt1 | contig 10970 bp, 9 predicted proteins | sample MGYA00519876_ERZ840517 | MGnify/ENA primary metagenome ERZ840517 (study PRJEB31850, sample SAMEA3708882) | human gut metagenome | biome: human gut; feature: human-associated habitat; material: faeces | place: China | collected 2014 ... | reverse complement strand
GTATAGATTTTCAGGGTATCACCAGCAGTGGTCTGGAAGTCTACTTCTGCACCGGTAGAACGTCCAATCCAGTTCCGCTGTGCCGTCTTGATTTTTTCCAGATAATCCACATCATCCAAATCATCCAGCAACCGCTGTGCATATTCTGTAATCTTCAGCATCCACTGAGATTTTACTTTCTGTACAACTTCGCCGCCGCAGCGTTCGCAAACACCGCCAACAACTTCTTCATTTGCCAGAACGACCTTACAGGAAGTACACCAGTTAACCGCCGTTTCTTTCTTGTACGCCAGACCTTTCTTGAACATCTGCAAGAAAATCCACTGTGTCCAATGGAAATAATTCGGGTCAGTGGTGTTGATTTCCCGGTCCCAGTCAAAGGACATGCCCAGTGCCTGCAACTGCGACTTAAATCTTGCAACATTGTTTGCGGTTACGATTGCCGGATGAATCTTATGCTTGATGGCATAGTTTTCAGTCGGCAGACCGAATGCATCCCAACCCATCGGGAACAGAACATTGTAGCCTTCCATTCTCCGCTTTCTGGAAACGACATCCATTGCGGTATACGGTCTTGGGTGTCCGATGTGCAGACCCTGACCGGACGGGTACGGGAATTCGACCAGTGCATAGAACTTCGGTTTTGTATAATCATCCTCTGCGTGGAACGTGTCATGCTCCGCCCAATACCGCTGCCACTTTGCTTCAATGGCAGTAAAGTCATATTTGCTCATAGTTGCTTCATCCTCTTTCTTGTTTTTTCATGAGATTGGTTTGCATTAACCTGCAAAATAATCTTTTACATCTTTATGGAATGCCAAAATGGCAGCTGCACCGACATCCAGCAAGCCTTCCACCAGATAAATCCAGTTCGAGCCCAAATTCGACAGGTTCGCCGGCAAGTTGACCAAGAAAATCAGTGCCAGAAAAATGGCTGTCACATACTGGCTGTATGGAATCCGTTTCAGCATTGCGAAAATCAAAACTGCTGCAAACAGCAGGGAAACCAAATTGCTGGCACTGAATCCCAAAATCAGATTCAAAATGCCCTTTAAAATCATGTATGCTCCAACAACTGTAATCATTTTCTTTCCGTTTTCCATAGAAAATGCCTCCTTTTTTACCGCATTAGTCTTCCTTTAACCATGCAGTTACATCCATCTTTTCGCCGTCTGCCCAAAGCCGTTCCAGCTGGTAGAATGCTCTGGTTTCCTTATAGAACACATGGATAATAATATCATTATAATCCAATACAATCCAGTTTGAGCCGTTTCCTCTGCCCTCCCGGTGCAGCGGTTCGATGCCCAGCTTTGTCATCTGGTATTCTACTTCGTCTGCCAGCGTTTTGGTGTGCGTGGTACTCGTACCGTTGGCAATGACAAAGTAATCGCCTAAAATCGTCAGATTCTTCACACCGATGACCTGAATATCTTCGGCACGCTTGCTGTCCAATGCTTTTACAATTGCTTCTAATACTGCTTTCTGCTCCATGAAATGATAATCCTTTCGTGTTGATGGTGATTTTCTTTAGTTTCCATTGCTGTAAATATTCTGTTTTCCATCCTCAGTATCTCCGTTGTGGATGTCGCCCAGATTTTCTTCTGTATCCGAATAGGTGTCAATATAATTGCTCTCATCAACCAGTTCCACAATGGTACTCTCATCATAATACATTTCGTTCTGATACGGGCGGAAATATTCGTTGATGAGGTCAATCGCTTCGGTCTTATGAATCGAATAAACTGCCTGCCCCTCGTACATGATGCCCTCGCCCGGAACCATATAGACATTTACGCCGTCCATGGTCAATCGCTTTGCGGCAAAATCTGCCAGCATGCTGATTTGTTCCAGCGATAAATCCGTTGCAATCCATTCATTCTTATAGATTTTCTGCATCGCCGACATCAATTCCGTCTGGCTCATATCCAACAATTTCTGCATGGCTGCTGCCAAGAAAATTCGCTGTGCCTTTACACGTCCAATATCGCCCTCATCGTATTCCCGACGGAATCGAACAAACCATTCTGCCTGCTGTCCGTTCAGCGTCTGCTTTCCGGGTTTCAGAACTTTATCCGCTTCATACATGATTTCTTCCGGCAGGTCAATCGGAATGCCGCCGATGGAATCCACAATGTTTGCAATATCCGTACAGCTCAGCTTGACATAACAGTCAATCACCAAGCCGAAACTCTCCTGAATAGCATTCACTGCACGCTGAATCGGTGTGACCGTTTCATCCTGCCCTGTTCCATAGATACTGTTGAACTTATTGGTGGAGGTGTTCGCATACGCTGGCATATAGCAATCTCTCGGAATTTGCAGGACATTCATCGTTCCTGCAAAAATATCAAACTGAAAAATCCAGTTGACATCTGCCAGCTTTCCGCTCTCATCCATTCCCATAAAAAGCACGGTGTATTGTCCTTCGACAATCTGATCCAAATCCAGTCCATCATCTTTCGGGTCAACATTGTCGGTATCTTCTTTCAGATTCAGAGCGGAAGCGTCTGTATTGACCGGCTTCTGGAGTGTTCCTTCTTTCTGTACCAGTGGCTGCCAGACCTTAAAATACTTCATAATCGAAATCTGCCGGGTACTCATCGTTCCGTTCGTAATTGTCCGGTAATCAATAATCGGTGCATTTAAAATCATCGTTACCACTAACACAACGGTCAGGGCAATCGAACCGATCATCACAAACAAATCTTTCTTCTTGGTATTTTTCTGGCTTTTCTTCGTCTGCCGTTTTTTCGCCATCTCTGGAAACCCCTTTCTCTTCCTGCTCAATCCTTCATTCCTGCCACAATCTGCACATACTGATTGTAAGCTTCAATCGTATGGCGAGGCAGCAAGCCGCCCTTATCCAATACGTTTGCAATCGAAATTTTCAGAGCGTAGTACATGCCGAGATTCAAATTTTGATTGACGGCTGCCCGCAATGTATGAACATCAATAAAGTTCCGTCCTGCTTCTGTCATATCTGCCAGATAGACAATCTGCTCCAATGGCGTCATGCCTTTTCTTGCAACCGTATGATACCGGATGGCATCCAATACATGCTGATTGTTCATGCAGTATTTCTGCCGCATCAGCTGTGCACCCGCAATGCCGTGCCAGAGCTTTTTGGTATTCCATTCTTCTTCCGTGATGTCCAGATCGTCCTTTCCAGCTTCCATCAATGCTTTCTGGTCGTCCGCTTTCATGTCCTTGCAGATGTCGTGTACCATGCCGGCAAACTCTGCCAAATCTTCATTGACATGGTAAATTTGTGCCAGCCGCTTGCATTCTGCTGCAACCCGCACAGAGTGTTCATACCGCTCTTTTCGCATCGTTTCTTCACTGACCTGTTTTTCCAGCACTTTCCGCATGGATTCGGTCGCCTCTGAAATCGAAACTTCTTTCGGCGGCGGTGGCTGCATTTTATGTTTCATCTTTTCAATCACAGATTCTTTTGCCATCGAAATTCCCTTGCTTTCTTTTGCCGTTTTCTTTCTCTTCCGTCCGCTGATACAACTGATGGAATACAATATATTTTACTACGTTTTCCGGTAAATAGCAAGTACAATCCTGATTTTTTTTCAGCATTTCCCGAATTTTTGTAGACGATATCGGAAGAACCCGGTCACAGCAAAGCTGAATCGTACCATATGCCGAAAGTTCCTGTGCTGCCTGCTCCAGTACTACTCGGTCATCTGTTTCCCGTGCAATCACGCCCAGTTCTGTCATGGTCAACAGCTCCTGCCAGCGATACCAGTTTTGAAATTGCAGCAGCATATCACTCCCCATCAGCAAAACCAGTTCCACATCTGTCCATTCCTGCCGCAAGGCGGAAATCGTGTGAATCGTATAGCTGACGGTTTTCTGCTGCAATTCGTAATCGCTCACAGAAAAGCAGGGATACGGGGCAATTGCCAGCCGGCACATCGCCAGTCGGTGCACGCCATCCGCAACATCCGCTGCATTCTGCTTAAATGGAGAAATATAAGTCGGCATGAATAACACATGGTCGAGCGAAAACTGTTCCATTGCAGTCTTGGCAAGGTGCAAGTGTCCGTTGTGAATCGGGTTAAAACTGCCGCCAAAGATTCCAATCCGCCGCATTACTTCAAATCAATAACCGGCTTTTTTGGATTCCGCTTATAGAGCACAAAGCGGCTGCCAATCACCTGTACCACTTCGGATTCTGTTGCTTCTGCCAGCTGTTCGGCTGCTTCTCTGGCACTCAGTTCTGAATTTTCCAGAACGTGCAGTTTAATCAGTTCCCGTTTCCGCAGAGCATCGGAAACCTGCTGAATCAAAGTTTCCCCGATGCCGTTCTTTCCAACCTGCAAGATGGTTTCATATCCACTTGCAATGCCCCGCAGGGTTGCACGCTGTTTACTGGTCAACATAAATTCATTCTCCTTTCAAATATGCCTGTAAGGCTGCCAATGCTTTTCCACGATGGCTAATTGCATTCTTTTCTGCTTCTGTCATCTCTGCCATTGTCTTGTTCCCAACGACAAATACCGGGTCATAACCGAACCCATTTTCGCCATTCGGCTCTGTTCCAATGATGCCCTCGCAAACGCCCGCAAAACAATGCTGTTCGCCGTCTGCGGTAAGGTAACAAATCGCACAGACAAACCGAGCGGTTCGCTGTTCATCCGGAACACCCTGCAACTTCTCCAATACGAGATTGCAGCGGTCTTCATCGGTTGCCTGCTCTCCGGCAAAGCGATGCGAATAAACACCCGGTGCACCATCCAGTGCATCAATCATCAATCCGCTGTCATCCGCCAGCACGGCACAGTGCAAGGCTTCCTGCACAGCCTTTGCCTTTATGATGGCATTTTCCTGAAAGGTTGTGCCTGTTTCCGCAACTTCTGCGGTAAAACCAGCTTCTTTCTGTGAACGGACTTCCAGCCCGAATGGCTCTAAAATTTCCCGCATCTCCCGCAGTTTTCCAGCGTTGTTGGATGCAAGAATCAAAGTTTCTTTCTGCATTACTTTCGTTCCTCCGTTTCAAACAGGGCGTTGACAAAATCTCTCGCATGGAATGGCTGCAAGTCATCTATCTTTTCGCCGACTCCAATTAACTTGACCGGGATTTCCAGTTCATTCTTGATGGAAACAATAATACCGCCCTTGGCAGTGCCATCCAGTTTCGTCAGAACAATTCCGGTAATGTCTGCAACTTCTTTGAACAACCGTGCCTGATTCACGGCATTCTGTCCGGTGGTTGCATCCAGCACCAGCAGGATTTCCTTATCACAGCCAGCTGCTTTGTTTTCAATGATGCGGTTGATTTTTGCAAGTTCCTGCATCAGATTTTTCTTATTGTGCAGCCGTCCAGCAGTGTCACAAATCAGAACATCACAATTTCTTGCCTTTGCGGCTTCGATGGCATCATAGACAACTGCTGCCGGGTCAGATCCCTCTGCGTGTTTCACCAGTTCAACACCTGCACGGTCTGTCCAGACTTCCAATTGGTCGATGGCAGCCGCCCGGAAAGTATCGGCTGCAGCAACGATAACTTTCTTGCCGTCCTCTTTCAGCTGATGGCACAGCTTGCCGATGGTGGTTGTTTTTCCCGCACCATTGACACCGATGACCATAATCACAGACGGCTTGGTCTGTAACTGTAAGGTCTGGTCTTCGCCCAGCATTTCGCCGATGATTTCCTGAATCAGTCCCATAATTTGTTTCGGGTCAGTGATACCACGTTCTTTCACTCGCTTGCGGAGCTGGTCACAGATTTCAATCGAGGTTTCTGCCCCCATATCGCCCATAATCATGGTTTCTTCCAGCTGGTCGAATAAGTCTTCATCAATCTTGGTAAAGGCATTCAAAACCAACTGCATTTTTGCAATGACAGAATCCTTGGTTTTCCGCAGACCATCCCGAATCTTTTCAAAGAATCCCTTTTTCTTCTTCTTTTCTGGTTCTTGGGGTCCTTCTGGTTCGGATGCTTCTGCTTCTGTTTCGTCGAGTTCTTCCGATTCAGATTCTTCTGTTTCCGGCTCTGCGACTTCTTCCGATTCAGATTCTTCTGTTTCCGGCTCTGCGACTTCTTCCGGCTCAACTTCTTCTGTTTCCGGTTCTGCGACTTCTTCCGATTCAGATTCTTCTGTTTCCGACTCTGCGACTTCTTCCGGCTCAGGTTCTACGGTTTCCGGTTCTGCAATTTCTTCCGGCTCAGATTCTACGGTTTCCGGTTCTGCAATTTCTTCCGGTTCGGTTTCCACGGTTTCCGGTTCTGCAACTGCTTCCGGTTCGGTTTCTACGGTTTCCGGTTCTGCAACTTCTTCCAGTTCAGATTCTACGGTTTCCGACTCTGCAACTGCTTCCGGCTCAGGTTCTACGGTTTCCGGTTCTGCAACTGCTTCCGGCTCAACTTTTACCGTTTCCGGTTCGACTTCTTCTGCTTCTGACTCAGCTTCTTCCGGCTGGAATGTTACAGCAATCGGTTCTTCATCGTCTTCGTCTTCCTCGTCCTCCGCATCCGCTTCGGAATCTTCCTCTTCTGTCAGCAACTCGTCCTGTGCTGCCTTTGCAGCAAGTGCAGCTGCTTCCGCTTGGTCAGCTGCAATTTCTGCTTCTGCTTCTTCTCGCCACTGTTCTGTTTCTGCCTGACGGGCTGCCTCTCGCTCTGCCAGCATCTGTGCTGCAATGTCATCGGTATCTGTTTCCGGTTCTGGTTCCACAATCTGTTCTTCTCGTTCCGGCTCGTCTGCCTGTTTCCGCTTCATCCAGCCGAACAGACCGCCTTTCTTTTCTTTCTCTTTTTCTTTGTCCTTCTTTCTTCCAAAAAAGCCCATGTTCAACACCCTTTCTTCTGGTTTTTATGCTTCCGCTTCTTGTACCTGTTCCATATGCAGCAAACGAGAGATACCATCTTCCTGCATCGTCACACCATATAGAGCATCTGCCGCTTCCATTGCCATCCGTCGATGGGTAATCAAAATAAACTGCGTCGTATCCCGAAACCGCTGCAAATACTGCACATACCGCCGTACATTGCCCTCGTCCAGTGCCGCATCAATTTCATCCATAATACAGAACGGCGTTGGACGCTGCCGCAAAATCGCAAAATAAATCGCAATGGCAACGAACGACTGTTCCCCGCCGGAGAGAGCAATCAGATTTTTAATCACTTTTCCGGGCGGTGCAACCTGAATTTCAATGCCGGAATGCAACACATCGTCTGGGTCAGACAAGGACAGCGATGCTTCGCCACCGTCAAATAGTTCTCGGAAAATCTCCTGAAATGCCTGATTGATACCGGCAAACCGTTCTGTAAAGATTCGCTGCATTTCTGCGGTCAGCTGTACAATCAGCGTTTCCAGTTCTTGTTTTGCCTGCGTGGCATCCTGCAACTGTGCGGATAAAAATTCCCACTGCTTGGAAACTTCCTGATACTCTTCAATCGCAGACACATTGACATGCCCCAACGACCGAATCTGTCGGCGGAGCGTTTCCAGCTGCTGCTTGGCAAGCAATTCATTGGAAATCGGCTCTGCCAACTCATTGGCTTCCGATAACATCACATCATATTGTTCTCGCATCTGCTGCACAATCCGGTCACGCTGCTGTTCCAGTGTATGTTGTTTTGTTTCCAGCTGGGCAACTTCTGCCGCTGCCCGTTCCCGTGCAGCACTCAACTCCCGAATGCCCTCTTGCTGCTGACGAATCCGCTGTTCCTGTTCTGTGTGAATCCGTTGCAGCTGTTCAATGGTCTTGCGGTGTTGGGTCATCTGTTCCCGACAGGTCGTCAGCTTGGTTTGCAATTCCTGTTCCTGCTGCTGCAATTGAACCGCTCGTTTCCGACAAGCTGTTTCTGCTTCTGTCAATTGCTGTTTCTGCCATTTACATTGCTGCAACCGCTCCTGTTGTTCTGCAATCTGCTGCTGTTGACTCAAATATGCCTGCTCCAGCTTTGCCGCTGCAATCTGACGGGTGGTCAGCTGTTCCCGAACAGCTGCTTGTTCCGCAGACAAGGTTTCCTGCTGCTGTTTGGCTTCCTGCTGCTGTGCTTGTAAGGCAGTCAAATCTGCCTGCACCCGCTCCCATTCTGCCTTTGCAGTTGCGTGCTGCTGTTGTAACGCTGCCACTTGTTCTGACAGCTGCTTTCGTTGCTGCTGCCGTTCTGAAAGCTGTTGTTGCAGCTGCTGGGACTGTTTCTTTGCGGTTTCCGCACGGGCAGCCGCCAATAATTGTTCTGCATGCTCGTGGTGCAACTGATTTTGCAATGTTTGCACCTGTTCCAGCTGCTTTTGTACGGCAGCTTTCTGCTGGCGGAACTGCTCTGCATCTGCCTGTACCTGTTCCTGTAACTGCTGAATGGTCTGCTGTAAGGCAAGCTGTTCATTCTTTCGGGTCAAGATTCCGCCTTTTTTCTGGGAAGAACCACCTGTGAACGAACCGCCGGCGTTAATCACCTGTCCATCTAACGTGACAATGCGGAAACAGTAGCCATACCGCTGTGCCAGTCGGGTGGCATCGTCCAGATTTTCTGCAATTACAATCCGTCCCAGCAAAGAGAACACAATATTCTGAAACTTTGCATCATACTGCACCAAATCGCATGCTAAACCGATGACTGCTGTTTCCTGCAAGACTGCGGACTCTTTCAACGTTTGCCCTTTAATAGCAGTCAAGGGCAGGAAGGTTGCCCGTCCAGCTCGTTTTGTTTTCAAGTAGCGAATCCAGTCCTTGGCTGCGGTTTCATCTGCAACAACAATATTTTGCATCGCTCCGCCTAAAGCCGTTTCAATTGCCAGACTATACCGAGATTCTGTCGTCAACAGTTGCGAAACCGTTCCATATACACCATGTGGCTTGCCGTGCTCTGCCTGCAAAACTGCCTTGACACTGCCAGCATAGCCTTCCATATTGTGTTCCATCTCCTGCAACAACTGCAACCGCTGCTGGGCGGTCTGCAACTGCATCTGCCGCTGGGCATTCTGTACTTGCTGCTGTTCCAGATGGGCTGCAAGGGTTTTGTGTTGCTGCTGTGCCGCCTCTAACGCCACACGCACCGCTGTTTCCGCCTCGACTGCTGCCGAAACAGCGTCTATCGTCTGCTGTTCCGTTTCAGCGGCTGCCTGCAATTGCTGCTGCAAAGCAGCTGCCTGTGCAGTCTGCGAAACCGTCTGTGCCTGTATCGTTTCGATTTGTGCGGCAAGGGATTCTGCCCTTGCAAAGGAATGGTTCTGATTGCCGTAGCTGGTACGCAGCTTGGTTTCTGCTTCTTTTACGGCTGCGGCTGCAGCTGCCAGCTGCTTGGCAAGTTCTTTCTGGAACTGCTCCTGTTCCTGACAGGCTTTGACGGCGGTGGCTTTTTGCTCCTGTAAGGTCTGTATGGCTGCCTGCTGCGTTTGCAGCTGTTCTGTAGCAGTTTGTTCCGCTGCAGCAGCATCTTTTTGCTGCTGTGCAACCTGTATCAGCCGCTGTTCGTTGTGCTGCTGTTCATTCGCACAGACCGCAAGGTCTGCTTGTGTCTGAGCAGCAGTTTCTTCTGCCTGCTGTACCGATTCCCGTAGATTCTGAATCCGAACCGTTGTCTGCTGCATTTCCCGATACTGTTCTTGCAGCAACGCATCCGCCTGCTTCAAGTCCAATGCAGCATTCTGTTCATTCCCTCGTGCCTGTAACTCGCAGGGCAGCTTTTTCTTGATCTAAACCAGTCAGCTGCTGCATCCAGAGCGAAAGTTCTAATTTTTTCTGCTGTTCTGACAGCTTCAAAAACTGCTTGGCAACTTCTGCCTGCTGGCGGAGTGGTTCGACTCTGCCCTCTAAAGTCGCTGCAATATCCTGCAACCGCACTAAATTCTCCTGTGCAGCTTGTAAATTTCGCTCGGCTTCTTCCCGTTTATAGCGAAACTTAGAAACACCCGTTGCCTCTTCAAACAACTCTCGGCGGTCGGTGCTGCGTGCACTGACAATTTCCGCAATGCGTCCCTGTCCGATAATCGCATAGCCATCTCGCCCCATGCCAGTATCCATCAGTAGTTCCTGCACGTCTTTCAGTCGAACGGCTTTCCCGTTAATCTGATAGACACTTTCTCCGCTGCGATAAAGCTTTCGGGTAATGGCAATCGTTTCCCCATAGGATTCTCCAAACAGACCAGTTTGATTATCCAGCTGAATGGTAACGGCAGCAAATCCGGACGGTTTCCGGCGTTTTGTTCCGGAGAAAATGACATCTTCCATGCGATTTCCACGCAGCAGCTTCGTGGACTGTTCCCCCAATACCCAGCGAATCGCATCGCCGATATTGCTTTTTCCGCTGCCGTTTGGCCCAACCACGGCGGTCAAACCCTGTTCAAATTCCAGTTTCACCCGATCCGGAAAGGACTTAAATCCTTGCAGTTCCAGCGATTTGAAAAACATCGTATCCGTCCTTTCCGATTTGCAGCATTCCTGCTGGAATGGCTGCTGTTTCTATGATTCGCAGTGAAACCCCAGCTTCCCGACAGGCTGCCCGATTGCAAGCGTGATGCCCGGCAACCCGACTGCTCCAGCCGGGAGCAACCTGTACTTCTGCCATGGTTTCCTGCGGATGTTGCTGCATCCACTGCTTGAGAACCCGTAAACACAAACGAGATTCCACTAGTTCCCGAAATGCTGGATGATAAAATCCGGCAATGGCTTCTGACTGCACCGTATCTTCTGCATGCAGTCCGCAGCGAATGACTCGCACACCCTGCTGCCGACACGCACAGAGGGCATCGGCACAGAGTTCCAGAACGGTTTCCCAGTCATACAGGACAAAACTGCCATTCTGCACCCGTTCCGCTAATTCCGTTCCTTTCAGCACCACCAGAGGATAAATTCGCAGGGTGTCCGGATGCAGGGCGAGCAACTCCTGCAAAGTTTCCCGTTCCTTGACCTGAAAGGGCTGGGCATACCGTCCCTGTACGACAGCCAGAAAAATGCCGTATGGATGCTGAAGATGAACGGCGGCGGTATAATCGACCATCAGGTAG
>ERZ840517.3887-NODE-3887-length-10980-cov-2.014554_pt1 | contig 10980 bp, 7 predicted proteins | sample MGYA00519876_ERZ840517 | MGnify/ENA primary metagenome ERZ840517 (study PRJEB31850, sample SAMEA3708882) | human gut metagenome | biome: human gut; feature: human-associated habitat; material: faeces | place: China | collected 2014 ... | reverse complement strand
TCGGTGCATGACGTTATTCAGAGTTTCGAAAACGGTTACGACACCGTCGTCGGCGAAAAGGGCGTTACATTGTCCGGAGGACAAAAGCAGCGCGTTGCAATTGCAAGAATGCTGATGCAGAAAGCCCCAATCATCGTGCTTGACGACTCGATGAGCGCGGTTGATACCGAAACCGATGCGGCAATCCGCGATGCACTGCATTCGCGCCGCAGCAGCTGCACAACATTCATCATTTCGCACCGTATCACAACGCTCTGCCGTGCAGACAAGATTCTTGTGCTTGAAGGCGGCAGGCTTGTGCAGACGGGAACACACGAGGAGCTGCTTAAGCAGGACGGACTGTATAAACGCATTGCGGATATTCAGAATCTGCTTGAAGATGAGCTCCGATCCGAACAGGAGGAAAACTAATGTCAGAAGAACTTACCACCACTGCTCTTAAAGAAGAGGAGTTTAATAAAAAAGTTGACATGAAGGTCTGGAAGCGGCTGCTTGCTTACGGACTGCGTCAAAAAAAACTGCTGATTCCGCTGATCGTGTTCATGTTCATAGTTGCGGCCATCGACCTTGTTTACCCTCAGCTTAGCAGATACGCAATCGACAGCATAATCATGCAGGGTGATATTAAGCGGCTCGTTCCGTTCGCCGCAGTGTATTTTATTGTCATTGCGCTTCAATCCTTCGGGACTGTGATGTTTATTTCACGCGCCGGAAAGCTTGAAATGGCGATCGCTTATGATATTCGTCAGGACGCATTCAAGAAGCTACAGGAGTTGTCATTCTCATACTATGACAAGACCGCAGTCGGCTACATCATGGCGCGAATGATCGGCGATATTCCCCGCCTCAGCGATATGATCGCATGGAGTCTTACGGATATTCTCTGGTCCGGCGGCTTTGTTATCGGCTGCACCGTCATGATGCTTTCAATGAATTGGAAGCTCGCCCTTCTCGTGCTCATTGTTGTTCCGCCGATTGCGATTCTGTGCGCATGGTTTCAAAAAAGAATTCTTCAGCAGCACCGAATCGTACGCAAACAGAATTCCCGCATTACAGGTGCATTCAACGAGGGCATCATGGGCGCGGTCACGACGAAAACGCTCGTTCGTGAAGAACGTAATTTTGAAGAGTTTAAAGCAGAATCCGGCAAAATGCGGAAAGCCTCGATCCGGGCTGCCGTGCTTTCGGCAATGTTTACCCCCATCGTTATGACTTTGGGTTCGGTAGGAACCGCTCTTGCGCTTTACGCCGGCGGGCGCACCGTTATCGCACCCACTGTATTCGGTGCGGCAATGACCATCGGCGTGCTTTCAACCTTCATTTCGTACACCACCAACCTGTTTGACCCGATTCAGCAGCTTGCAGGTATATTCGCGGAAATGCAAAGTGCGCAGGCGAGTGCCGAACGCGTTGTTTCGCTGCTTGACACCGAAAGCGATATTACGGACACTCCGGAAGTTATTGAAAAATACGGTGACTGCATGAACCCCAAACGCGAAAACTGGGAGGACATCCGCGGCGATATTGAATTTCGCAATGTGAGTTTTGCATACAACGGCGGCGAAAAAGTGCTGAAAGATTTCAGTCTTGTGGTTAAACAGGGCGAGACCATCGCACTCGTCGGTGAAACAGGTGCCGGCAAGAGCACAATTGTGAACCTTGTTTGCAGGTTCTATGAACCGACCGAAGGGAGCATTCTTATTGACGGTACGGATTACCGCAAGCGCAGTCAACTCTGGCTTCAGGACAGGCTCGGCTATGTTCTGCAAACTCCGCACCTGTTCTCCGGAAGCATACGGGACAATATCCGTTACGGCAAAAAGGATGCAAGCGATGAAGAAGTCCGTGCTGCCGCAAAAACGGTTCATGCCGATGAATTCATTGAACAGCTCGAAAACAGCTATGATACCGAAGTCGGCGAAGGCGGCGCAAGGCTTTCGACAGGTCAGAAGCAGCTGATTTCATTTGCAAGGGTTATCCTTGCCGACCCGCGTATTTTCGTTCTTGATGAAGCAACGAGCTCCATCGATACCGAAACCGAAGTGCTTATACAGAGTGCGATCCGGACCGTTCTGAAAAACAGAACAAGCTTCATTGTTGCTCACAGGCTTTCCACGATCCGGTCAGCGGACAGAATTCTTGTTATCCGCAACGGAAGAATCACCGAATCCGGCACACATCGCGAACTGTTGAAACTCAAAGGTTATTACTATGATCTTTATACCACCCAGTTCACGGAAACAAGCACGGCGAGCCTGCTTAAATAAAGCACACGGCATTGCAGAACGACTGCACTGCATGATATAATGGCTGCGGCGTAATCGCCGCACTGCATTTTCTCTTTGAGAAATCAAACCCTGCGGCGGTTTGCGCACGGCACAGAATGAACCCCGTTTCGGAGCATTTCATTCCCAAGCCGAGCCTGACCGCCGCTTTTTGACTGCTCGGCAGCGAAAGCGCACCGGTTGATCTTTGCGAACAGATTTTTAATTTCAGATTCAGATATTGAAAGGAATGCGAATTTTGGATTCAAACAATACATTTTCGAGCGAGACTTTATCCGATTTGTCCCATGACGCACAATGTCCGCACAAGATTTGCAGCGGCAGCGGCATCGAAAGCAAACTCCCTCACGCATTCATCAAAAGAATGCGCACCGATTTCGAAACCACGGCTGAGTATGAGCGTTTTATTGCCTGTTATTCGGATGCACCCATCCGCGCAATGCGTATAAACACACTTAAAATCTCAAAGGAACGCTTCCTTGACCTTTGTCCGTGGCGAACCAAGCAATCGGAGCTGCTTAACGAAGGGTTGATACTTACCGAAAACCCGGAGCATATCGGAACGCATCCTTATCATATTGCCGGGCTCTTTTATATGCAGGAGCCCTCCGCCATGAGCGTTGTCGAAGCTGCTGAAATAGCTCCCGGAATGCGCGTGCTCGACCTTTGTGCCGCGCCCGGAGGCAAAAGCGGAGGAATCGCCGCAAGGCTTTGCGGCCGCGGAATTCTTGTTTCAAACGAAATTATCCCGAATCGCGCAAAACTGCTTGCCCGCAACCTTGAGCGGCTCGGAATCGTGAATGCCGTTGTAACATCCGCTCATCCCGATGCCGTTGCGGAAGCCCTGCCGCAGTATTTCGATCGTGTTGTTGTTGACGCCCCCTGCTCCGGCGAAGGCATGTTCCGAAAAGATCCGACCGCAATTGCCGAATGGTCACCGGAACATGTTTCGGCATGTGCCAAGCGTCAGCAGCAAATTCTTGAAAGTGCATGCCGCTGCGTTGCGCCCGGCGGAAAGCTTATCTACTCCACATGTACATTCTCACGCGAGGAAAACGAAGATGTAATTGAGGAGTTTTGCCGTATGCATCCGGAATTCACTGTTGAGATGCAGCACAGACTTTATCCGCATACATGCTGCGGAGAAGGGCATTTCGCTGCAAGACTGCAAAGGAACCGCAGCAGCTTTCCCGACACTTCCGCATTAACGGCTTCCGCAGAATCTGCCTGCACCGCACGAAAAAAAGCAGGGACACGCAGCGGACGTGCAAAACGTTCCGACTGCATACCGGATGCTGTTGCCGTGCCGCGGATTAAGGATAAAGCCGAAATTGCGGCGCTTACAGAGTTCCTCAGGAATTCCTTTCTTGATTTCAGTGATGAATCAAGGTTAAATGAATTTCTTCATGAAATTCGCCGTATGTCTGACGGCAGAATTGTTTATGCACCGTTCACCTTTCATGAAAACCTGCTCAGGCTGCGCATACTGTCCCTCGGGGTTGAAGTCGGTGAATTGCTTAAAGGCAGGTTCAAACCCTGCCACTCGTTTTTTGTTGCGTGCCACGGACTGCATTTCCGCAATGAAATTGATTTTCTGCCGGAATCGGATGAACTTCACCGATACCTTTCGGGCAACACTGTCCCCGTTCCTGTCAATATGCGCGGTTTTGCTGCGGTTTCCGTTGACGGCTACACTCTCGGTTACGGCAAGGCGGTTGACGGGGTGCTTAAGAATCATTTTCCCAAAGGACTTGCGGTTGCCGCATTTCGTTGATGCAGCCGACGGAGCTTTTGGCAACCGGTTGTTTTCTGTGCGGATTTTTGTGCCGTGCGACTATATATTGACAACAAATTGATCGGATTATGTCCTTTTTTGTGTTGCATTCCGCGCCATGTTGTTATATAATTATTGGGTTGGGATATACCGGTTCGCAATACTGTTCAACTTATACGGAGGTAAAAATATGAGAAACGGAAATTCATCACTTATTCCTTCAATGAAGGCAAACACGCTGGCCTCGTTGGTTTATCTTTTCACTGCCGTGTTCGGCATTCTGAACGGCTTCTGGGGTTTTCTTGCCCTCGTAACGTTTGTCTGCGCTGTTGTGCTGATTTTCATTGAAAAGAACTCATTCGTGCGCAGAGCGTGTGTTCAGGTTATTTTTCTTCATATTGTCACATTTGTATCCTCGTTGATATTCGGAATTCTTCTCGGGAAGCTCGGATTCTTCAGAACCGTGCATTGGATCATTTGCACAATTGTTGCATTGTTTACGCTGTACTGCTCCTACCGCGCTGCAATGGGCAACAGATCGGATATTCCGTTTATCGGAAACATTGTTGATTCTGTTTGTTCCTCCTTGGGCATATGATTTGCCAAGGGCATTGTTCACGGGGTGCCGACGGTCTCCACGGCGTTATGTTTTTGTTCGGCAAACCCGCAAAACAATGTATTTCCCGCATAAACGTATATAAATGATTTAATCGGCGCATTACTATGCAGGCACCGATTAAGAGTTCGGTTAACACGCGCACAATATAAATAAGGAGGTTTCAAATGGCTTTTTTTGATAAAATCGGCGACAAGGCGAAGGGTCTTGTTGATTCCGCAAAAATAACATACAAGGTTTCTGAAGAAAAGAGCAAGCTTTCAGAGCTTTACGAGCATCTTGGGCTTTTGGTTTGGGAAGCACACCAAAACGATGCCGAACCGCCGGCAGAACTTGTTCCCGTATTTGACAGGATACGCGAGATTCATGCCTCCATTGAAAAGCTTACAGCAGAGCTTTCGAGCGTTAAGTCCAAAATCAACACTAACACTAACGGCAACAGCGACAGCAACGGAGAATGCTGCTGCGGCTCGGATGATTCCTCCACCGAGGATTCGTCCGATGCTCAAAGCGGTGATGCCGCAAATGAGTATGAATGCAGCCGCGAAGATTTTCATGCCGTTGACGGCACAATTCAGTGCCCCAGCTGCGGCCGTCAGATTGACAAGCTTTCCGCTTTCTGCCCGTGCTGCGGAAACAGGCTTCCCGCCGATGACTCCGCAAAACCCGATTGTTCGGCAAAGCGTTATTGCGCTGCATGCGGTTCCGAGTTGAATTCCGCTGCTGCATTTTGCCCGCACTGCGGAGCAAAAAATTGACGATTTTGATATATTACCGCATTGCTGTTGACACGGCCTTATGCATCGGTTATAATTAAGTTTGTTTAATATTGCGTTGACGAAGAGGAGTAGCATTCTGTCGGCAAAAGAGATTTTTCCCCTCGGCTGAAAGGGAAAATTGCAGGGACAGTGTGTGAAGGTCGCTTCTGAGCATTCGGGGGTAGCAACCCGAACGGCACGCCCCGTTACGGCGATTCAAGTGGAACGCATTCGTTCGGCATTCTGCGCTGCGATTTTCTGTTTTTGATGATTGCCCGCACCGACCGGCCGCTGTGTTCAACAAAGGTGGTACCGCGAGCGCACCTCTCGTCCTTTGAAGATGAGAGGTGCGATTTTATTTTTCGGAGGTACTTAAAATGTGCGATCATTGCAGCAATCAGGGCATTGAAAACGCGGAGAGAATTGCAGACACCGCAGCTGCACCCGACGAAATGCCCAAAACCTACGACCCTTCTTCGGTTGAAGAAAGGCTGTACAAAAAATGGGAAGAGCGCGGATATTTTCATTCCGAGCCGAAAAACCACCTTACACCATTGTGATTCCCCCGCCCAACATCACGGGTCAGCTCCACATGGGACATGCACTTGATGAAACCATGCAGGACATACTGATTCGATACAAGCGTATGAGCGGTTTTGAAACACTCTGGCTGCCCGGCACGGATCATGCATCCATTGCAACCGAAGTTAAGGTTGTTAACAAGCTTGCGGCCGAAGGCATTTCAAAAACGGATATCGGCAGAGAGGGTTTTCTTAAACATGCTTGGGCATGGAAAAAAGAATACGGCGGACGCATAGTTACTCAGCTTCGCAAGCTCGGTTCTTCCTGCGATTGGGAGCGCGAACGCTTCACAATGGATGACGGATGCAGCAGAGCAGTTACGAAAGTTTTTGTTGATTTATATAAAAAAGGTTTGATTTACCGCGGCGACCGCATCGTCAACTGGTGTCCGCATTGCAAAACGGCGATTTCCAATGCGGAGGTTGATTTTGTTGAACAGCCCAGCAATCTTTGGCATGTTCGCTATGATGCACCGGACGGCAGCTATTCCATCATCTGCGCAACGACCCGCCCGGAAACCATCCTCGGCGACACAGGCATAGCCGTTAACCCCAATGACCCGCGCTATACGGAAATTGTCGGCAAAACCGTTGTTGTGCCCATCATTGGCAGGGAAATTCCCATAGTTGCGGATGAATATGTTGAAATGGACTTCGGCACCGGCGCCGTTAAAATCACTCCGAGTCATGATCCGAACGATTTTGAAGTCGGTCAGCGCACGGGACTCCCCCGCATGTGTGTGTTCACGGAAGACGGGCATATCAACGAACTCGGCGGAAAATACGCCGGACTTACAACCAAAGAATGCCGCAAAATATTTGTTGAAGATCTCAGGCAATGCGGCGCACTGGTTAAAATCGAGCCCTACAGCCACAACGTCGGCACATGCTACCGCTGCGGCACAACTATCGAACCCATGGTCTCCAAGCAATGGTTCGTTGCCGTAAAGGATCTTGCGGAGCCCGCCATTAAGGCGGTTGAAAGCGGACGAATTCGCTTTGTTCCCGAAAGATATGCTCAAACGTACTATAACTGTACAACATCCGTGACTGGTGCGTTTCCCGCCAGCTCTGGTGGGGACATCGCATTCCCGCGTATTATTGTGACTGCTGCGGAGAAACCATTGTTGAAGAAAACGCGCCCGAACGCTGCCCGAAATGCGGCAGTACAAACCTGCATCAGGATGTCGACGTTCTTGACACATGGTTCTCCTCGGGCATGTGGCCGTTCTACACTCTCGGCTGGCCGGATAAAACCCCCGAGCTGAAGTATTATTACCCAACATCCACCCTTGCCACCGGCTATGACCTTATCTTCTTCTGGATTGCAAGAATGATAATGTTCGGATTGTACGTTATGGGCGATGTTCCGTTCGACACTGTCTATATCCACGGCATGGTTCGCGACGAGCAGGGACGAAAAATGAGCAAGTCCCTCGGCAACGGAATCGACCCGTTGGAAATAATCAAAGAGTACGGTGCCGATTCCCTGCGTTTCAGTCTGACTTCCGGCACTGCCGCGGGCACCGATATGCGCTATCAGCCCAAAAAGGTTGAGGCTGCACGCAATTTCTGCAACAAGGTTTATAACGCTTCCCGCTTCGTGATGATGAACCTCGGCGACGGTGAGCTGCAGCCCGTTGACATGAGCATAACCGACGTTGCGGATAAATGGATCCTGCATCGTCTGAACGAAGTTGCCGAAGCCGTGACGGCAAATCTCGACTCGTTTGATCTGAATCTTGCCGTTGACAAGATTTACAGCTTCATTTGGACGGAGTTCTGCGATTGGTACATCGAAATGGCGAAACCGCGCCTTTACGGCGAGGATGAAGCGCAAAAAGCAAATGTTCGCGCCATCCTTGTTCATGTACTCAAAAACAGCATGAAGCTGCTGCATCCGTTCATGCCTTTCATCACCGAGGATATTTACACCCGTCTGCCCGGCAGCGAGGAAACCATTATGCTCTCCGCATGGCCGAAGGCTGATGCTGCATTCAGCTTCCCCGCCGAAGCCGCCGCTGCCGACGGACTCATGGATATGGTTCGCGCAATCCGCAACGTTCGCGCAGAGATGAATGTTCCCCCTGCAAAACGGGCGCATGTAACGATCGTTACAAATGCAGCAAACGAGGCGGCATGCCGCGCAGCAGCACCGTATCTGAATAAGCTTGCCGGTGCAAGCACGGTTTCCGTACAGCTCGACAAGTCCGGCATTGACAGGAATGCAGTTTCGGTTGTTTCAACGCTCGGTGAGGCATTTATGCCGATGAATGAGCTTATTGATATTGCAAAGGAACTCGACCGCCTTGCAAAGGACAGGAAGCATTGGCAGAGCGAAGTTTCCCGCGCCGAAGGCAAGCTGAATAACCAAGGTTTCCTTGCCAAAGCGCCCGAAAAGGTTGTTGAGGAAGAACGTTCAAAGCTTGAAAAGGCAAAGGAAATGCTTGCAAAACTTGAAGCACGCATTGCCGAAATGCAGAGCATGTAATCTTGCCCTAAGCATTAAGCTTTAAACAGGCCATGACCGGGCATGATATCCCGTCAAACAGCATTCGCTTAACAACGCCGAAGGATTCCCGCACGGGGATCCTTCGGTACGCATAATCCGCAAATATATTGCAAAACACGCAAATGCTGAAAACCAATGTGTTTACAACGCTGATTTTTTATGCTATAATTAGGAATAGTGTGTACGCTTGTGCGCGTTTCGCTTCCGATTCCGTGCACAGCGCAGCCAGGATTGATAAACAAATGTTTAATTATTAATTACCACGAGAGGGGAAATAAACAACGATATGAAAAACTATCAAGCTGACAGCATCCGCAATATTGCCGTCCTCGGCCACGGCGGAGAAGGCAAAACCACTTTGACTGAAGCAATGCTTTTTAATGCAGGGCTTCTCGACCGCATGGGCAAGGTTGACGACGGCACGACCGTTTCCGACTATGATCCCGAAGAAACCAAAAGACACATTTCCATCAGCGCAGCTGTTGCTCCCTTTGAGTGGAACGGAACCAAAGTAAACCTTATTGACGCTCCACTCAAAGGGAGCAACAGCTGCGCTGATGGAAATGTGTCTTTTGAAGTATACGAAGCAATGGCTCTTGCCGATTCCGCAATTATCGTTTGCAGCGCAGTTTCCGGTCCCGTTGTCGGCACCGAAAAAGCAATGAGCATGTGCAAAAAGGCAAATATGCCCCGCATGATCGTCATCAACCAGATGGATCGCGAAAACGCAAACTTTGACAAGGCAATCGAAGGCCTGCACGACAAGTTCGGCGTTACCTGCGTTCCCATTCAGCTCCCCATTATCGAAAAAGGCGCATATGTCGGTTACGTTGACCTGACCACCATGACCGCAAAGAGATTCGACGGCAAGGGCGAAAAGGAAATCGACATTCCCGCTTCTCTCGCAGGCCGTGCCGAAGAATTGCGCGAAGCTCTTATGGAAGCAGCCGCAGAAGGCGATGAAGAGCTCATGATGACCTATCTTGACACAATGGAACTCAGCCAGGAAGAGATCATTCGCGGTCTCAACCTCGGTATTGCAGAAGGTGCCGTAACTCCCGTTTGCTGCGTTTCCGCACTGCTCAACACCGGTGTTCACACCCTCATGAACAACCTTGTTCACTATATGCCCACAGCTGACAAGGCGCCCATCCGCCCCGCTGTCAACGCCCGCACAGGCGAAGCCGTTGAAATCAAGCGCGACGGCAAGTTTGCCGCTCAGATCATGAAGACCGTTGCTGACCCCTTTGTCGGTAAGATCTCCATCATGAAGGTTTATGCAGGCTCCATTGATGCAACCTTTGCAGCATACAACCCCAACGCCGAAAAGAGTGAAAAATCCGGCGCGGTTTACATGATGCGCGGCAAGAACCTCATCAACGTTGACAAGCTCTGCGCAGGCGACATCGGCGCAATGGCAAAGCTTCAGTTCACAAACACCGGCGATACTCTGACCGACCCCGCAGAACCCGTCAAGTTCGCACCCATCGAGTTCCCCGCTCCCTGCATTTCTCTTGCAGTTTCCGCAAAGAAACAGGGCGAGGAAGATAAAGTCTTTGCAGGCATCAACCGCCTCACCGAAGAAGATCCCACCATGGAGATCGAGAAGAATGCAGAAACCGGCGATGTTCTTATCAAAGGTCTCGGCGAAATGCATATTGACGTTATCTGCGCAAAGCTCAAAAACAAATTCAAGGTTGAAGCAAGCCTTGCAGATCCCCGCATCCCCTACCGTGAGACTATCCGTACCATGGCAGAGGCTGAAGGTAAGCATAAAAAGCAGACCGGCGGTGCAGGTCAGTTCGGCGTTGTTCAGATGCGCTTCGAACCCTCCCCCACGGGTGAATTTGAATTTGTTAACGCAATCGTCGGCGGCGTAGTTCCCAAGGAATTCATCCCCGCAGTTGAAAAGGGTCTCCGTGAAGCAATGGTCAAGGGTGTTCTTGCCGGCTATCCCATGGTCGGCATCAAAGCTACTCTTTACGATGGCAAATACCATCCCGTTGATTCCAAGGAAGTTGCGTTCAAATCCGCAGCCCGCCTTTCCTACAAGGCTGCCTGTGCAAAAGCTTCCCCCGTGCTTATTGAACCGATCTATCGTTACGAAGTTCTCGTTCCCAACGAATACATGGGCGATATCATGGGCGATATGAGCCGCCGTCGCGGCCGTCTCATCGGCACCAACCCCACTTCCGAGGGTACCGTTGTTATTGCGGAAGCTCCCTTGAGCGAAATGTTCAAGTATGCAACCGACCTGCGCAGCATGACTCAGGGTCGCGGTTCCTTCACCAGTGAGTTTGTTCGCTATGAAGATGTTCCCGCAAACGTTGCTCAGAAGATTATCGAGTCCGCAAAGAAGGACGACGAGGACGACGAATAATTTTTCGTTGCAGGCTGATTTATGCTCAGCCGAATTTAAATCAGCTTAATCAGTAATTCAAACACAGGGACATT
>ERZ840517.3884-NODE-3884-length-10984-cov-2.907402_pt1 | contig 10984 bp, 6 predicted proteins | sample MGYA00519876_ERZ840517 | MGnify/ENA primary metagenome ERZ840517 (study PRJEB31850, sample SAMEA3708882) | human gut metagenome | biome: human gut; feature: human-associated habitat; material: faeces | place: China | collected 2014 ... | reverse complement strand
ATGGATGTGCAGATGCCGATCATGGACGGCTACACCGCCACCCAGCGCATTCGTGCGCTGAAGGACCCGGCACGCGCCGCAGTCCCGATCGTTGCCATGACGGCCAACGTGTTCGAGGAGGAGCGAAAGCAGGCGTTCGACTGCGGCATGAACGGCTTTTTGTCCAAGCCGATCGTGGTTGAGGAGCTGATCGACGCGCTGAAGGGCATTATGCACTGACCGCGCCATGCGGATACATCAAAACCCGGAGTACCGGCCGAAAACGGCTGACGGTACTCCGGTTTTTTCGGATATGCAGAGGAAAATAAATGCCGCTGCGCCGCAATCTTCGCTTTCTTTTTGGGTCGGGAAATAGTATAATTGTGGTATAGGAAATGGAATGAATACATTTTACCGAAGGAGGGGCAGAACATGAAAAAGCGATCAAGAATTGCTCTGCTGACCGCACTTCTCACCATAGTGTTTGCGGCGGGTATTGGCGTTTACAGCAACTATATCGGAATGCAGATTTATCAGGAAAGCTCGAATCATCTGCTCGAAAGCTATGCGCAAATCTCCAAGACCTTCACGCTGTTCGTGCAGCGAAACTGGACCGTGCTGAGCCAGTGGGACAGCCTGATGAGTAACGTACAGACTGATGAAGACGTTGACGAGATATGGAACACGATTCAAGACAACCGATCGTCGTGGCATTACAGCGATTTCTATATGGTCAATCAGAACTCGCAGTATCTAACAGCAGATGGGCGAAAGGGCAGCGCCGACAGCATCGACGGCGTTTTTCAGGAGATGTACAGCAAGGGCGGGCCAATCGTCTCCACCTATACGGCAACCTACGGCGTGCCCAAGATCGCGTTTGCGATGCCGATGAGCCGAAATCTGACGCTGGACGGCGTGACCTACACCGGTATCGCGGTCAGCTATGATACGGACGTGGTCGATGATCTGGTTGACGGCAGTATGTACGGCGGACAGAGCGACTGCTATGTGGTGCGCTCGAACGGCGACATCGTGCTGGAGTTTGAACCGCAGACCGAGCTGTGCGCGGGAATGACCAACCTGTACGACCTGTCCAACCACGCTGACTGGAAATATGGCAGCATGGACGATATTAAGGACTGCATTCAGCTTGGCAAGAGCGGAAGCGCGCAGTTCACCTGCGATGGGACGAGAAACTATCTGGTCGCGATGCCGACCGCGTTTCCGGACTGGTCACTCGTTGGCATCATCCAGGCGGATGAGGTGGACGGTGCACTGTATGACGTGCAGAATTCCTCGCTCATCCTGCTCGGCGCACTCTGTTTTTTCACCGTCATCATCGTGGTGCTGGCGCTGGGGATGGAGAGCCGGCTGCGCCTTAAGAACGAGGAAATGGAGCGGCTGAACCTCGAGCGCGAAAAGATGAAAAGCGACCGTTTCCTGCAAAGCATGAGCCGCATCGTCGATCGGTATTCCATCGTCAATCTGGATACCGGACGCTACCGCTATTATGAGCTGCGGTTCGATCAGCCGCTCTATCCGACCTCCGGACAGTATTCGGAAATGGTCGAAATCATCTCTAAACGCTATGTCGCGCTGATCGATACGGAAAACGCCAAGCTTTCGCGGCTGCTTACGCCGGACTATCTGCGCAGTGTGCTCCGCAAACCGGATGACAACCTCAAAATCGAGTATTGCAGCCGGACGGAGAACGCCTATATGGTGATGACCGTCCTCCCGGTTGAGTGGCACGCGGACGGCACGGTCTCCGTGATCATGCAGGTTGTGCAGGATATCGGGCAGAAGGTCGAGCTGGAAAACATGGCAAACACGGACGGTCTGACCGGCCTGTTCAACGAGCGCTATTTCAGTCGGGTCCTGAACATCTGTGAGGCGAAAAAGCTGCCGTTTGTGCTGTATTACCTCGATCTCGACCGCTTTAAGCCGATAAACGACACCTACGGTCACGCCATGGGAGACCGGCTGCTCAAGGAGATCAGCGCGCGGCTGCTGCGCTGCATCCGCAGCCGGGACTACGCCTTCCGCATCGGCGGCAATGAGTTCGCGCTTATCGTCAGCGCCGATATGGACGAGGAGCAGCGCGGCCGCATGGCCGAGCGCATCCAGACTATGCTCTCTGCGCCCATCGTTATCGAAGGAAAACTGCTTTCTGTCGGCGTCAGCTGCGGCTGCGCCTGCTATCCGGAGGACGGTGACGCTTCGCAGGTGCGCATCACGGCGGACAGCCGCATGTACACGGAAAAGCAGCACCATCACGAAGACGACCGGACGGAGGAACAGTCATGAAACACAAAAGCCTGCGGTGCGCCGCAGAGACAGCCGCCCTGCTGCTGACCGTGGCAATGCTGACGTTCCTCATTGCCGGACTGCATCAGCACGAGCCGGACAGGGAGCTTTCCACACTCGATACCGGCTGGTATCAGCTGACGGACAGCGTGCGGCACGAGGTTGCGCTCCCGGTCACGCTTCCGGCCGCGCCGGAACAGACGCTTACCTTGTATAACGACACGCTGACCGACAGCGATGCCGGAAAGCTGCTGTCCGCGCGCGGTGTGGAATACGGCATCGAGATTCGTGCGGGCGAAACGCTGCTCTATCGCTACGAGGACAACGCCTTTCCCAAAAACACACAGATGAAGGGACGCCTGTGGGCGGATGCGGAACTTCCGGACAACATCGGCGGACAGACGCTCAGCCTGACCTTTACGCAGCTTTCCGACCGGACCGGCAGGGTTGACGCGCCTCTGCTCGGCTCGGTGCGGAGCATCACCGGCCACCATATCCAGACCTCACTGTTTTCTCTGGTCATGATGCTCGCCATGGTCATCCTTGCCGTGCTGGCGCTGCTGATCTTCTGCTACATGAGCAGCTGCGGCATCCGCGAGTGCCGCTTCCTCGATGTGGCGGTCTTTCTGCTGCTGTGCAGCCTGTGGTGCCTGACCGATTCCGCTCTGTATCAGATTTACGGACGGGATACTGCCGCCGGAAGCGTCGTTTCCTTTTACGCCTTTATGCTGATGTCTATCCCGATGGTGCATTTTGTCCGCAACACGATAAGCGGCAGACGGCAGCTCGTTCCCGATATATGCATTGCACTGTTCTGCGCCAACGCGCTCGCACAGGGCGCGGCGTACCGGCTTTTCGGCATCCGGTTTATTGATATGCTGCCGCTGACGCACCTGCTTCTGGCGGCAGGTGTCGCAGCGATGCTGATCGTGCTGCTCCGGTCGTACCGCGAGCAGCCCTCGCAGCAGCTTCGGCTGCATATTGCGGCGTTTGCCGCACTGGGCGTGTTCGGCGTGGCAGCGCTCGTCCTGTACGGCCTGCTGCACATCTACTGGTACGATGCAATATTCCAGTTTGGCGTGCTGCTGTTCATCATCCTGCTCTTCCGTGAGCTGCTCGGACAGGCGGCTGAGGATATGCGCTTTCACATGGAGCACCGCATCAGCCATCTGATGCAGCGCGAGGACCGTATGACCGGTCTGCCGAATCGCCGTGCATTCGAGGAATACATGGAGCGCATCCGCACCGGTGAGGTCGGATGCCGCGATGCGGTGCTGACCTATATCCGGCTGGAGGGCCTGAACGAGCGCAACGACCGCTTCGGCCTTCAGGCAGGAGATGAGGCGGTCATCGCCGCCGCACGGTGCGTTGCAGACTTCTGCCGCGCGTGCGAGGACGGAGGCGAAAGCGTATCGTGCTTCCGCACCGGCGGAAACGAGTTCGCCCTCATCCGTCCCGAGCCAAGGGCAAATTCGGGGCAGCTGCACCGGCAGTTCAGTGCGATCGTCGCGCGGTACAACCGTACCTGTGCGCCGCGCGCCCGCATCACGATGACCTACGGATTCAGCCGCCTGTGCGACGAGGACGGAAAATCGCGCAGCATCAGCGCATGGAAGGCGGAGGCGGACGCCTATTTGAAGAGAAATGAAACCAGACTGGGAGGGGACACGGAATGACAACCAATTTACATTATCTGATCGCCGGGATGGCGGTGCTGCTGGTTGTTCTGTGGCAGTATTCTCATCAGCGGCAGATGGATGACCGGAACAGCCTCATGTTCCGCCGCCTGCTGACCGTCGTCAGTCTGGACGTTCTCGCTGAGCTGGTCAGTACATGCTTCATTCTGTACGCTCCGTACAGCTTCGGCGTCGGCCGCATGCTCTCGAACACCGTGTTCTATCTGTTTCAGGCGATTCTGCCGCTCATGATGCTGTACTATGTCTGTACACTGTGCTCGAGCCGCGTGATCTCCACCGGAACCGTACTGCGCATGGGCATTCCGACTATCGTTCTGGTTTTTATCATTCTGACCAACCCCTTCACCGAAAAGCTGTTCTATTTCGACAGCACCGGCTACTACCACGGTCCATGGTATCTGCTGCTGTACATCAGCGCCCTGCTGCACATCGCAGCGGCAGCGATTTTTGTTGCGGTGCACCGGGATGCGGTCAGCCGCCGCAATCTGATGGCCCTGCTTGCGGTCTTTTTGCTCGCCGCCCTCGGCATCGCCGCACAGGCCGTCAATCCCGCGGTGCTGACGACCGGCTTCGGTCTTTCGCTCAGCATCCTTGCAATGTATCTGACCATCAATAACCCCTGCGCGTGCATGGACAGCCTGACCGGACTGAATGACAAGCAGTATCTGCTGCGCCGCATGAACGAGCTGACCGACGCGCACAAGGCTTTTCACATCATCACGGTCTACGCCTACCAGCTTGACCACATGAACAAAGTCTCGGGCGTGCAGAGCGGCGATGAATTTCTGCGCCGCGCGGCAGAGCACATGCAGGAGATCGCGGGCAGGAACGTGTTCCGCGTGACAGGCAAGCGGTTTTTGCTGCTGACGTTCTCGCTGCGCGAGTACGAAGCCTGCCTGACGAGCCTGCGGCAGGTGTTCCACACGCAGCCGGACGACGCGCAGGCCGCTCCCTCGCCGGTCATCCTGTGCGGCGTGGTGGGCGCGGAAAAGCTGGGAACGGGCGGTCTTGCGCTGGATTATGCGGAATATCTCGAATCTCTCGCAGCACGCAGCGGCGGGACTGAGGTCATCCAGAACGACCGCAAGAACAGGGACAGCTTTTACTACAACAAGCAGGTCGAGCAGTTCCTGCACCGCGCGATCGACGAGGATTTGTTCGAGGTCTACTATCAGCCGGTCTATTCGCTGCATCAGCAGCGCTTTGTCACCCTTGAGGCGCTCAGCCGCCTGCGGCATCCCACACTCGGCTGGATTTCACCGGATATTTTTATCCGCCTTGCGGAGAAGAATCACCTTATCAGTCAGATCACCGAGCTTCAGCTGCGGCGCGTCTGCCGTTTTCTACGCGAAAACCCGGCGCTCCGCGCGAGCATTGCGAACGTCAAGATCAATCTTTCACCGCTCGATCTCATTCACAGCGATGGCGGAAGCCACCTTATCCGCATTCTGGACGAATACGGACTGCCGTACTCCTGCTTCCAGTTTGAGATCACCGAGACGGTTGCGACCGAGTATTCCGCGAGCCTGACCCGGGTGGCGGAGAGCTTTCAGGCGGCCGGCATCGGCCTGTGTCTGGATGATTTCGGCTCGGGCTACGCCAACCTGAATACGGTCATGCAGCTGCCGTTCTCGGTCATCAAGCTTGACCGTTCGCTGCTGTTCCACATCTGCACGGACAAAAACGCCGCGCTCTTCTACCAGAGCATCGTATCCGCCTTCTGCCGTCTCGGCTACCGCATCATTGCAGAGGGTGTGGAGACGCAGGAGGAGATGGAGCTGCTGCGGAGCTGGAACGTGGATATGATTCAGGGCTATTATTTCTCCCGTCCTCTGCCGCCGGGCGACCTGCTGCGGCTGTTGACCGAGGAAGCTGTCGAACAGCTGTGACCGAATGCGGCGGACCGCCAAAAAATCCGTGAAAAAATGTTTCAGAAGCCGGAACCTTTTTAGACGTGCTTCGTCTAATAGAGAGAAAGAGAGCAGATACTGCTCTCTTAGAAAGAAGGCTTTTTACATGAAAAAAACACTGATGGTATTTGCATGCACGGCTCTGCTGGCTGCATCGCTTTCGGCCTGCGGCAGCAAGCCCGCCGAAAATAAGGATACCGGTACAGCATCGTCTGCGGCGGCCTCGTCCTCAAGCAGCGAACAGCAGCAGGAAAACACGCTCACCGGCTCGCTCGATGAGAAGAAGAACGGCATGTTCGTTGTAACGGATGCCGAGGGTGCCTCCTATGAATTTACCTACGATCCCTCCGATACGCCGAAGGGTCTGGACGATGTCGCAGAGGGCGATTCGGTCACTGTGACTTATACGGGCACGGTCTCCGAGGTCGATTCGTTTGACGGCACGATCGTTTCGGTCGAGAAAGCGGAGGCAGCACAAAATTAAAGACGCGGCTTCTTGCGCAGGCTCCGGTCGCGCTGCCGCGGCTCCTTGCGCAGACTCCGTCGCGCTGCCGCGGCTGCCGCTTGGAAAGAACGCAAAAAAATCCCCTGCCGGGGACAGATTTTCTGTCTCCCCGGCAGGGGATTTCGCTTTTCAGGACTTCTGCTCTGCCTTGTCCAGATACATCAGATAATCCGCCTTGCGGATAGCCTCTGTGATCGGATGCACGCCGCAGATGCCGCCGATGCTGACCGAAAGCTGAACATCTGCAAACTCCGACATGCGGATGCCGCGCACGGCCTGCTGAATCTGCTTTTTCTTGTCGAGGAAAGCCTCCTCGGTCATACGCGGAAACAGCAGCAGGAACTCGTCACCGCCGTAACGGATTAGAATATCGGTCTTGCGGATGCAGGAGCGCACCGCGTCCGCAATGTCGCGCAGTGCCGCGTCGCCTGCGGCGTGGCCGTAGCGGTCGTTGATGAGCTTGAAGCTGTTCACATCGATCAGCGCCACGCCCTCCATGCCCTCAAGGTGGGTGCGGTAGGTTTCAAAATAACGGCGCGAATAGACGTTGGTCAGCGGGTCGAGGAACAGCTGCATATCCTCGCCGCGCGTGCGGTCAAGCAGAAAACGTGAGCCGTTTGCGTCGATCCAGCGGCCCTCGTTGAGCCGCGAGACCAGCTCGAGAACGCAGGGCGTGCCGTTGATCGTAATATACTTGGAGATGACGAAATACATCTCATTTCGTGTAAATTCGAGCTTATTGAGCGTAGTATGCTCAGCATACGCCCGTGCAGAGATGCAGTTGGCGCAGCCCACGTCGGTATCCCAGAATGCGGCGCAGCGCTCACCCGTGCGGTGCAGAACGCCGTCCGCATCGAGATCGAGCACGGCGTATTTTGTCGGGTCAACCAGACGGACGACATCAAAGAACGCGCTCAGACGCTGTATATCATCGGTGATCGACAGCTCGTCCGTTGCGCTTTTGCCTGTGCAGCGGAAGGGAGCACAGCTGTACTGCACCTTCTGCGTATCGGTCAGACAGCCGATCACGCCGACATAGTGACCGGGGGAGAACGGCGACCAGAGCGTACGCATCCGGATGTTGTGCCAGTGCTGCTCGTGCCCGACCGGCAGGAGCAGGCTGAGCGAAAGCTCATTGTTCTCGGGCGTTGTGGCTTTGAGGGCGGCTCTTAGCCGCGCAATATCGGCCGGCCGCAGCAGTCGGAGACTGTCCGGTTCATGCACGTTCAGTATCGTGCGCTGCTGCTGACGCGGACGGCTTTGGTCGGCTATTATGACGATATCGGCGGGAACGTCATACTCAAACTGCACATCGCCGCAGCAGGAGACAAAGAAATCCAGCTTTTCCTTGACATAATCCAGCTCGCGCTGGGCGCGGTCGCTGAGCGGTACATTGCTCTTTTGCAGCAGCTCGGCAGACAGGCGCTTTGCGTCGCGGTGGAGCACCTGATCGGCGGCGAGCGTCGGCAGTGCGCTTCGGAGGCGCATACTGATCTCCTGAAGGCAGTCGAGCAGCATCGGGTTGAACGCGCCGCACTCTCCGTTGAGGATCATGGTGATGGCGGTGTCGTGGCTGTACGCCTTTTTGTAGCAGCGGTCACTGGTCAGCGCGTCAAATACGTCCGCCAGTGCGACCACCTGCGCCGAGATCGGGATCTGTTCACCGAGCAGACCATCCGGATAGCCGCCGCCGTCCCAGCGCTCGTGGTGCCAGCGGCAGATCTCGATAGCGACCTTGACCAGCGGCTCGTCGCGGTATTGCGTCAGCATGGATGCGCCGACGGCGGGATGGGTGCGGATGATGTTGAATTCCTCGGGCGTCAGTGCGCCCGTCTTGTTCAGAATGCTCTCGGGGATGCTGATCTTGCCGATGTCGTGCAGAGCGGACGCGGTGGTGATGAGACGGATCTTTTCCTCGGTCAGACCGTATACATCGGTCTTTTCGGTCAGCTTGCGCAGCAGCATTTCGGTCACGGTCTGCACCTGAAGCACATGCTGTGCGCTCTCACTGTTGCGGAACTCGACAATATGACTGAGGATGCCGATCATGACATGGCTGTTTTTCTCGTTCCGATAGATTTGGTCGGAGACCATGTCCATCAGCCGCTTCTGGTTGGCGTAGAGCGTGAGCGTGTTTTTGACGCGGCGCTGCACAATGAAGGAGTCGAACGGACGGCGGATATAGTCGGTAATGCCAAGACTGTAACAGCGTTCGATAACCGCACGGTCCTCGGCGGCGGAGATCATGATGACTGGCAGCTCCTCGATCCAGCGGAACTGATTCATGCGCTCGAGCACGCCGAAGCCGTCAATTTTCGGCATATTGATATCCAGCAGCAGCAGGTCGATGTGCATATCCTGCTGGATCATGAGGAGGGCCTGCGCGCCGTCCTCTGCCTCTGCGTAGTCATATTCCTCACCGAGAATCGCCTTGAGCATTTCTCGGTTGAGCTCTGAGTCATCAACAATCAGAATTTTCTGTCGGTTCATAGTCGTTCGACCGCAGCCGGGTCGCTTTCCCTCCCTTTGTTTACCGGAATTTGACCGATTACACAATTATATTATACTACCAATGCGATGCAGAATAAAGGAAAACTTCCGTCAGCGCCAACGGCGGAAATTTCTGTTGTGCAGGAGCGCGGCAGCATGTTATAATAAAAGATAAATTATGCCGACCTGCGGCACAGACAACGAACAAGAGAGAGGACACCATCATCGGTATGAACAGACACAAACGGGTAAAATGCGCTCTGGCGCTGTTGACCATGCTGACGGCGGGTCTGCTGTCCGGCTGCGCCTCGGAGGCGGCATCCGACAGCACACTTCCGACGATTACCGTCGGCAGCGACACCTATCCGCCTTATGTTTATATGGATAATAACGGCGACATTACCGGTCTGGACGTGGATATTGCGGAGGAGGCATTCCGCCGCATGGGATACTGCGCGGAATTCACCACGATCGACTGGGAACAAAAGACCGAACTGGTCGATAACGGAGAAATCGACTGCATCTGGGGCTGCTTTTCCATGGACGGCCGCGAGAACGACTATCAGTGGGCGGGACCGTATCTGGTAAGCCGTCAGGTCATTGCCGTCGGCGCGCAGAGCGGCATCGAGCAAATGAGCGATCTTGCCGGAAAGACCATCGCGGTGCAGGCTACCGGCAAGCCGGAGGCGATCTTTCTGAGCGGAGGCAAAAACGTCCCGGACTTCCGAAATGTCATCAGCCTCGCTGACCGCGGGGTGCAGTATGCCATGCTGGACTGCGGCTATGTGGACGCGGTAGCAGGACACGAGGAGGCCATCCGGCAGTATATGAAGGACTACGGCGCGAACTTCCGCATTCTGGATGAACCGCTGCTGACGACCGGCATCGGCGTGGCGTTTTCCAGGCACGACACACGCGGTCTTGCGGCGCAGCTGACCGAGGTTGTCGCGCAGATGCGCGAGGACGGCAGCATGGAACAGCTGGTCGGAAAATATCTCGAGGTACCCGCACACAGTCTGGAGGTGGAGCAGCTTGAACAATAATTCCCGACGCATTGTCTTACGAAGGACGTTCTGGTGCCTGTGCTTCGCAGCGGGGCTTTTGTTCCTCAGCGCGGTATTCCTGCTGTCCCGGCACGCGGATATGCGGGACTGCGAGCAGCGCATGACCGAACTGATCGGCTTTGTAAAGGAGCAGTCCTCATCCTATGTGCAGTATAACGAGACCGCCGTGGCCAAGGCGCTCGTGCGCGGAACGACCGCCGTTCAGGAACTGGAGGGCGTGACGCTTGACTGCGGCGAGGATGAGCTGCGGCAGTATGCGGAGCGGCTGGGGCTGACCGGCATTTCGGTGCTGGACACGAACGGCAGGCTGGTCTGCGAGTACAGCACGGACGGCATCGGCTATACCCGCCTGCAAACCGATTTGGAAGCCGAGCGCGTGCTCGCTGTGATCGGTCATCCGCAGAGCACCTATGTTCGGCGCGTGCAGCTGACCGACGGCTCGTTTGCCGACGCTGCCGTGCGCAGCTGTTCGGACGACCGCGGCGCGGTGCTTGGCTGGCGGCACACCGGGGCGGCGTTCGCAAAGAAATCCGTGCTCTCCGTGCAGAATCTGCTCGACGGCTACGACGCCGAGACCACGGGAACCGTGCTCCTGTCGGACGGCAACCGCGTAACCGCGTCGGACGATCTGTCCCTCATCGGTACGGATACCACGGAAAATGATCTGCTCCGCCGCATCCGCTCGAGCGGCCATGCCGACCGTCTGGTCTATGCCGGACGCAGGGGACTGACCCAATATTACGGCATGTACAGCCACGGGCGCAACTTCTACTACTATATATATGTCCCGGGCAGACTGCTCTACACGAACACGCCGGTCAATATGATCGTGGCATTCCTCGCCTGTGCGGTCGTTCTGACGCTGCTCCTGTTCGTGCGGCGAGGAACGGAAAAGAGCTTCCTCCAGCAGCAGAAAACGCTCGAAAAGGAATATCAGACCTCGCTTGAGCAGAAAAACGCCGAGCTTGAACGCGCTATCCGTCAGGAAACGGCGGCAAACCGTGCCAAGCGCGAATTTCTGTTCAATATGTC
>ERZ840517.3881-NODE-3881-length-10988-cov-10.861795_pt1 | contig 10988 bp, 10 predicted proteins | sample MGYA00519876_ERZ840517 | MGnify/ENA primary metagenome ERZ840517 (study PRJEB31850, sample SAMEA3708882) | human gut metagenome | biome: human gut; feature: human-associated habitat; material: faeces | place: China | collected 2014 ... | reverse complement strand
TCACCTCGCGGAGCTTCCCGGCGACATACTGCGACGAAGCCTGCAATCCTCCGCGCGCCAGTTCGGACAACATCTGCTGTCCGGCCGAACGGGTGACGTTTACGCTCGTGCCGGCAGTCTGCCCGACGGATGCCAGCGCCTCTTTGAGGGCCGTCCGCTCGCGGGAGTTCGGGACGTTGAGCCCCGGCTGGCCGTCGAGGTCGTAAGCCACGGCTTCGACGGCGAAGATCCGTCCGCCGTATTCGACGGACGACACCGTGACTTGCAGCCGCATTCCGGAGATCGTCGCAAGACCGTATAGCGGCGTATAACGGGGAATGGTCACTCCGTCGATACGCACGGCTTCCAGCAACCGCAGTTGCACGGTGCTTCCGGCACGTATGATTTGCGTCTGAGCGACACAAGCCCTGACAGTCGGAATGTCGGCATGCGCGACATCACCTGCCGCCGTGAGAAATCCCAAGTTACGTTCGATGGTGAAATCCGCCCGCGTGTCGAGTGTCGAGGCTTCGACCTCTCCTTCCCGAACGGGCCGCATGACCGACAGGCGCGAATCCTTCCGCTGCTTCGTCGGCTCAACAGTTTCTTCATCTACGGCCACTCCGCCGCCGAGATACTTCCGGGCGAGCTTGTACTGCTCCTCGGCCAGTTCCAGCGGATCGGGCTGCTGCCGCTCGGCGTCGAGCTGGGATTGCAGGGCTGCGACCTGCTCTTTCAGGGCTTCGACCTCGGCATTGCGCTGCGGAGCGGCGTAGAAGCCCTGCACCTGCCGCTGCATGGCCCGGTTGGCCTCGGAGGCCCGCAGTGCGGGGTTGTCCGCCGGTGCAGGCTCCTCGGCAGGTTTGAGCCCGTCGTCCAGCAGCGAGAACGAGTTGTCGCCGAGTGTCATCATGCGTCTCTGCTGCTGCTCCTCGCTGCGGAGCTGTTCCGCGGCTTTGCGTTTGTCTCCGACGGTGGCCTGCGCCTTGCCGTCCGGGACCGACGTATTGATCCCCGCGGCCCCCTCTTGGGGCTTGACGGGCGCAGGCCGGAATATGAACCACAGCACGACGAAGAAGATGCATCCGAGGATCGCCGTGAAGAGCAGTACCTTGCGTTTGCGCTGCCGTTCGAACTCCGCCGAAGGGTCGCTACATGGATTCTTGTTTTCTGTCATAATGGTTTACGGTTTAAGATGTAATAATTCGGGATGTCCGATCTCTAACTCCGATCCCATGTCCGCTGCGAACAGGAGCCAAAGGTAAAGGAAGAGAAGCAGGACGAGCGCCGCGAGTACGATCCGCTCCCGGATGCGGGGCGCGAGCGCGTCATGCCGGCGCCGCAGCGACCGCTGCATCCAACGGATGCGGCAGCGCAGGGAGTGAGGTTTAGCGGTCATAGGTCGCGAGGTCTTTGTTTTCGACGATGTTCAGCGCCTCGAGCATGAATCCCTGCGGATTGTTGTCCGAGCGGGAGACGTTCACCAGACGGCATGTCGTGACGAGCGACCGCTCCGTAACGGTGCTCTCGCGCAGGATGCGCTGCCGGGCAAAGGTCGTAACCTCGTAGGGATAGCGGTCGAAATTGCAGCGGATGCTGTCCACTTTTACCATCTGTGAGACGTTTCCGGCGATCAGGCGGTTGAAGAATCCCTTTTCCTGCAGGACCTTGTAGTAGGACAAGGCACTTTTGTCGGCCATCTGCAAGGCGCGTCCGACATTGGACTCGATGGCCGCCTTGTCGGGCGAGAGGGTGAAGAAGAGCTCGTGGAAGCGCCGCACGTGTTCACGGGCCTCTACGGGACGGTTCTGTGCGAGGTCCTGCGAGAGCGCCACCATCAGCGAGCGTCCGTTGTCCAGCACGTAGATCTTCTGCCGCTGCCGTTCGGCGAAAGAGTAGGACATCCAGACCGCCGCCACGGTAACGACGGCGCAGACTCCGGCGAAGACGAGCGCGTACATGCGCAGCTGCCGAAACGATGTTTCGATGTTCGTTAAACACTTGAATTCCATAATAACGGGTTATTTTATTTTCTGAAAATAAGCCGGGCGCCGTTCATGATGCCGCGTCCCACGGCCTTACCGCCCGATAATGCCGCCGAGCCGGCGCCTTTGGCCCCGGCCCATGCTTTGCCGGCCGTCCATCCGGCTCCGGCGCTTACGAGCGAGGTCATCTTCGAGACGGTTTTGTTATAAGCGGCGAATCCGTTCGCCTGCACGACCCACGAGGCGATCGAGGGGATGCAGAGGTATCCGCACACGGCCACGAGCATGAAGATCAGGTTCAGGCTGTTCGACCAGTCCACATACCAGTTGTAGCCTTCGGCCATCAGGTCGGCGTCGTGGCGCATCGAAAGGGTTTGCAGACGTGCGATGATCGCCGAGAAAAGGTCCGAGATCGGCAGCCACAGGTAGATCGAGACATACTTCGTGAGCCATTGCGTCAGCGTGGACTGGAATCCGTCGAACACGGAGATGGCGAAGGCGATCGGCCCCAGCAGCGACAGCACGACCAGATAGAAGGTTCTCAGCACGTCGAGTATGACGCTCGCCGCCGCGAAGAGCAGTTCGAGTATCCATGCCAAGCCTTTGAAGATGAGTCCCTTTACAGACCATGAGGAGCGTTCCTCTTTCATGCGGTCGAGTGTCTGCTGTGTCTGGTCGTCCACGCCCAGTTCACTGAGCTCACGCTCCATCTCCTCGTCCTCGGCGTAGTAGCTGTCCGGGGGCATCTGCTCGCGGCCTTCGAGTTCGAGCCGCTCACGCCGCTCCTGCCATTGTTCCATGTCGAGCGTTTGCCCGACCATCAGCGAATGCGTTGCCTTTACCAGGGGTGAAAGTATGCCGTTCAGACTTCCCAGCACGAGCGTCGGGAAGAACAGGATGCAGATGCCGATGGCGAAGGGCCGCATGAGGGGAAAGAGGTCGATAGGTTCGGCCTGGGCCAGCGACTGCCAGACGCGGTAGGCGATGTAGAGTAGCGCCCCGATTCCTGCGATGGCCATTGCGACCTGCGACATCGGATAACACAGCACCATCATATCGTCGTATAACACCCGGAGAATTGTGTGCAGATTCTCCGTAAGGGAAAGCATGTGTACCATCGTCGGCTACCAGTAACGTTGTTCGTCGGTTCCGTACAATGAGAGCACGCCCTCCATGTCCCGTTTCCGGGCGGCCCGCAGCAGGGATATGGAGATGTTCTTGCGCGTGTAGTAGCGTGCCAGATCGCGGTGGCGCCGCAGGACGCCGTAGACGCGCTGCACCACGTCGATACGATCCTTGTCCGTCAGGGACATGTCCGTAGGGTTCACGATGTTCTGCAGCTCCTTCAATTCCCCGGCCGACTCCTCGATGATGCGGGCGTAGCCTGCGGCGATGGCCGCCAGCTCCGCGGGCGTGAAGTTCTCGTCGGAAACCATACGTTTATAACCATCGACATAGATGTCCGAGATTTCGCCGACCAAAAGGATGCACTGCTGCACCTTGCGGGCCGAGCGGACGAGGTTGCTGACGCTTTTCAGGGCGTCGTAGTATCGCTTTCCCTGCTCATAAATCTTCACGGTTTCCTGGAAGCTCTGCAACATGGTCTGGCCGTTCTTGGCGGCTTCGACGACCTGCTTGGTGGAGTTGACGATCCCCTGCGCGAGGTTCGTAGGGTCCGAGACGACCCACTGGGCGTATGTGCTGCGGCCCGTGCAGAAGAGGCACAGACACAGCAGGATAATTTTCTGTTTCATGCTTGAATTGATTGTGTTATTGAGGATATTCACCCGAAGACGGGCATCACCGCTTTATCCGCCGACCCGAAGCCGGTTGTCCGGTTTGCTCTTTCCTTGTAGAATCGATCTCTTTCTGCCGCACTCCGGAGGCATGTTTCTCCGGCTTCGGCCCTTTCCGTCGCAGGGACTCGAACAGATCGTCGGCGTAGGACTGCCGTCCGGTCATGCGTACGAGCCGTGCGTCCAGCTCGCGGAAGGCTTTTTCGGCCTGCCGGGACTGCTCTTCGCGGGGGATGCCCGGCTCGATACCGTATTTGTCGAGCAGCTGCCGGTTGATATAAGGGCTATCGACTTTTTCCGGGAAGCGTGCTAACCATCCTAAGGTCTGCAACTCGGCATCGAGTTTCTCGATGTAGGTTTGCCGCAGGGGAATTTCCGGATCGCTCTCCAGCACCTTTTCGGCTTCCCGCACCATACGGTTCTCGGTCTTCCAGATTCGCTCCCGAAGCTGCTGAACCTGCTGCGGAGCTTCCGGACATGCCGGGCCGTCCAGCCGCCCGCGCATCTCCTGCAACCGGCCCATATCGGTATCCCAATCGTAGAGTCGCACGACGTAACAGGAGGGCATATAATGCCCACTTGTTTCTGCCAGATGGCGCAGCTCGCGGAACGTCTCGGCGCGGAACTGCCGGTCGATGATATGCGCTGCGGCCTGCACCTCGTCCATCGGAGGCTGCCGGAGCCCGCTGTCGGGATGCTGCTCCAAATAAGCATCCAAGAGAAAGGTGTGCATGGCCAGCAGGCCGTGCAGGGAGTGGGCGGTGTCAGCCGGAACGTCCGCGAGGCGCCGCCCGATCTTTTTCGCAAGCGGCGTCCTGCGCAGGGCCTCCATCAGTTCCAGCATATCTTTTCCTGCCGCATCTTCGGGCGTCCTGAGAAAGCAGTCTGTCGCTGTATTCATTGTCAGCCCGATTCCGGCAATGGTCAGATCCGATTTCCGGTGCCGTCGCACGAGATCCGTCATACTGCGTATATCCCGTTCCCGGAGCAGGTTTTCAGCATGACGTGCAATGAGCGTGCGTCGATGCTCCTTTTTCCAGTCCGGCTTGCGGCGGAATAGCCGCGCGATCTTATCTTTCCATTCCATAGCCGTCGGATTTAGAAATGTGTGACTGCGGGCAGCGTCTGCCGAAGGGCCGCCCCTGATTGCAGGGGCAGCCCGGAAATCCTGAATGACGCTCCATTATTCGGCCGGTTCGTTGAAAGGTTCTGCGGCGACGATTTCGTCGTCGTCCCGGCAGCGGATGCTGTCTTCGGCGACGAAGCGTCCGTAACAGCCGATGGTGAGCGTTTCGGCGGCCGCGTCGTAGATTACGCGGTTGCCGTCGTCGGCCCCGAGCCAGAGACGGTGGCGGCGCAGCGCGATGATGCCGTCCTGCACGAGCCGTCTGTAGCAGAGCGCATGGTCGAAGACGAGGATGCGCCACGTCCCCTCGCCGATACGGCGTATCGAGGCCGAGAGGTTGTTTTCCGCCGAGAGCCACGCCCCGCAGATGCGGTCGGCGTCGAGCTGTTCCCGAAGGTCCGCCAAAGTGCGGATAACTTCGGTGCGGGTTCTGATCTCCTGCTGAAGGGCCGCTACGGCCGACGCAGGTGTCGATTGATTACTGTTCATTGTCTTGCGATTTTGAGGTTCGTTTGAAAGCGCCGCCCGGCACGAGGAGCAGCGCATCGGCCGAAGGCGTGTAAAAGAGGTCGACCCGGCGTCCGCCGTAGGCCGTGTAATAGACGCAATCCTTGTAGTGCAGAACATGCGTTTCGGACGTGCTTCGCCCCGTGCCGGCGCCGCAGTGCGTAAGAATGATTCGAAATTCATCGCCGCACAGCTCGATTATCAGCCGCGTATCGTCGAGTGTCGAATGCCATGCTCCGCACAACGGACCGATTTTGTGGTATTCGTAATCGTAGAAGAGGTGAAACGCTCCGAGCATGGCGGTAAACGTCAGCAGGATGCCGGCGCATATCCAAAGCAACTGTTTCATAACAGGAAGAATTAAGATTCGGTGTTCGTTTTACGCTCGCGTGCCAGCTGGCGGATGGCGGCTTCGATGTCGCCGCCGAGCTTTTCGGCAAGCTCCATCACCTGCATCTTTTCCGATTCCTCAGTGGTATAGGTCAAATATTCTTCGACCGAGGTTTCCGTGGCATAAACTGCCGACTGCACGCCTCCGAGCCCAATCCACACTTCCTTATAGAGGCGTTTAGGATCGTTCGAGAGATTGATCGAGAGAATCTGCGCCCGCTCCTTGTCCGTCAGCCCCAGCAGACGTTGTATGCCGTCGAACTTCGAGAGGTACTTGCGCTGGTCCAACAGGATTTTGCAGTCGGCGTTGTTGATGATCGACTCCTTGACGATGGGCGACGAGATGATGTCGTCCACCTCCTGCGTCACCACGACCGCCTCGCCGAAATACTTGCGAACGGTTTTATAAAGATAGCGTATGTAGGCCGACATATTAGCCGAGGTGAGGGCCTTCCAGCACTCCTCGATCAGGATCATCTTGCGGACGCCTTTCAGCCGCCGCATCTTCGAGATGAAGGTCTCCATGATGATGAGCGTCACCACCGGCAGCAGCGTCTTGTTCGAGGAGATGTTGTCCAGCTCGAAGACGATGAAACGCTTGTCCAGCAAATCCAGCTGTTTGTCGGAGTTCAGCAGGTAATCGTACTCGCCGCCCCGGTAATAGGGCTCCAATACATTCAGAAAGTTTTCGAGGTCGAAATCCTTCTCCCGCACGCGCTTCTGCTCCAGAAGCCGCCGGTAGTCGGTTTCGACGAACTCGTAAAAGGTATCGAACGAGGGGACGATGGAGCGGTCGGCGCGGAGTTTCGAGAGATAGAGGTTCACGGCGTTCGAGAGCGCCACTTCCTCCGAGCGCGTCGGCTCCTCGGATTCCCGTTTCCAGAGGGTCAGCAGCAGCGTCTTGAGCGACTCGCGCTTCTCCACGTCGTACACCCCGTCCTCGACATAGAAAGGATTGAAGGCGATGGGCGCTTCTTCGGTATAGGTGAAATACACCCCGTCGCGGCCTTTAGTCTTGGCGTGAATCAGCGAGCAGAGCCCTTGGTAGGAGTTGCCCGTGTCGACCAGCAGAATATGCGCTCCCTGCTCCCAGTACTGACGAACCAGATGGTTCGTCAGATAACTCTTGCCCGAGCCCGACGGCCCGAGGATAAATTTATTCCGATTCGTGATGACGCCGCGCTTCATCGGAAGGTCCGAGATGTCCAGATGGAGAGGTATGCCCGACAGGCGGTCGGACATCTTGATTCCGAAGGGCGAGAGCGACGAGCGGTAGTTGGTCTCCCCGTTGAAAAGGCAGAGGGCCTGATCGAGGAAGGTGTAGAAACTCTCCTCGGCGGGAAAGTCGGCCTCGTTGCCGGGAATCGCCGCCCAGAACAGCACCGGAACGTCCACCGTGTTATGACGCGGCGTGCAGCCCATAAGGGCCAGCTGCGACCCTACGTCGTTGCGGATGCGCTTCAACTCCGATTCGCTCTCGGCCCATGCCATGACGTTGCAGTGGCACCTTACGGAGCGCACCCCCTGCGAGTGCGCCTCATTGAGATACATTTCGATGTCGAGTAGGTCAGCCCCCTTACGGGAGCTTTCCCCTCTAAGAACCGTACGTGAGAGTTTCCCCTCATACGGCTCAAGCAATTCAAAACTTTTATTTGTAACTAAAAGCCGGCTCATAGTAACTTCCATTTATTTCTGTTAGTAATTCGGCTGCAATGATCATGTATTAGGACTTTCGCCTTTCTACTGCTCCCTGTCATTTCAGTAATTTTCCAGGGAGTTTCCCGTGTGATGTGCTTGCCACACACAGGGCAACATTGCATTTGCTGATTCCACAGGCGATAGATATATTGCTTGCCGTCTAAGTGTGCAAGCATTCTTCGGGTCTTGTATTGATCGAAGAAATCTTTCCAATCGGCATCATATGGGTTGGCCTCACTGCGGATTTTGATATGTCGCTTTATTTTCGTATCCGACAATCTCACAAGAGTGTGGTATTTATCCACTTTCCTGTTTTCAAGCGGTACGGCAAAAGTCCAGCTTCTACCTCTTACAGTGTGATAATACTTGTTGGCAATCCATCGTTTACCTTTTTTGGGATGTCTTCTGCGAGACCATCGCCATAGTTTGTTGAAAATTTGTGCATCTGTTTTACGGAAAGTTTCCGATGCAGAACACCCCTTGTAGTAGTTCGCCCATCCTCTAATGACTGGGTTTAGCAATCGTATCAAAGATTGTTGCTTAGAAGACTTGTTCTTGTCCACTATTTCACGAACCTTATCTAAAAATCTCTTTCGACTCTTCTTGGATGGTTTTGTGATAAACTTGCCTTTATATTTTCTGATATTGAACCCAAGAAAATCAAACCCTTCTTCTATATGAGTTATCTTAGTCTTTTCTTCTGATAAGGTAAGCCCTCTTGCTTGAAGAAACTCAATGACTAATGGTTTAACATGGTTCTCCAACAACTCCTTACTCTCTCCTGTGATAATAAAATCATCCGCGTAGCGAACAAGATTTATCATAGGAGTATAGTAATTTTTCTTCGAGCGGTTTATCGGAAAGCTATCGGCAAGCAGTTTTTCCAGTCCGTCCAAAGTCATATTTGCAAGAGTTGGGGAGATGATGCCGCCTTGAGGAGTTCCCTCCTCTGTCGGAAAAAGTTGCTTGTTGAAAATAAATCCACTTTTCAACCATTTACGGAGCAAAACTTTATCCATAGGGATATTGTCAAGCAACCATTCATGACTGATATGGTCGAAACAACCTTTGATATCACCTTCTAAGATCCATTGTGGGGATGTCGTCCTTGCCAGGTCATTGAAGCATTGTTGAACGGCATCTGCCGTGCTCCTTTCTTTTCTGAAACCATAAGAATTGGCATCAGCCGTTGTTTCAGCTACGGGAGCCAGTGCCATCAGATACAATGCCTGCATAGCCCGGTCTTTCATAGTTGGTATACCCAATGGTCTTAATTTCCCGTTACTCTTTCTGATATGTACTCGTCTCAGAGGTTGGGGTGTATAACCTCTCCTTTTCAGTTCGGTTATTGCACACACTTTAGCATCTGGCGTTTTCCATGTTACCATATCGACGCCAGCCGTTTTACTCCCATTATTGGAAGTTACACGTCTTACCGCTAATGCTTTAGCGTAAAACGAGTGGGTCAGTGTCCACTGCAAGGCTTTGACCTTGTTGTGGCGACCCTCTTTTTGAGCCTTTACAATACGCGCTTGTAGCTTTTGAACCGCAGCTTCGCATTTGAGCCAATTTATACTGTCCCATTTGCTCTGCGTTTGGTCAGTCGATGCACACGATTTTTTAATTTCGTTCATTTGCTTTTCTCCTTTTAAAAGTTCTAAAAGTTTCTTGTAAAGAATCACCTACCGCAGAAGTCAGCCTGCTTTCGCAGCGGGATGATGTTTCAATCCCTATTCACCCCATTACAGGGTGGCATTCGCTTTTTCTGCAATCCTATACCCGCACTCCATTCGGCATTCCTTACGGTCTGCTTACCTGTCATTGGCAGGAGAAATACGGGCTTACTACGTTCCGTGCAAGTAACTTATAAGTGGGTTAGGTTCTGTCTATTACACCGGCAGTACTCTGTTCGTGTATTCCCAGAATGGAGAGGAATAACCGACTGCTTCCCTTTTGGGCTGAAGCCTATCAGTATCTTTGGCTTCTTCAACCTTACGACGTTTAGACGACAGTTCGCTTACGCTAACCATACCACCCAAGCCAAGCTCCCTGACTGTATGATACTAACAGCCATTGTCTTTCCCTCACGGTTCTGACTGCTCCTTTCGGAAGGGCTACCTTGTCTGGACAGCTTTGATACAGTATATTACTATTGGTGCATCTGTCCATAGGCTACCGTTGACGAAACAACGGGTTAAATCTAAGTTTAACAATTACTTACACAGCGACGTATCGCACCCACTCCCGGTTGATGGCGTTCGAGCGCGAATAGCCCGCCAGCGAGTTCATGTTCCGGGCCGAGGCTTCGAGCCGCTTGAGCGTTTCGTCGTGATCGTCGAGGAAGATCACCTGATTGTAGACATGGTTGCAGGAGAGTAGCAGCCCCACGGGCGCCGCGAACGAGAGGCGGCAGTCCGAGCGGTCGGTCGAAAGACGTTCGTAGCGGAAATCCGTCGCCACGCTCTGCGGCAGCATATCCAGATCCGAGAGCGTGTGCATCGAGAGATACTTGTCTCCGATGCGCATTACGTCCGGGTCGAGACGGATATCCTCGTTGACGACCGGAAGCCGTTCGTCCGAGAGGGCGAAGTAACGGGCCAGCAGCCCGGCGTCGTCCGCCGTGCCGACGATCTCCGCTTCCGTGAGCCGCTCGACGCGCACGAGGCCCGAATCGTTCAGAATGCGTTCCATCTGCTCCGCGGCCTCCAGAAAGCGCGTCACGGCGTCCGTGTCGCGCATCTCCCGCGGGACGATGAAACCCCGGCACAAGACAGACGAGGCGCTGGTCTGCCGCATCCGTTCGGGTGTGGTCTTCGTAACGAACAGGTAGCACGTGTGGCGCAGGTAAGGCCGCTCGTTGAAATGACGTTCGTAGGAACGTGCGAGAAAGCTCCGCTCGGAACCCTCCTCCGGAGCCGTGTATCGTTCTTCGATAAAGAAGTCCTGTTTGTGGACGACGGTGTAATCCGGCAGCACTTTCAGGGCTTTGAGCCAAGCGCCGTGCAGCGCTTCGTACTCCTCGCCCGTAAGGGTGAAGAGTTCGGGCAGCGAGACGCGGTAGGCTGCGGTGATGTCGGCGAATTTGGAGATGATGCAGTTGTTCTCGACCCGCAGCAAAGGGAATTTCGATTCCAAGGTCGAGGTTTTCAAGATTCCGCGCATAGGATTATGGTTTTACGGTTCGACGGATGCGGGCCATGCGGAGCAGCCGCCCGACGGCCCGGCGGTGGACGATGCGCCGTGGATGCCGGCGCGAGGCCATGAGCTTTTGAAGTCCGTAGGAGCCGAAACGGCGGCTCAGGTAGAAGGTGCCGCCCGTGACGGCAAGGCCGGCCGCGAGGGCGAAGAGGATGCAGAAGCCCTGCGGGACGCCGCTCATGTACATTCCGGCGAAGCAGACGAAGACGCCCAGAAGCCCCGCGACGAACAGCACGAGGTACTGCGCTGTGAGCCGTAGGCTAAGAACCCGGTGCCTTGCCGTATTTCTACGGTAGGTTTCCAAGAACT
>ERZ840517.3878-NODE-3878-length-10998-cov-3.139633_pt1 | contig 10998 bp, 6 predicted proteins | sample MGYA00519876_ERZ840517 | MGnify/ENA primary metagenome ERZ840517 (study PRJEB31850, sample SAMEA3708882) | human gut metagenome | biome: human gut; feature: human-associated habitat; material: faeces | place: China | collected 2014 ... | reverse complement strand
CTATGTCATCAAAATACGCAAATTCAAAGTCTTTCTCTGTATTATTCTTTGCACTTGCTTTCAGCTTATCTGACTTTAAGAGAATATCCCGTATCTGTAGCATTGCCTTGATAGCTACATCACTATCATATGCCTTACCCGTTCTGCTGTTTATCTCATCTATTATCTCCGATAATCTCTTCTCCTTATCCTCAGTAAGTCCAAACTGTTCCGCTGTTGGGAGTTTAACAACAGGTGATGATACTACCTTCTCTCCCTTATGTTCCTTACCCTTCTTCTGTGCGAAATCATATGCCTTTATCTTACCATCTAAGTCAAATCCCATTCCCGGATGTTTTATATTGATAAATGCCAACAGATATGTAATATACCTGTATTTCTTGTGAAGTTCTGCATCTTCAAATGATGATACCTGAAGCAGGAACTCATAGTATCTTACAAATCTTCGCATTGATGTAACAGCTCCTTTCTGCTGTATATAATCGTAATTATCCAGCATCTTCTTACTCTTTTGTAAGTAATACGCTATTCTCTGTTTCTGCTTTGCTGTCACCTTATCCTCATACAATATTTGTATTGTATTATCTACATCAACTGGGTCTATCAATGCATACGAATCTACCTTTGCCTCCAAATCATATACAGCATTTGGAGTTACTGAGTTACTGAGCAGAGTAGTCGTATAGTATGGTGCGAATGCATTCTGTATGTCTTCATATTCATTCACAAAATCAAGTACAAATGTGTGCTTATCATAAGGCGGGCATATCCTATTAAGTCTGCTCAATGTCTGAACTGCGGATACCCCCTTCAGCTTCTTAAGAACATACATTGCACATAATTTTGGCTGGTCAAATCCTGTCTGATACTTATTTGCTACAAGCAACACCTGATAATCGTCTTTGTCAAACTCTTTTGTGAGTTTGTCTTCTGAAAAACCATTCATACCCACCTCAGTATATTCATGGTCATCATCAGGTAGCTTTACTTTACCTGAAAATGCTACAAGGGCTTTCATATCATACCCTTTCTTCTGAATGTACTGCTCGAATGCCTGTTTATATTTAACTGCACCCTGTCTTGATGCGGTAATTACCATCGCTTTTGCTGTACCACCTAACTCTTGCATTACAGTATTACGGAAATGTTCAACTATTACTTCAATTCTCTGTGCTATATTTGTATCGTGTAATTCTACAAATCTGGCTATCTGTCTCTTTGCAGCGTTCGTCTTTAACTTTGGGTCATCTTCTATCTCTTTATTGATTCTATAGAAGGTCTTATATGTAGTATAATTCTGCAACACATCAAGTATGAATCCTTCTTCTATTGCCTGTTTCATACTGTATATGTGAAATGCCTCTCTCTGTCCTTTTTTATTTACCCTTCCAAACAACTGTAATGTTGTAGGTTTCGGTGTAGCGGTAAATGCAATAAATGATACATTATCCTGCTTACCATGTCTGCCTATTTCATCTAAAACTAAATCTTCGGTATCTGTATCATTTATATCTACCTCTCCCGAACCCAGAGCCATAGTAACGGCTGCCATATCCTTACCTGAAGTAGATGAATGTGCCTCATCTATCAGTACTGCAAACCTTTTGTTCTTCAATCCGGCTACACTATCTACTATGTAAGGGAACTTCTGAATAGTAGTGGCTATTATCTTAGTATTACCCTTTATTGCAATAGCAAGGTCTTCTGAATTACATTTATCGTCCATTACCCTGATAAGACCTGCCTTATGCTCCATACCCATGATTGCCTTTTGTAACTGACGGTCTACTACTACCCTGTCTGTAACTATTATGACATTATCAAAAATAACTCGATTTTCTGAATCGTGTAGAGATGTCAGTCTATGCGCAAGCCAAGCTATACTATTGGTTTTTCCACTACCTGTACTATGCTGTATCAAATAGTTTTGAGCAGTCAAATTCTGTCTGATATCTTCAAGCACCTTACGTATTACATCAAGCTGATGATACCTTGGGAAAATAAGGGTTTCTTTATGCTTAATTTTACCCGTAAGCTCATCTTCTTCATCCTTTGTCTCTAGGAACATAAACTTACTGATTATCTCTATCAATGTGTCCTTCTTTAATATATCTTCCCACATATAATAGACACTATATCTGTCTTCATATACTGGATTTCCTGCACCAGCTCTTACACCTTCACCATTACCCTTGTTAAATGGCAGGAAAAAGGATGACTGACCACTTAACTTTGTACACATATAGACTTCGTTCAAGTCCATTGCAAAGTTTACTAAGCACCCAGCATTGAATAGAAACAGTCTATTCTTTGGGTCTCTGTCTGTTCTATACTGATATATCGCATCTTGGTATGACTGTCCTGCCATATTACACTTTAATTCAAATGATATGACTGCAAATCCATTAAGGAAGATAACTATATCTACCCTCTCTTTATCAGAACACCACACCTCTTCCATTACAGAGAAGATATTCATATCATAGAGGGCAAGTAACTCCTTGTTGAATGTTGTTGCAGGCTTAGTATACATTAACTCAAGGTGCTGGTTAGAGATATCAACTCCATGTTTCAATACATCAAGCAAACTACCCCTTGTCTTTGTGATTTCCTGATTGACATAGTTTATAACTGTTTCTTCCAAATCACCCTTATATATCTTCTCAAGAATCTGCATCTTGTCTGGCTGTGTATTATTCAAGAACTTAAATACTAACTCTCGATCTACAGCGTAATACCTATCATACTTTTTGCTGTCTCTTATTATGTATCCGTTATCTTGTTCAAGACGTTCCAGTATGAACTTCTGGTATTCTTTCTCACTCAGTATACTATTCATCTTTTCTTCTCTCCCACATATCCTTGTATCTCATTAAAGTTTCTTTATCCCTTGATATTACATATTTGTTTGCCTTATTGCCTATTATTTTTGCATTATATTCATCTACAACGAAAGTCTTAACAGGAACAACACTGTCTTCTTTAAATTCCCTAATCTTCTTGTCGATTAAAAGAACCATATATCTTGGAGATAACACAAGAGTTCCCCTTGTTGTATCACCATTTTCATCTGTAGACATTATGGCACAGGGGAAACTACCTGTGACAAAATCCACATCTGATATATTCTTTAACACAACTATCTTATGTGTCTTATATAACTTCTTGCTCCAGCCTTCCAATAATGACGCATTATGTAATATTGCATTATTTCTACTTTGAGCCTTTGTCCATTCTATACCACATTTTCTACCTGCCTCTTGGGTTTGCCCGAATACAATGGGATTTCTCAATAGCATCGAAACCATGAACATTATCAACGACTCTCTGTTTTTATCTCTTATGAGAAATGCCTTAAGCGACTTATTTGAATCTAATGTACTTATCAACTCTGTTATAAATGGTTCATATATAGTTTCCAGTTGTCCGAACATCTTTTCAAATGTATTCTCATTACATACAGCTCCGTCTACAGTAGTCAATTCATATGTATCATCCTCGTAACATATGCTTTTTATACTTCTTTGTCGAACTGTACCATGCATATCAAGAACATAACACATTTTATTACTTGCAAAGTTTTTTAAATACATCTGTGGTACATAGTGCTGTCTATGTGTTGCCACCTACATCACTTCTTTCTTTCCTGTAACATACTCATAAATTAGTGACTTCTTATATTCTGTAATCACCTCTAGTTGTTTCTTTTTGTCTGATATAATTGTGTCTATTTCTGAACACTTTTTATCAAGGTAATCAGTAATTTCTTGCTGTTCATCAAATGAAGGTGCAATTAACATGAGTTTTGCAAACTCACTATAATTAAGCCCTTGTCTTACACCGTTACCCATATTATAAAAGACTTTCATCACATCATACACATGAAGCAAATAGTGAAAATATGCAGAACAAACAAACCTCTTAGGTTTCAACCCTATATATGCGGAAGTAATTATTCCATGTTCTTTAACCAAACCTGTCCTAAGGCTTCTCTTATCATTTTGTAAATCAGTTGGTCTGATTATGATGTCATCCTTCTCAACAATGTTATATGTATTAAAGCTCTCTGGTAACAATCCACCTATTGTATTGATATCTTTTCTAATTATCTGTCCATAACTTAATGATAATAAATTTGACTCTTTCCCTAACCTGTTCTTATTTTTTCTCTCTTCAAAATATATGGATACAGGATGTATATGCCAAGAAACAGGTATCTGACCTACCCATTCAATACCACTGTCTTTCATCTCTGCATCAGGATTCAATCCTTTGGTTACAGTTTCAGTAATGACTGACTTTTTATATTGTTCTAGCGTATCTATTTGTTTCTGGATGTCTGAAGTAAGTGTATCTATCTCTGAGCATTTTTCATCGAGAAAATTTACAATTCTATTTTGCACTTCAACACAAGGATATGGAAGAATTATATTAGAAAACACATTACCGGATATTTCTTTAAATGTTGTGCCTGACCCAAACAATTCAAAAACATCTGTATAAATGCTTAAAACATAATAGTAATATTTATTATTTACATTTATATCCTTGTTTATGCAACTTAAGCATCCCTGATTAGTACATAAATCCTTACTATTGATTACAACTGAACCAATAGGTGCTCTCTTAGAAAAGATAATATTTCCTTTGGGGATGTACTACATGAATCAAAACCTAACTTTGTTATATATCTACTACCCCTTTCTACATACACATCTTTTGTTTTAAAATCAGCAGGTGTAATCCAAACTATGTCGCCATCCCAGTAATCTGATTTGCTACTCTCCGGCGTTGCTCCGGCAACTACTTCATAATTATATTTTAAAGGCGATATTGACCAATCTTTCGGTATCTGACCTATCCATTCAACACCACTGTCTTTCATTTCTCTCATATCAGTCACCACCTAACTTAACCGAATAGCTTAGAGATACGCTCTGTTACAGATTTCTCTAACTCTACGAACTGTTTCTCTAACTCTTCACTTGGTACTGGTTGCTGATACTTATAAAAGTATCTTGTGAATGGGATCTCCGCTCCTGTTTTTATTACAGGCTTCTTAGCTGATAAATTCTCTTCAAAGAACCACTGTGCATCAGGTATATGTGGGAGGACTTCACGTGACATATAATCTTCTATACTCTCCTCATACTTTACTATCTCTGTGTCCTTTGTCTCTTTATCATAAAGGATATTACCCTTCTTATCCCTTTGTATATCGGCTGTTTTGTCCATCTCAGATAATCCATCAGATATCTTTTCAATCAATTTCTTGTCTGTTATTGCTGTAGATAATACATTTGTTAATACCGGAAGGAAGTCTGTAGGATTTTTATATACTGTGTCTGAAATACCCTTGTTCAAAGCCTCTATGATGGCATCATATACAACTTTATTGTTCTGGTATTCTTCCAGTTTCTTTATCTCTTTTCCTGTAAGCTCCTCTTTATTTTCTAATTCATTTACCTTAGCCTCATCATACAAACCTGATAAGCTGCCCTTGGCTAACATTGTAGTTATTCTGTCACCTGTTATCGCATAACTTCTCTGTAACGGCTGCATAACAACATACTCTCTATACATAAATTCCTCATTTTTGTATATCTTAGAGTAGTCTGTTTCCTTAAACTCTGCGTATAATTTAGTTATTGCACTTCTATCCTCAGGTGTTATCTCATTTCTCTTATTTCCTAATGCCTTACGTAACTTATGGAAGATACCTGAAGCATCAATAAGCTGTATTTTACCCTTACGTTCTGCTCTCTTATTCTTTGATAATACCCATATATAGGTTGCAATGCCCGTATTATAGAATAAATCTGTAGGTAAACTTATAATTGCTTCAATCAAGTCTTCCTCAAGCATCCACCTTCTAATCTGTGATTCACCTGAAGATGTTCCACCTGTAAACAAAGGTGAGCCATTCTCTACGATAGCAGCTCGACCTAACTTGTCATCCATCTTGTCTATGGCTGACTGAACGAAGAGTAACTGCATATCTCCTGAACCTGGCAATCCAGCACCCCATCTACCAGAAAATCCTTTCAAGTATTCATCATTAACGGCTGTCTCAACGCCTTCTGCGGCATCTTTACCACCCCAAGGTGTTCCAAATGGAGGATTTTCTATTACAAATCTCATCTTCGTTTCCTTGAAACAGTCACCTTTCATAGTATCCTGATATCTGATGTTCTCGGCATTCTGACCTTTGATGAGCATTTCTGCTAAACATATAGCATATGACTCCGGGTTTATTTCCTGTCCGAAAAGTCTTACATCAGCAGTTGGATTGTATCTTCTTATCGTGTTGTATGAGGTTGATAACATACCACCTGTTCCGCAGGCTTGGTCTAATACAGTGATAATTTTTCCATCGTCAAAGATATCATCGCATCCCTCAGCAAGTAATATATTAACCATCAGCTTTATGATATCCCTACCCGTATAGTGGTCACCAGCCTCAGCATTTTCAGAAAACCTACGAATCAAGTCTTCAAATATATATCCCATCTTTACATTGTCTATTGTCACCGGATTAAGGTCTAATTCACTAAATGCCTTTACCACAGATAATAAACGGTTGTTTTTATCCATTTTCTCTATCTGTTTATCAAAATCCAAACTCTTTATAATATCCTGCACGTTAGCAGAAAAACCACTAATATAATTGCGGAAATTGGCTGCTATATGGTCTGAATCATTTACTAATTCTGCAAGCGTAAATTCTGATGTGTTATAGAACTGTCTCTTTGAAATCCTATACATTGCTTTCGCTGGATAATTTGAGTTCTTCTTAAATGTATCTACTACATCTTTCTTTGTATCAGCTAACGCACACTCAAAACGACGTATTATTACCATAGGTATTATTACGTCCTTATATTTGTCACTCTGATAAGTTCCCCTCAGCTTGTTTGCAATGCTCCAAATAAAGTTTACTTCTGTAGAGACGTCAACCGGATTGTCGTCCCATAATGTATCTATTACTGTATTACCCATCTTTAGTAATTCCTCCTGTAAACATAGCTGTTATTATTATATCAAAGAAAAATAATAAATAATACCCACAAACATTTTTAACCTTTACATTCAGCTTATTTTGCTTTATTAGTTCCTATGGTTCAACAGTACCCCTACGCACCTCAAATCAAAATATGGGCGTCTAAAAAAGTTTAGAGACTAATAAATAAGAGGTTGCCATGAGCAACCTCCTACTTCTTGTACTTCTTCAATTCTTGATTAAGCCTGATGGCGTTATCCACAACCTTTTCATACCCCTGTTCTGCAACAATCAAACGAATATTTCTTTTATCCAAGTCATTCAGAAAATCTTTCATTACCCCAACATCTGATGTGATTACATCAAAGGATTTTACTACCAAATAACGAATATCTTTCTTTTTGCGCAGTTCTCTCATCCCTGATGATAGTAATGCTCTATCTGTATCTGACTTCGGAACAATGTCACTGAATCATAAGAATATAACTCGTCCAGTGATTAGGCATCATATCTCGTTTAGACCTGATCACAGATACATCTCCAGCTCTTACCATTACCCCATCAAGGCTATAACTATCAACATAGTCAACATCTCCTATTGCACATAATCAAGCATTTGTTTTTCAGGCTAAAAACACAAACAATACGATGTCCTAATTAATGTAGTTATTCTTTGATACAATTTCCTAAGATGTAAACACTTCAAATATCTGGAACATATTACATATTTCTTTATTATTAAATAAAAAAGAAGAGTCTATTATAAATTTCAACTCTTTTCTCCTTCTATATTTTATAAAACTTGCGGCATTTTTCTTTACTTTTGCCGTGGCAGATGAATAACACTATAATCATAAAATTCTCCTATTTCATCTCGCTATCGCACATTGTCACGATCTCCATCAAATAGCCACTTATGCCAGCATAGTGGTTATTTCACGCAAATACCCTGTAATGCCGATTTTTGCATTGGTTTACCGTTTTTGGGGGCATTGTATTTTTCCTATTAATGACTACACTTTTCGTAAAACACTTCAAAATGCAGCAATTGGGGGGCAGTATGTAGTAGTCAAATCGTAGTTAGTTAAGGGGGCAGACTACTGACTGAGATGTGCATTTTTCATTATATCATGCAATTGCTGTACTTGCTTTGTCCTCAAATACTATCCATCTAGATACTTTATTACTAATTTCAATAGAAACTTATAATAACCTGATGCATACTTTATCTCGCCAATTGTAATAGGTTTTATCAGTCCCATACTTTCTCCATGCTCTCAAAAGTCTTTATGCATAATCGGCATTCATAAGATATTCTCTTAATTCTACTTTCTCTTTTTCCTTTTCAAGATTTATACAATATTCTTCTATATATTTTCTGTGGTCAATATAGTCAATACCCTTAAGATTATCCTTCAGTAATTTGAGGAAATCTATTTTTTGCATAATTAATGGGATCTCGCTTCCTGACCATGAGCAAGATGAGGGAAATAAGTGTATTTTCTTGAAATCTTCCAGCTTCTTGTTTTCTTTTAAGAATTCAAGAATATATTCCAATTTCCAATCCGGCAAGACATTTACAACCATATCAATAAATCTTTTACATTTATCAACTTCAAAATTGTTTTCCCGTATCTTTTCAAACAGCCAATATTTCTTTCGTTTCATTATAATTTCATCTGATGTCTTAGCAAATAATAAAACAGCCGGTTCTTTTATGTAAAAGATCATGTCGTCATCTATAAGAATCTTAAATGCATATTCCACACATTCACGCCACTTATCTTTTCTCCATATTAATTCAAAAATTTTACGTACATTTCCATCTCTGTGCATATTATCTTTTGATTTAACCCAATCAATATATTTCTTCCAAACTATAGGTTGTTTCTCAAATATCTTTGCAAAAAGTTTTCCACTGTAATCAACATAATGACTATTTTCTAGCGCATTCATATAAATTCTTACCAATGCATCAATATCATTTCTAAAGAAATTAATAATCCTATCTACTTCTGTATCATTATTACGTACATGGTCTAAAAAACTTGCCGATAATTTAGAATTAGTTAATATCGCTTTTATTACTGTTGCTTTAAATTCACTATCTTGTTCACTGTAACGAGCCATAACCTGTACTGTAGTAATGATTGGCTTGTCATTTGCCAAATTATTAACTATAAAAGCTTTATAATCATTAACAATCTTCTCATTTATTTCTTTTTCCGGCACACACTCCCAAATAAATGACATCCATATATCTCTCTTGTCAAATGCACTATCATTTACAAAGCAATATGTTGCTTCATAGCCTATATGATCAAGCAAATATTTTACCTGGCGATATCCATTCAACCTAAATGGTGCATTTGCATCAAAATATTCTTTGAGCACCTTCAAATATAAATCGGATTTATCTTCTAGAATTTCAAAAATATAATTTAATCCCGAATCTAGTGACCATTGTTCCCTATCATAGACTATCTTTTCCAGAAATTTACAAGAGCAAAATAAGTTTTGAAAATCATTCAAATCATATGTATCTATTTCTTTCGAAATAAACTCTTTATGTAAGCGCTCATCTTCTTCTATTGTTTGACCAGTCAAAGGCTCATAGGTCAGCATTCTATAAATTCTGAACTCTGTATTTCTCTCAGCAACCATATAACGATGATCCGGCTTTATGCCGATTTGCTCTACTGCCTCTTTGTATTTTGCAATAACCATCGCATCAAAAAAATCGGGCGAATTCTTGTCAATTATATAGTCATATATTATATTAAAATCTAGCTGTAAATAATTCTTAGAGTCCTCTTCGTCTAATCTATTAAGATGAATTTCTAAAAGGAAATTATTGATTGCATTATAATACTCTTTATTCTTACGTAAAATAGCTAGATTCTGCCATATACGAGTACGTATATGAGCTAATTCCTTAGTATAACGAAGTGTCATCCTTACAAAATTGACTGATCTGCTATTTCTAATCTCTTCTGTAAAAGACACTTCTGTTTTTAATGCACATTCAGCAATCTGTAAATACAGTATGCTGTTATTATAGTTTTCACCCTCCCCTGTATAAGCCCATAACTTATCTAACAAACGCATTTCATGATTATATCTATCTCTATATGAATATTTATCATATAATAACCGATCACTTAGCACAAAATTAAAATCCATTATTAAATCTGGCCTTTTTTTATAGTACAGCATCAAAAGATCAACTGCATCTTCAAAGTTCTTTGTATATTTATAACCTCCCAAAATTTCTATTATTTTTTTTGTAATTTTGTGATAATTTTTTTTAGAGTTAATATCAAAACTATATAAGTCAAAATCAACGTTCGATTCTTGATCTATACAATTCTTAATAATAGATAAGGCCTTATCTGGATTAACTCGATAAAACGATTCAAGATACTCCATATCCTGTTCCATTGGTGCATTGTTCCAAGCAGCAATTATTGATTCTTTAATATATTTTTTACACTCTTCTGAATTGAATATTGTTAACAGAGTATTCAATGTATATATTATTTTATTCCGAAATGTAGGAAATCCCATTGATATCAAACTTTCTACACTTATCCATCTTTTCTCAAATAAAACATAATAAAGTATATAATTGCTAAAACTTTGATCTGCAATTTTTGTTATCTCGTTTTTAAACCAATCTATTAATTCCAAAGAATACAATTTTTCAATTATATCATCCTCAATAATTTTCTCTCCATATAAATTTTTTATATCACTATACAGTTGATTTTCATTATTTTTCACCGGTCCAGCTATAGCAATAAAAAACAACATAATCACATCTTCTTTTGTCAGCTTCGCTTCATTGATAATTCTTCCATAGTAATTTTTAAAAATATCCTCAGCATTACATATTGCTTGATATCCGTCATCTATTGATCGCATACCTGCAAGAAAAGCAAGTCTAATATTTCCATTTGCAATATCTGCAATCTTTTTAAGATAATCTGGATTCACTA